>Ga0126339_10001217_pt1 | contig 16973 bp, 8 predicted proteins | sample OrbTmetagenome_2_FD_92532 | JGI IMG/M metagenome (GOLD analysis project Ga0126339, IMG submission 92532) | Coral microbial communities from Petempiche,Puerto Morelos, Mexico - Orbicella T R C metagenome | ecosystem: Host-associated > Invertebrates > Cnidaria > Coral | place: Petempiche,Puerto... | reverse complement strand
TCGTCCTTATCCGAGAAGACTTGAATGTCTAACCATTTGTAGATGTAATTACAAAGGCAGCACATTCTCCTCAGTTATTTTAAGACCCTGAGTGTTGGTCCGGTCTGGGGCTCGAACCTTCGATTCAATTCAATTTCCTTTGTTTGTGTCATCTAAGCCTCGCTGCCAAGCTGAATTTTGATATATCAAAAACAGTCTATTGGCTTATTCAATGTCCACGGTAATCTGAGTAAGCGGTATCCCACTAAATTAAGTATCCCATGAGCATCATGGAAGCAAGAACAGGAAATAACACGACTTTCATAATGGCGGATCGCTCGGGCGGAATGGTAACTACCAACACCCGGAGCGAGGCCAGAACAGTACACCCGTGTTTGTAACCTGTAGTAACTACTTCGATCGATCGAAAGACAAATCTTGAAATAACAATGTACCCATGCGTTTTGATGGTTCTCTGTCATTGAGCATCAGGAAAATGCTTTCATCTTCATAGTTAACGTTTTCTGATGTGTTCAACCTCGTGAATGAAGGCCTGAAAAGCCATTTATCGTATCCTACTTGGGATTACTTAAAGGAGCTACGTGACGGTTTGCGCATCTTAAAAAATTTAGCCTAAAGTTTTGAACTTCGTCGTTTGTAATCCGTGTTAATCTTCTCCATCCTTAACCATCTTTGTTCCTTTATGGTTTATTATTATCTCTTTAATGTTCTTCTATCTTAGTGAACTACTATTTTCAGGTGTCCATCAACTTAAATGTAATTTTGTACGTGGCCAAAATAACTCAAAATGCCGCGACTGAGCTCCTTTAAACTGCAGCTTGCTGAGCAACACTAATGAACGTAATATTCCTGACACGAGAAGAAACTTTCGAGCGCCCTCGAATTATTGACTGAGGAGTTTGTATACTTTTTCAAAGCTATTGGCATCATTGTGCCTTAAAATGCTGTCGCATTCACTAAATTAAATAATAAATTGCTCAGCTGTTTTTTACAATTTAAAGGTCACTAAAAGTTGGCGTCTTTGAAAATGGCTTACCTGATGTGAAAACTGAGTGAGATATACGCTTGTAGAAAAAGGACGCAAACTTTTGAAACATCCTCTATGACCTCCCCTTGGGAAATCACCCTCTGCCCTCCCCCCCGTCCGTAGTTAGTAGGCTAGTGTACTAACTAAATCGATTAATCAATAAACTGGAATATTAATTTATTTTCAGTACTGCTTTGTCCTCATTCGACCCTCCCCCTATCCCGATAGTACTTCAGCAGTCGTACATATTCCCAACAACAATACGCACCGCGACTGTAACGATAACAGAGCGAGGGATAACTCATAAGAATCTCTTGCTTGGACTGCAAACTGGCTACATCTTGAGCCTTCCCAAAAACTACTTGGATCCACGGAGGAAGTTTTTGCCCAACCAACAGGACCGTGAAGAAGGGCTGCATCCTTATATTCCAGAGCTCAGCTTGAATCCTTTGGCGTTTATCAACTACAATCAAACTGGTCAGTAACTTTGGTTGTCTCTGCCATGCGCAGGCTCGGTCCTCCGTAGGAAAAAGATGGCGACTGGACCCGTAATTGTTAGCGCACTAAAACTTTAACGACACGTTTAAATACGTACAGAAAAGTTCTAAAATTTTAAACGTAGTAAACACTGTCGTTAGCACGGAGACAAATATTGCAAAAATATGGCTTTCCTTGTACTTTATGGTCTGTGTAAGGTTCGCATGGAAATGTACAGCCGTCAGCTTCTTTTCTATGGAGGATTATCGCCTGAAACGAGCCCGCGATCCTCTGACGGAAATCGAGCCTATGCCATGTGCTTGAAAGCGTAGCACACCTTTCGAAATTTTGTAACTTTTGTGGTTGTCTTAGAAACTTATCGGCTAATCTAAACCCAACTACTTGGTGCGAGGTTGGCTAACTTGACTTCGCTGCCTCCCCATATTGATTGGTCTTGGTTTTGAACCGGCCATACAACGTTTAACATGATTGTCAGGCAAAAGATTTCAAAACTCGATATAAAAGAGCTTTTGGTAGTGGTAATGCCACGTTTCATTCATTGTAAAGTCTGCACTTAACGTTAGATTAGAATTGGACGAATGTGTACAATCGAAGATGCCTGTCAAACGTGCGAAAGGTTGACTCATTAAAATTGAGTAGGATCAAATTTGTTATGACAGCGTTCATTAAGGTTGGTGGTCGGAAAAGCGCGTGAATTTGAAATCTCTTTTCGTTTGATGCAGCATAAAGAATTCAAAATGTATTTTGTGTTAACATAAAGCCCTCAGTGCGAGCAGATGAAGTCCCAGTCGTCACACAGATAATTGGTTTGACAAGAGCTCCTGTTTAACTAATTTATGCTTCTTTTCGACTCTAGTTGCCAACCTCCACGGTGTCTACACAGCCGGATCAGGTCTGGAATCCACATGTTTGGTGTTTGCGTATGGACTGGACCTGTACTGGACGAGAATAACACCTTCACGAATGTTTGATGTGCTGAAGGAAGACTTTGATTACTGGTTCATCTTTGGTACTCTCGGAATACTAGTGCTTGTTACAATCGTCTCTCAGAGACTCGCTTCAATAAAAATGCTCCGACAGGCTTGGCAGTGAGAAAAGAAGTGGTCATAGGATTTTCAGTGGCTTTATGAGACACAGTTTCGTGTAGCGTGACTGATTGCAATAAAGATTACTTTTTTATTTAATCTTTTTCATATCCAAGATTGTCGAGTTCAAAATTAAGAAAAACAATGTCAAATAATTTCTTCTTGCAGAACTTTAAAAAACACAAAGTGCCACACAAATGTACTGCTCAATAGCTTTCATTTGAATGGTCACTCACCAAGGTTTCATCCGCAGATTTAAATTTAGCACCACCTTGTACAGAGTAATAAACAGTACTACATGAAAGTACTGCTCAATAGCTTTGAAATGAATGGCCACACTAGGGTTTCATCCACGGACTTCAAAGGTTTGATTGTGGGAGCGAAAGAACTTTCTGTACCACAAATAGCGTCTGGGGGAAACATCAAATTAAAAGAAGCCATTACCAAGACTACTTAGGAAAATTTAAAGGAGTTGACATGAGCGGCACGAATCAAGGTTAGCCAACCTCGTTCTCGGGCCCTTTTCCTCACGTGGCGCCGCTCCCCACGTGAGGGAGAGGCCACTGGGAACGAGGTTAAAGTCTAAACACAGGCTTCAGAGCTTACCTTTTCAAATTCTCTTTGTACATTGGAGAATTTCCTTTTCAGCAAATGAAATTCATCAAATGCATTTTCTCGTACAATTTCAGTATTGCATATTGGCGCTGCGTTAGGTAAAGTAGGTTCAAATCCCGCTTTAGCGATATGACCATTTTGTTACTATTTACGAAGATTTTTTTCCCAGCTGATACACTTTTTTTGAAATCAACTGACTTTTCTAATATAGACAGAACTTTCTGTGGTTTTTACGGTGTCCATATGAACGGGACTTGGCCGCGTTGCATACTTGAAACTGACAACTGAAGCTGAATGATCAGTCGTAAGTAACCCAAGCAGGGAGATTTGTTAATAATAATAATAATAAAAAAAACTTACTCAAAGCATTTTCAGGTGTCTTCGCCAAACGTTCGTATATTAAAATTGAACTGTAGTTAAACTTTTACCCTAGCTAACGAAAAAAATAAAGAAATACAACTCGAGTTTTGTAAAAGACATCAGCCTCATCGTTCCGACGACAACAACCTTTATTTGTGCTCATTCCAGAATCCAATCCCCCAATTTACATCGTTCCCAAGCCTCCCACTCCGTTGGAGCGCGGTACACGTGGAGTTGTGGGTATGTTAAGTTTGCAGAATGGTATAACATTCATTCATAAATTATGCCGCTCATTGTCTCACGTAGTTAAGTTATGGGGAAGGATTGTGACCGAGGCAATGAGCGACTCGGTGAGACAGCACTATAGCTTTGTCACGTCGCTGACGGGGAGGCGGGAGGGTCGAAAATTCGATCAGGCTTAGCGGCTTGCGTATCTGTTTTGAAATGCTCCGAATCAGGGCAAGTGGATAACTCGAATGAGAAGACATTGCACGTGATAATTCCTTGTTTTATTGCACAATTAGAATTCATTAATAGATTTATTTAACTTACACAATCCGGAATTTCGCGGCATAAACATGAATGAAAATGCTTTGCCTATTTCAGCCTCGTCACCAAACCCCACGCTCTCTGATTTTTGCACTCCGCGAAGCAAACTTTTAGGCTTGGTAAAATACAACTTCGTTACTTTGTTGTTATGTATAGTTAAGCCGGTGAAAACATAAAATGGCATTAACTATCTTATTTCTTGTATTTTCTCCCCATCTTGAGCGAATTTCTCTGGAAAATTCCATCTGGATTCCATCAATATCCCCTCCATCTCTTGATCCATATTTCGCTACAGTGAATCCTCCCGAGAAATAGTGAACCACATCCAGTTTTACTTTCTTGTTTTCTGGAGAGGGTACTGCATGTAACCCTTCCAGATTCATGAAATGACCGAGACTCCTGTTGCCACAGATGAAATTTTTAAAACAATTATTGTCATCTCCACACCAATGTCTACCAAGACTTCTGATAGACGTTACATCTTTACTGTAGCTTTCACTGTCAAGGTGCTTGCTGTGAATAAGATAGCCCAGCTCCGTTCTTTGTTTCTGATCTGCGCTACCGTGGATGTCTAATAGCAAACCACGGTCAGAAATAGCGGACCGAGCCTTGCAGATGAAATTGTTATAATCTTGAAAAGCCTTGATTGCATCTGAGACATTGCAAGTTGCTTCATTAACCTCTCTGTTGGCATCTAGTTTGCTTCTTCGCAGCAGGTTGTACACAACGTGTGGTCGAAAACCTGCAATGATTAAAAATATGATGTGGACATTTCAGTATGATCAACACGAAGTGATTGGTATGAAAAGGCGGGAAAATTTGTGGCGCAATGTCGCGCGGCGTTCACTCTTTGAGTTGCAGTCAGAGTGAAACATTTGAGAAGCGAACAAAACAGAGTTTTCTTAAGCTTCTGAAATATTCCTCGCACAATGTCCTCTACAGTCGTCTATATTCCGAAATATTGTGACAAAGGAGAAAAGTTTACGGGAAGATTCAAAGTAGCAGCGTGGCTGAATGACATCATGTACGCCTTGTGTAAGTCAATTGAAACAAGTTTTTACTTGTTTACGGAGCTGTCACCATCGATCAACTTCAATGAAGTATAAAAGGACAAGACTCAAATGTGAGGTAAAAAACTTGACTGAATTGGTACGTAAGCTTAATTTTATCCCAAAAATCTATTTCCACTTTCTGAACGGAAATGAGTCGTTTTTGAATTATTGCTTCATTTTTTGCCGCTTTTTTCAGTCATGTAAGCTTACTAGAAAAATGTTTCGTATCAAACTCTAGTTAGCTGAGCTGAGTCAGTACATCGTGAAAATATTCGGTGGCTTTTTGTAGTTTTTGGGATGGCATTGCCGTGGTAGAAAGCGTACCAAATCTGTTGTTTTTAACCATTCCTTTCTTTTTTTTTCTTTTCGATAGAACTTTTGCCTGTCACAGAAAAATTTTACATCTGAGCCAAGAAAAACGTGTAACGCTCGTAGAAGGTCGAACTCAAGTAAAATGGAATTAAATTATAAGCTTGAGTTAAAAATGCATAACTGATCCGAATCTAAGTAAAACCCGATAGAACAACCTTATTCATTGTTCTGCTTATCTCTAAGTTAATTATTAAAAGACCTCGAGAAACGAAAATCAAATTCCTCACCTGTGATTTCTTTAATTCTATCTGCAATGTCTCGAGTAACTTTTACAGTGTGCAAGTCACTTAATTTCCGAGTCTTGCAGTCCGTACTAGTTGGTCCACAATTATGTGTCCAGATACATTTACCATCTTTTCCTTTACAGCCGTAATCGGTTCTATCTGGCCACATTTTACCAGTACTCTGTCGTGATGGGTTGCGATTTCCACCATGAGGGGCGGTTAAGATGAGGCTCATGTTTCCAGGTTCGTACTTTATATATCGCCCAAAACCCCACTCCGTTACTCCAAAGGTCTCAGGTAGAAACACGATCAAGCCACAGAGCATTAAATTAGAGACAGACATGATCTGCACAACAAAAGAACTGACTTTGTAGTATTCTATTTTGTTTTAAATTACGAGACTGAGAAAATCACTTAATTGTGACTGGCTGAGAGCAGGCCAATTTGTCGTTGATTTTTAATTTGCAGTACAGTGAAAACTGATCAATACCGGGCGCGTTCGTAATTTTCAAAGTCATACAAAAAATCCCATGAAATCCTATGTAATCCTATGAAAGCTCGAGCAATTTCAAAGAATTTGCACAACTCGTGATATTTGAAACTGAATTCTTTCAAACATCACTCGTAATGTAACTAGGTACACTTGCATCCATACGATAACTCTGACGATAACCTATACGTATTTCAATAAGTCATAGCGGCACAACAAGGAACGGCACAACAAGTTGGTTGGCAATAACACAAATTTAGTTTTAGACGATCCACAAAGGGTTATAAAGTAGCTTTTAGAGCACACGGTCAAATAAGTGTTCTTCAGTGTCTCTGATGCCGTCGTATTCAGGAGACAGAATTGAACAAGTTAAATTTCTTTTATGGGTCTGAGGCTTGAAAGGAATTGTTTCACGAGTTGAGTTGGTCATCGATACTCGCTATATATGAAACTTATCAGTGTTGTGAACAAATTATTTCTATGGGTCTTATTGCTTCATTACAAACAAATACTTCTACCGGGCGTTACAATTAAAGGTGACAAACAAATGAATAAGATATTAACTTTGAAAACTGTTCAGCCTAACAAAAACCCATATTACATTCCGTTTTAATTATCTAAGTTAAATTTTTGTCAATCCGTACCTGCTTTGATACTTGATTTCTCTGCCTGCGTTTTCCTCAAACACAAATCCAAAATGACCGGTGATTGTTGCGTTTTCCAATTTCTCTGGCGCACAGTCAAACCTCTATTACAGGTGTAAGAGGAGCTCTATTAAGAGGTCATTATTCAAATTTCCGAAATTCGCTTCAAATCGTTTACTATATATTTGACTTCCATTAAGCAGTCACCTTCTATTAAGAGGTCACTTCAAATTCCCGAAATTCGCTTCAAATCGTTTACTATATAAGTGACTTTCATTAAGCGGTCACCCTCTATTAAGAGGTCACTATTCAAATTCCCGAAATTCGCTTCACATATTTACTGTTTATTTGACCTCCATTAAGCGTTCACCTCTGTTACTAATCATGATAGAGGTGAACGCCTAATGGACGCGGTCACCGTTTGTACTTTTCAATTGGCTAATTCTATTGTAATTCACTTCTGTTAAACGGTCACGTCACCTTTTTACATTTCTGTACATTAGGTGGTCAACCGGAGCACAAATTTATCTCTCGCTGGCGCTGAAGAAAGTGAGTGACATGCTTCACCAGATTAAGTTACGCAACTCCAAAATAACAGACGACCCGGCATAACTGATTTTTTCACCTCATGTTAACTGAGATTCCAAAACTATCTTGCAAAACAACATCATGATAAAATCTGTTGGCGAGTGCCGGGACTCCTTAGGCCCCGTTCACACTACTCTGGAAGAATTTGAAAACGGAGGTTTTACTCTGAAAAAGTATCAAACGTTTTCCGTCCACACTACGCCGGAGGAATCTAAAAACGCAACAATCACCGATCAGTTTGAATTTGCGTTTGAAAAAACTCAGGCAGGGAAATCACATGATTATCGTGGCGTCATCGTTTTCAAAACGTTTTTCGTCCACACGAAAACGAACAGCCAGCGTTCTGAAATTCCTCCGGTTTGAAGAGCGTTTACGAAAAGCTCCGTTTTCGTAACGGATTAGTGTGGTTGGTAAGCCTTACCGTATGAAGCAGTTACCTGGCCATTTTCTGAGAGGTTTGATTGTAGTGTGGACAGAAAACATTTGACGCGTTTTCGGAGTGAAACCTCCGTTTTCAAATATCTCTGGTATAGTGTGGTCGACGAGATCTTATATTGAAATGTTCCCTCGCTGTTTTAAGAAGTTATCGTTTTCATATTTCACTCAATTTGGTGGCCTTATTCTTATGACTCAAATTTGGCCAAAATCCGTGGCAAAGTTTTTTAATGCAATTTAGCGGAATCGTAAAAAGGGTACAACGCTTTTCAGTTTTAAATACATGTTTCGACAATAACGTCTGTTATCGTCAGTTCCAACTAGAGTAAATTTGAATGTACAAGTTAATATACAAGTTTTGCACAATAGGTGTTACCTGGAATAACTTACATAACACGAATAAAAGCGCTGAACTTTTTTAATGCTCGTAATTCATAGCAGCCTGCTGCTTACAAGACAAGTTAGAATTTATTTTGACCGCTGCAAAGTTATTTATCCATTGGAATAATTTGCAGAAAAACCCCGGTTTTCGGATACCCGCTTCATACGGACAATTGATATTAAGAGTGTCGCTAAAAAGCAAGCTGGTAGTAGCAAAAAGTACATGAATACTTGCCAAGTTGTCATACAAACAATTTCATAACTTTTATAATCTTTCCTCTTTCATTATAACTCTCCCCTCTGGGAAAATAAATCAGACTGAAACTTGCATGTACAGTCCTGTAATTCCTTTCCAGTTTTCAATTTGTAGACCGTTTACTTGTTAGAATTACCAAGCATATCTCTTTCGGAAGAACACAAGGATTTACGTGGGAACTCTCGTTGCTTTTAGATTAGTGTCTGCAAGCGCTAAGGTGAAGTGTCAACTATCAGCGCCGTATTACTATAACTAGGGTATCTAAAAGATAGTAATGCTGCGGCACATTCTGTTGATAGTGACATATTTAACGCAGTGATTCATCTATCTGCGCGTTCCAAGACTTACATTAGCCTTTATTTCTTAAAGTAGTGTCAAATCGTGGTGTGTAACTTAAAATCTGTCCTTGTATGCATCAACTTCATGCATTATGACGTATTGATAGCGAGGTGTGACAAGGGATCGAGATTAAAAACCACATAGTGATCTGAACTACGTTTGAACATAAAACGATACACATCAACTTCCCCTTTACCAGATCGCGAAAATCGAAAGATGTGGAAATTGTTGGAGCAGAAATCTACCTTATAAATTTTGTACCGGTACGCATTAAATATCTCTAGAATGTTGATAGACTGTGTCGAGGACGTGTCCATTGCGATGGGTGAAAATGCTCAAGCTTTAGCTTAAATTCATGTTTGGATGAAAAGGATTAGATCGCAGCATATATGAAATTAGCGTGTTCTACGGTTTTTGCTTGTTTTAATCATTCTACAAGCTTTAGTAACGACGATTTCTCTTCGTTTAAGAATTCGACCAAGGAGGCGAGACTGCTAAGAAATGAGATCGACTAAGTTTAAGATTAAGATGTCACAATTAATCGTCCAGATTTACAAACTTTCACATACTGCATTAGGAACAAAAGCTGAGTGAAGAGTTGTAAAAGTCAAGCACGATGTCCTTCACATCGCTTTACAGGGAAATCAGAGAAAACTTTCTCACTGGAATCCATGTGAAAAAGGACGGCGGCTCGACGGTGTGACATCCTTATATTGTTCGTGGCGTAATGCACTCTGGTAAAAATTGGCGCAGTGCACTCTGGTTAAATGCAATGCATTCTGGTAAAAAGTGATGAATTTAAGAATTCGTAACCCCTTCTATGCATTCTTCTTAAATCCTGATTATGTTGCTGCTCGCTCGCTCTGCTCGCTCCGCAGCAACAAACCTTAAACAACCCCACACTTTAGTTACCTGCCTCTTAATAAATCTCTCGTCAGTTAACCCTCATTAAACTGAAATCTGCGCTTCGTCCGGACCACCCATGGTCACCAAAGCCAACCAAAGGATTCTTTGGCCCAAGATTGCCGGATTTTCAATAACTGTAAACTGCAGAAGAATTCCCCGTTCTCCAGGACGGTCTCGCGTTCCTTAAATCCACATTGCAGTAATTGCTGTGGTTAAAAATGCAAAGTGCACCTGATAAAAGTGTCACCGGATGCCACAGACACTTGATCTTGTAATGGGTAAGTTTAAAAAACGCCCTCCTTTTTCCGCGCAGAAACCTCCCGCATCCCATTTTGCCCTTTCGTTTCGTTTTGAACACTTTTTCATGGCAGGAAAGGACCAGAAATAATCACAAAGTAATTTAAAGGAGCCGCTTTGCTATTGGAATGTTTGCCCTTCATCCTACATTTTTGAGTATCTGATTGATTGAATTGAAATTAATCGTTTCTGATCAAGACACGCATAGTAAAATAATATAACTGAGCGAAACATCGTCGTGGGGACACGCTTATCCTTTGATCAAAGTGATAAATACTGTTTTTGATTCTGATCAAAGTCAACGCGTCTTTGACGCTTTTATCCAAGGTATCAAAAGGCAAAGGCGATGCTACATGTAAACAAATTCAACCAATATCAAAGCCACCTGTTCCACTGTCAGTGTTATCGTTTACCCAGGCAAATGTTTGTCAAAGGCAACTAAATTAATTTAATTTTGATTAATTTAATTGGATTAACGGTACCAAAGCGAGTGGTTTTCTCTCGTTAACGGCCTCGCTGTCCAAAGAGGAGTGCCACGACTCCAGGGAAAAGTTATTGTGGTAGCTGGTCACCAGCGTGTTTAACACGAAAGAGTGAAAAAGCACTACGGGTGAGAGTCAACTGAATGTGGTATACGGGTGTCTGTAACGGTTAACCCTTACAGTTATTAAGAGCTACTGTGAACCACTGTCGAGTCAATGATATTTAGAACTGGAGCGCTATTTAGGCTAAGCATTCCATCATTTCGCTGGTCACACCTCGTTCAAGGATCCGGGCGTCTCTCTCTTATTTATTGATAAGTTTCAACTGAATTACGTCACTTTATGATTTAAGCAAGGACTGGTTTCTTGTTCCTTTTCTCAAAACAAGTAACAAGACGGGGAGAATTATTTCTCTGGAGGATATGCATTGGAGAAATGCGGATCAAGAGACAGAGAAGATTTTGAATGACATCGAGATGGAATTTGCTGACATAATTCACAAACGGGAGAGATTGAATAACAAAAACGCGTAGCAGGGGTCGCTGTAAGGCCCGTCCACGCTACGCCGGAGACATTAAAAACACAACAATCACCGATCATTTTTGAGAAGTGTTTGAGGAAAATCAATTAATTATAGCGACGTCATCGATTTTGGAGGGGGGTGAATACGGCTATGCAAATCCGTCGATCCGCCAATATTTTTGGTCAAATCCCAAACCACAATCACATCCGGAAACAGAAGTATAAAAGTTCAAAAGTAAACTGGTAAATGTGAATGCCATTGTAAATTTCGCACAAATAGTAAAGAAAGCAGCATACTTGATGGCTATAACATATTACAATTCCAATAACAGTCTCACACCCGAATTTAAGGTTGAAGAAAGATCTATGATCCAAATTTCGTTTAGGACCCAAGATCCGAACATCAAGACAGGAACAATCCGGAATCCGCGCCATAATTTACAGCTAATCCACGATCCACTGTGTTTTCAAAATCCGCGAATCCGCTCGATTTACCGCAAAAATCCACAATCCGTGCGCTTTTTAAGGCCAAATCCATCGATCCGAGAACCTATTCACCCGCCTCATTTCGAAAAGCCCCGTTTTCAACATCTTTTCTGTTCACGCTAAAACGCAAAGCCGGCGTTTACAATTTCTCCGGTTTTAAGAGCGTTTTCGGAAAGCTCCGTTTTTGTGACGGACTAGTGTGGACGGCAGGCCTAACCTTAGAAATGAAGCTGCGTCTTCGAATTTCGCCGACGGGGCCTAAGGTTCTTTGAGCAGCACAATTAATATGCGTTCTTTTGATTTGACAACCACAAGTAACGGAACACACAAATTTAGCTGTGACGACGGAATACTTTTTGTACTAAAAAATGTTCAGTCTTCTCAGCTCTCTACAACTTAGAAGTAACGCTGCTAGCTAGGAAAATCTCTATGCAGCAAGAATTTTGATATCAGAAATAAAGTGCTTTATAAACCTCAACCTGGAGATATCTGAACCCCTTTCTCTTTTACAATAAAACAAAACAGGTGTGAAGGGAACACAACCAGATGACCTGTATCTGGGAGCAAAAGTCTCGTCCTCGAGACGAGGTTGGATTCCCATTTCACTCCCCAACCCCCGCTCTCCTCCTATGCCTGACACAAATCATTCACACACAAAATTCAGAAAACTTCAGATAGACTGTAATTGTCATACAAATACCAGTTCGCTATCACCGTCAACGCGAACTAATACCATTAATTTACAATACAAAGAAAAAATACATCTAACTATATCTACCATTAATTTCTTTTAAAAATACTATCTTATACATATCTCGACGTGTGAAAACAAATAGGTCAGGAGCAGCTTCTTTGTGGTATGAGGTATGACTTGGAACACCCAAAATTTTGTTACAGTTTTAAAAAGTTCTCAGTCGATTGGCATAACCAGTTTTGTCCACTGGGCTAATTCCACCTCCATTCTCGAAGTATGATTTCACGTCACCGGAATGCGGAATCTGGAAAAGTAAATTAAAGGCATGTATAAGTATATTTGTATAGATCCTGACATTCAGAATTAGATGGACTTTTAAATGCAGTAGAGAAACAAGAACAAAACTCTCCACTTATAATGCAAAGGAAAAATCTCATAAATCTTCTTCATAAAAAGTTGCTACCTGATTAATGTAAAACTCTGGACATAAACTACTGGCCCCAGTTGTTCAAAAGGTGGATAACACTATCCACTGGATAAATCACTATCCAGTGGATAATGTGGTTTGTTTTGTCAACGCTTATCCACTGGATAGTATTATCCACCTTTAGAACAACTGGCACCTGGCATTTTGCAAGACCCACAGGCAAATAGGAAAACCCAATAATAATAATAAAAAAAACGCATTCTAGTTTCTTACCACCCACCTGACTTCTCCTGTTAAAAATTTGGGAAACTTTATTTCTTTAATCAACTAGATAAGGTGCTAACCATGCTAAACCATCTTCTGTTCGACCTATTAAAAAGAAAACAAAACATTTGATAGTCAAAAATTATTGGGTGGGTATTACTTCCAACAATTTTCTTTCAACATTCGATCAAGTTGTCAGATTTGGATCTGTTATCATTTTGCATATCAAACTCAGATCATACATGTATGTATTAAAGGAATCCGCAGCAGAGTGTCGATCAATACCATCGATCAACCCTTGATCGATCGGCACCTGATCAACATCCAATCAACATCTCGATTGACACTTGATCAACATTCAATTGACATCTCGATTGACACTTGATTGACACTCGATCAACAGTCAGTCGCTAGTCGGCCGAGTGTCAATTGAGTGCCAATTGAGGTGTACATGGAGTGTTGATCAAGTATTAATCAAGTGTCAGTCAAAGGCTGCTCAAGGGTATCAATCAAGAGTATCAATCGACACCTGACCCCTGATGCCTTTAGTACACATGATCTTCATTCTCTTCATCTGAAGCATGGTTGCAGGTTATCCTGATAAATTTATCAATTGAGGTTGCTAAACCTAAATTTATATAAAATGCAAATTACTAGAGCAAATTTGACAAATGCATGGCAAAAGAGTGGAAACATGAATGAAGGATAATTTAGTACCTTTAGCCTTTACATAGGACCAACAAAAGGGAAGAAAACTCAGGATGACTGAAGAAGTTTGTGCATGGAGACCTAACGTGCCCTCCACTGTCTCTTCACTTTACAAAGGGCTAAGGTTTCAGACATGAACTCAGACACCTTTATCTTGAAGTTAATACTAATGGATGCAGTGCTTCATTTGCCCACCATGACAATTTCTTTAGAACTTATAAGTTGAAAACTTTTGAATTAAAACCAAAATTCAGGCCATCATGAACATTATTCAGGCTAAGCAGGACTTGCAAGTTCTGCAGTCTGCATTTGTCGCAGACCCCTCTAAACTACATCGTTGAAAGGGGGTGGAAATATTGACAGAAGTCTCTTACCTCTAGGATGGTATTCACAGCCTATCCATCCCTTGTATCCTAATTTTGCAATTTGATGGAATATGTATGGGTAGTTGATTTCACCATCTGTATCAGGTTCATTCCGTGATGGTACTTGGCTTATTTGAATATGTCCTGGAAAGATACACTAGTTTAATAGTAAAAAAAAAATAAACTGTAAAATATTTGCACTATACTATTAAATGCCCTTTGACATAAAACTAAAGAAAATATTAAATATTAAATATTAAATAATGACAGCTTTTTTATTTTCATTCCAAAGTAATTTAATTACCACCTCAAAATTATTTTTTCCAGCATTTTGTTTGTTGTTGTTATTGCAGCTGTAATTTTCTCTTTTTGGATGAGTTTTTAATTTCATCTTTAGTGTTTTTTTGTTGTTGTTGTCTTGAAACTGTAGTAAATAATTACCTCTCTGCATGAAAAAAAAAAAGTAAATTCAAAATAAAAAAAAACAAAAACAAAAACAAAGTAAAAGAAAATTGATGGCTTTTATACCAACATAAGGCATGGAGTCAATCAGAGTTTGTGTCAAATTGCCAGCTGTTCGTTGATGATGATATAAGTCCTGCCAAAGAAGATCAGGAGTGAACAAATCACAAAATTAGTTCAATGGTATCTGAAGTGCCATAGAACACTGGTTGGGAAGTGTTCAAGCCCATCTTCAAACATTAATTGATTGCATAAATCATCATGTATGTCCAACAAGCATTGCAAATGAGAAACTTAACTTGCAGCTGGTCTTTTCTCTTAAGGTCTGATGAGAGTTTATTCCAACAAATGCGACCAAAAAATAGGTGGTATGGACAAGAAGCTGAAGGGGTTGGGGTATGGCGGTGCTCATCTCAAAACACCTAGCCCTTCTCCGAGCTTGCCTGATTTATGAGACAGTGAAAAATAAACTGCAAGAGTCAACGGTAACCCTCAATTATATATTATTCTCTCAACTGATTTTTTGCAGTGACAATTTTCTTCAAATAAATACTTAGCTGGGGACTCCCGTTTAATATTTAGAACCAATTTTATTAGGCAGAATGATTTCCAGTCACTTACCAGTTGGAGTTTCATGTTACTGTGACCCACTTTCTTGATTAAATCAATTGCTATTAGAGGAGGATTGATAAAAATCTCAGTTTTTCATGAACATTTAACACAAATTAAATTCATGAACATAAATTAAAACAACTCACAACCAGAATTAATAACATATACCAAATACATACAATGACAATAATGCACAAAGCAAAATAAATAAATACCTTGCTGTGTGTGAGTCAAAAAATATCCTGGAATTGAACTGATTGGCTCTACTAAAAGAGTGATCCCACACTGGAATAGTGATAAAACATAACTCAATTTTAATAAGTGCAATAAAGACTAAAAATCAAAAGAAACCAGCAAATGTAGGAGTTGTGTAGGCATGTCAAACCCCTTTTACATGCAAACCGTACCCTATATCAGACCATGCAACATTGCCAAAATCAATACCCTATTTCAGAACCAAAGTGGCTTAAAAACCATACCCTTTAGGGCTGAACATGCCTATATAGCCCGTATAGGGAGTAATCCCCACCCCGGCTAGTCACACAATATTTATTTCACTTAATATCAGGGTTAACCATTCATCAGTCAGAACAACAAAAATTGAATACAAGATAAACCCAGGCTACAAGAATCATTGTCTCACCTCTTGAAGTCTTTGAGCAGCATATCTCATATTCCTAATGTATGTCTCCTCCCACAAAGCTGCTAACTTGTTATCTGTTTTATCCACATTTCCAGGGTAGACACCAGCTAACACATGTAATCTGAAGGAAAGGAAGCACACAACTGCAAAAAATACATGCATAATATTATCAAGCACAACAGAATGCATTCCAGATGACAGGTTAGTTTCGAGATCGTCGGTCTCAAATTCTTCCCCCTGCTCTACTATGTGATAATTTCTTATTCTAATTTCTATGATATTTAAATTACCTCGCACACTTAACAGCTTCAGCATATTTAATAGACAATTCTAAACATTGCTTAAATTCTTCTTCTCTACCAGGGACTGCACCAAGTCCTTTGGAATTTCCTAAGAGAGAAAACACTTACTGTTAATTCCTTACTTACATTATTTTCCATGCGTGATCAATATAAAAAAACTCTTTCCATGGGTGGAATTTAATAAACTTTAAGACAATCACAAAATTATTTGCATCACTAAATGCTTGCTTTAATTTTTTGTTGTAAAATATCAATCCAAAACTGTTTTGTCTTGTGTACTATCTAATATACAGTCAAATTACATTACATTTGAAATGAATTTGTTATTATCCTAACAAACCCCAGAAAATTGGCACTTATTGTATACCTACCATCAAAAGCGTTCATGTGTGCTTGTTCTATCTGTACATTTTCTCTAGTGTTGTATAATTCGTTGATAGGGATATCCAGTGGAAAGCCTGATTCTACACCCTTGAAACCTGAAACCAAACTGGTAGTTTGAGTTGAATGAATGTGAAGGAATATAATAAAATAAATTTAAATAAAGGAATGAAAACTACATAAATGAACATAGGAAAATCAAAGTAACTGATTAATCAAAATGAATAAGGCAAAAAATATGTAAATGAATGAATGAATGAATGAATGAATGAATGAATGAATGAATGAATGGAGTGAGTGAGTGAGTGAGTGAGTGAGTGAGTGAGTGAGTGAGTGAGTGAGTCAGTCAGTCAGTCAGTCAGTCAGTCAGTCAGTCAGTCAGTCAGTGAGTGAGTGAGTGAGTGAGTGAGTGAGTGGGTGGGTGGGTGAATGAATGAATGAATGGATAGAAAATTAAATAAATTGAACAAAAATGAAGGAAAATGAAAGAACCAGTAAATGGCTAGC
>Ga0126339_10001215_pt1 | contig 16979 bp, 20 predicted proteins | sample OrbTmetagenome_2_FD_92532 | JGI IMG/M metagenome (GOLD analysis project Ga0126339, IMG submission 92532) | Coral microbial communities from Petempiche,Puerto Morelos, Mexico - Orbicella T R C metagenome | ecosystem: Host-associated > Invertebrates > Cnidaria > Coral | place: Petempiche,Puerto... | reverse complement strand
GTGGCGGTGTCGCGCGCGTCCGGGCAGACGCGATTGTTTCTGAACGGTGCCCAGGTGGGCGTGCCCTGGGCCGACGCGACCAGTTACGCCGCGCCGGGCGCCAATCGTCCGATCATCGGCGATGCCGGCGACGCCCCCGGGTCGCGCCGCTTCAAAGGGTACATCCAGGACTACCGGGTGACCGTGGGCGTGGCGCGATACACGGCCAGCTTCACGCCGCCGGCCGGGCCGTTGCCGGTCGGGTGATCCGATGAGAACCGCCTTACCAAGATGGAAAACGCCCTGCCGACAGGCAGGACACAATGTAGAGCGAGCCCCGAAACGCGGACCCCGCTTTTCGGACAAGACCGCATGTCACGTCAAACCACGCGAGCGGAACGGGCGCGCCCTTCGTCGCACCGTACGCTCCCAGGAGGTCTCCATGGCTCTTCAAACCACCCCCGACCTATCGACCTTGATCGATGCCATTGACCACCGGGCCGAGGAAGTGAGCGCCAACGCCACACCCAAGGACATTGTGTTCCTGGCTAAGGCGGTCGAGGCCATGACCGGCAGCGTCGCGCTGCAACAGGTGCGCGACGAGGGCGCGTCACAGACCGTCGACCTGATCGGCACCGGGGACACGCAGACGGCCCGGGTGATCGACGCCGGTGACCAGGCCGTCACCACCATCAACGCCTTGGTCGCCAGCAGTGGCGACGCCATCGCCACGCAGGTGGCCGAGGATGCCGTCACCTTGGCCGTCGCTCTGTAGATCGGATGGCGGTGCGTGAACTGCGCCACCTTCTGGCAAGTCCGACCGGCCATTGCGTCTTATAACGGGAAAAAAGCGGCGATGAGTTGTCATTATTGCCGCATGGGACAAGGAGCCTCCCCATGGCCATGACCTTCGACCGGACAACCTCCTTACCCCCGACCACCCTGGCGGTCGCCGTGGATGCCGACGCCGCCGTGCTCACCCCGCCCGAGGGCAAGCTCTGGGTGGTGTTCGGATTGTCCTATGCCAATCAGAGCGCCACGAAAGCGGGCAAACTGGATGTGGGAATTTTGCCACCCGGCGGCGTGCTCGGGGCCGACACCCAGTACGAGGTACGGGACTTCAGCCTTCCGGCGGGCTCGCGCGTGTCCCTGTTGCAGAAGGGCGAGCGCTTCGTGCTGCGCGCTGGCGAGCGCATCGTGCATGCCTTCTCCAACGCCGGAGAGGCGATCTTGCGGCTGAACGTGCTGGAACGTGACGTCTAGAGCGGGAGAAGAACCCCATGTTTCACGCCCTTGACGCGCACGCCGGACATTTTGTCCGGGGCGTCCTGCACAAGGACGGCCCGGTCCACGCTCTGCCCTCCTTGATCCAGCCGCAGGGTGTCTATGACCTGGAAGAAGCCGCCGCCCTCCAGGCCCGCAAGGCCCTGCCACTCACCTTCGTCAGCAACCGCATGTCTGGCGCCAACCAAGACCCCCTGACGTCCGGACTTTTCAACGCAAACTATGGCAGGCCAGCCCACCTGATCCCGGTGCCCGGCCACCCCGACATGTTCGTCAGGTTTCGGAACGCGACCGGTCACTGGATGGAATTGCTCGACGTCACCGGACCACTCCAGGCACCGAAAGTCATTCCCAAGCCGAACAACCCTAGCGTCGCGAATACCTCCAGCAGCTATCAACATACACACGGCTTTTTCGATACAGACGGGACCTTTCTGGTTTTCCATGGCTGGGCGAATGATCACAAAATTGCCCGATATGCGATTGACCCGTTCGGGCCGTCATGCACCCATATCGCGACCTACGATATCGACTGGACGGGGCACCCCAATGGCGCGGCCTTCGACATCGACGGCGTGACGTATGACGAGCCGTTTTTCTTCGACCTGGGCGACGGCTTCTACCTTGTCGGCTCCTCGTACAACCGCGTGGACTTTGTGCTGCTGGAGTGGGACGAGGCCAGCGCGTCCTTCAAGTACCGGCATTGGGCACGGCCGAACCTGCTGCGAACCAGCAATAATCACAATTGGGATCGGCTGTATCAGTTCGACTACTGGGGCCGAAGCGAAGACACCGGGCGGGATGCATGGCTGTATCAACCCTATGTTTTCAGATTCAACAATGCCACCACGGGAACCGGGTTCGGGGCGGGCTGGATGGTCCTGAACCGGGGGGCCAAGACGATCAGTTTCAGTCCAGCCATCAACTCCACGGCAGCCCCCCCGATCCGCGCGCGGCTGTTCGGCCTGGAGGGAATGACTTTCGCCTTCTTGCGGACCCATAATACGGGTAGCGCACCCGTTCTGGCCGTGGATATCGGCCAGCGTACCACCGGCGACACGGCCTACTCGTGGCGCTTGCGCGCCACGCCGTTCGCCGACCTGGACAGCCATGGTCCCCATGGGGCCTACAACGCTGATCTTGTGAAAATCAACGAAAACGTCCTTTTGATTGTGGGTGCCTTTCAGTCCGACACGTCAAACACGGCATACAATCTAGGCGAATGCCGTCTGTTCGCCCGCCTGTATGCCCGCCAGCCGGGGGGAACCGCTTGGTCCGAGGGACCGATCCAGGAAATCCCGTCCCCCTGGTTCGCGGCGCCATACCATACATCGTACCAGGCGTACTTCCGCCGCCTGGACCTTTATGGCGGGAGCGCCGACAACGTCGTCATTCTGAAGGCGAACATCTTCTGGGACACCCGGATCAACGGGTCGGGTTGGCAGAACCACTGCTGGGCGTTGCAGGCGGTCCAGGAGACAGATGGCACCTGGCGGCTGTTGGTTCCGCGCGATCCATTCACCGATCTCGGCGCGTGGGACCACTATCAATACGCGGCGGAATACCTCAACCAGGTGGTGCCGTTGTCCGACGGTTTTCTGGACCTCACCTACAATCGTGGCTTTACCCTGAGGGAGGACCCCTGACATGCTGGTGGCAACCCGCAACACCGACGCCATGGTGGTCGCCGCCGCTCCAGAGGACGGCGCCTCCTGGGCGTTCGTCGATCGCGGCTTGATGCTGGGCGGCGTCCTCCACCTGGGCCTGACGGCCGAGGACCACACGGTGACCGAGAACGCCGAACCCGTGTTTCCGATCGTCGAGGGACGCACCACCTTCGACCCGGATACCGGCGCCTGGGGTTGGCAGGATACCGACGCACCCCAGATCCGCCAGAGCCTCACGGACCGCGTGAACGCCGAGAAGACGCGTCGCCTGACGGCCGGGTTCGACTACGCCGGCCACCGCATTCCCTTGACGGCTGAGGGACGCACGGACGTCTCCGGGGCCACGGTGCGCGCCTTGCGGACCCTTGACGATCCCACCGGCACACCCTGGCCGAACGGCTTCCGATGGATCGACGCCGACAACGGAGCCCTGCCGCTGGAGACGCCGGCGGACATGCTGGCCTTCGGCATGGCTATGGAGGCCGCATACCGCGACCTCGTTCTCAAGGCCCGCGCCGCCAAGGACAGCCTGGAGACCATGCCCGTCCCCGACCTGGCGACGTTCGATCCGGAAGGCGGGTGGTGAGACCGCGCCCGGCACGCACCGTCATCAACATCCGCATCACCACCTGCGACACCGAAGTCGGTCGGGGATAGCCGCCGGTGGATTGAGCACCGTTCTTCATCGCCCCGTTCTGAGGCCCGCCATCGCGCGGGCCTTCTTCGTGACCACCCGGAGCCCCCATCCAAGGAGCCAACCTCATGGACATCTTCCTGCACGGCATCGAGACCCAGGAGAAGGACGCGGGCAATCCGCGTTTCGTCGCCACCATCGATTCCGGGATCATCTTCCTGGTCGGCACCGCGCCGGAGGCCAGCGATACGCTGATCCCGGTGAACCAGCCCCAGGTGGTGCGCGGCTACAACGGCCTGCCCAGCGGCCTGGGCGGCACGGGCACCTTGCCCGACCAGTTGGAGAACATCCTCGCCCAGGCCGGGCGCATGAGCCAGACGGTCTACTTCGTGCGCGTTGAGGAAGGCGCCAGCGACGCCGAGACCCTGGCCAACGTGTTGGGCTCCCGCGCCGCGCGGACCGGCCTGCATGCCTTGTCGCGCATCCGGCCCGAGTTCGGCCAGGCGCCCAAGCTGATCGCCGCGCCCGGCTTCACCTCCGCCCGCCCGACCGACGGCGTGGCCGCCATCGCCGTCACCAACGGCGGTAGTGGCTACACCGAGGCCCCCACGGTCACCATCACCCGGGGCGCGGGCGACACCACCGGCGTGGGTGCCACCGCCGTGGCGGTGCTGGACGGGGGCGCCCTCTCCTCCGTGGTCGTCATCAACCCGGGCGTCGGCTACACCGAGGCGCCGACCCTCGCCTTCTCCGGTGGCGGCGGCACGGGGGCGGCGGCTACCGCCACCCTGGGCACCGTGGCCAACCCGGTCGCGGCCGAACTGGCGGCCCTGTGCAACCGCTATCGCGCCATGGCCGTGGTCAGCGGCCCGAACACCACGGCCGAGGATGCCGTCCAGTACCGCCAGGACTTCGACACCGACCGCATGATGGTCCTGGACCCCTTCGTGACGGTCTCCAAGGGGGGCGCGCCGGTCTCCATGCCGGCCGACGCCATGGTGCTGGGCCTGCAGGCGCGGGTGGACTACGAGGAGGGCTTCTGGGTCAGCCCCTCCAACCACGTGCTCCAGCGCGTCCTGGGCACCAGCCGCCCGGTCGAGCACTCGCTGTCGGACCGCTCGGTCGAGAGCCAGTATCTGAACAGCCAGCATGTCTCGACGGTGGTCCGTTCGCCCTCGGGCGGCTGGAAGCTGTTCGGCAACCGGGTGGTCAAGGCCGATCCGCTGCATGTGTTCTGGCCGGTGCGGCGCGCCCACGACGTCATCGTCGAAAGCATCGAGCTGGCCCACGAGCCCTACCTGGACAAGCCGTTCTCCAAGCAGGTGCTGGTGGACATCGCCGAGACCGTGAACCGGGCGCTGCGCCGCTGGCAGGCCCTGGGCGCCACCCTGGGCGGCCGCGTCTGGCTGGATCCGGCGCTCAACACCGCCGAGAGCATGGCCAGCGGTCTTCTCTACGTGCACTACGACGCCGAGGCCCCGGCGCCGATCGAGCATCTGGTCTTCGTGTTCAACCGGAACACCGGCTACTACCAGACCGTGCTGGCCGACGCGGCGCGCGAGATCGCCCGCATGTCCAGCGTGGCCGCCTGAGTGTTTGCCCTTTGATCGCCGTGGCGGCCCGACGGGCCGCCCGGCTTCAGACCCTCGGTCCGTCCGTTCGGGCGGACCGGCCTGGCCCGGCACGGCTTGACTTGATCGGTTGGGCCTGGCGCGACACCCCCACCATCGAAGGACCCGCACCATGCGTCAGATTCTGCGCGGCTACACCCTGTGGACCGGCGGCGAGGACTACGGCTACGAGATCGAGGAGTTGCAATGCGCGCTCCCCGACGAGGTCTACACCGAGCACCAGTACGGCGGCGCCGTCATGACCGCCCAGGTGCCCATGGTCAAGATCGGCCTGCTGGAACCCACCATCAAGTTGGCCAGTCATAACCCCCACCTGGCCGGCCTGCTGATGCGCCCGCCCGGTCAGGTGGATACCTTCACCTTCCGCTCCGCCCTGGTCGACGAGGCCGACGGCACCACCCAGCCCAACGTGATCCTTTACGAGGGCCGGCTGGCCGCCCCCAAGGCCGACGCCTGGTCGCGCGAGGACAAGGCCGGCCTGGAATACACCATCAAGGGCGTGCGCTACTTCCGCTACGAGATCGGCGGCAGCGCGATCCACGAGATCAGCCTCTACCCCGCCAAGATGCTGGTGAATGGCGTCGACCTGCTGGCCGACATCAACGCGGCGTTGGGGCGCTAACGCTTGAAGTGAAACCCAGTGTTCGAACTGGCGGCGGACTCTTCCTGCTTAACGCATGATTCCAACATCATGTACGAGCCACCCCCACCCACGGCTGCGATCTGATCGCAATAGGTACGCATCGCTTCCGGCAAACTGTCCCATCGGGGCTTCAGGGCATTATAGGCCGTCTGTTCTTGCGTGTAGCAGGATTGAAGCATCATTTGTGACATGCTGCCACCCAACGAAGCAATCTCTGTGCAGTACCGTTCAACGTCATAGTGGGGCATCTCGGCATGGGCGGCGGAGATCATGGCGAGAGACACAACGCTCGCGATCGCAACACTAGAACGCATCGGCAAACTCTCCACGTCGGTAATGAAAAGGATGATTCAGGCTCAAGGTACGCCTTTCGCGATCGTTTGGCCACAGCGGTTGCCCCTATGAGGTTCTCGACAGCGACGAACCCCTTTTTGGCGGTTTTTCCGTAAACCGACCTCGGTGTTCCGGATAAAATAAAGTTCCAAAAAATCGGTTCTTCCGGAACGTCTCCAAGTTTTTCATACAGAAAACCTCAAATATGGGCGCCATATCGGCGCCCATATTTTGTGTTAAAGCGGTAGAAGGAGCATGAAATGACCATCGTTATTCTAGCTAAACCGTTCACCCACGACGGTCAGACCTGGACCGAACTGGACATCGACGAGCCCACCGTCGGCGCCATCGAGGCTTTCGAAAACGCCAAGACGGCCGGGAAGAGTGACATGAGCGCGATGATCGACATGCTCGCCCACGATTTGGACATCCCAGTCGACGCGGTGCGACGCATTCGCGCGTCCGACATGGCCAAGATCTCCGAGGTGATGGGCCCTTTGGCCGAAGGTCTGGGAACTGGGGCGCCTGGCGCACCCTCGTCTCAGAATGCGCCCACGTCCTGAACACCCCGATCCCGGACTTGATGCGAATGAAATGGTCGTCGCTGCTGGCCTGGCACGTCGAGGCCCGGCGCATCGCGCGCGGCCGTGGCTTAGTGGGGTGATGTGATGACGACCGTGACCTACGACGTGATGATGCGCCTAACGGACCACGTAACCGGTCAGGCGCGGGTCGTCGCCGACACCATGAGCAAGCTAAAGACTGCTATGAGTGGCGATGTGGTCTTGAGCCTGAAGGACAAGGTCAGCGGGGCCGCGCAAACGCTTGCCGGCACCGTTGACTCGCTCAAGGCATCCATGAGTGGCGACGTCGTTCTTGGGTTGAAGGACCGTGTGTCGGCGCAGGCGGAGCGGATCGGTGCCTCCGTCGACGCCATGACCGAGCGTATGGCCGCCAGTCAGGAGCGCCTGTCCCAGCGCATGGACGGGCTGAGCACCAAGATCAGCGGCTCCGTCGGACACATCCGGGCTTTCGCCGAAATCCTTCGCGCGCCAATCGAGGCCGCGATGGGCTTTGAGGAAGCCCTGGCTCCCCTTGGCGAGATCGCCGGCACCACCGCCGCCAACATGGAAACCATGAAGGCCGGGCTGCTGGACATGGCGCAGGTTACGCCTGTCCCGATCGAAGCCTTGACCGATGCCTTGAAGAATGCGCGCGAAGCAGGCCTGAACGTCAGTGATGCGATGGCCGTCACGCAAGGTGCGGCCCGCCTGGGTGTGGCCGCCATGGGCTCCACCGCGGACGCCACCACCCTCGCGGCCCATGCCATTTCGGCGTTCAACTTGGAAGGTGCCGCCCAGACCGGCATCTATGATGTCCTTTTCAAGGCGGTTTCAGCCGGTCAGACCTCGTTGAGCGACATGGCCGACGGCTTCGAGGGCGTGGCCAGCACCGTCGCCGGGGCCGGTATCCAGGTCGACGAATATCTGGCGGCCGTGGCGACCATGAGCGCCGCCGGGAAACCGGCGGCGGAAACTCATGAACACCTCGGCGGCGCCATCGCCACGTTGAGCGAGGGAACCGAAGCCAGCGCGGCCATTTTCGCCAAACTGGGCGCGAGTGGCTTCCAGGATTTGGTGTCCCAATCCGGCGGCGTGATGGGTGCTTTTCAGCGCCTGCGAGAGGCGACAGGCGGCAATGAACAAGCGATGGCCGGGCTGGTGGGCTCGCTGGACGCCGCCCGCACGGTGATGGCCTTGACTGAGGGCGACGGCGCGGCCGTCTCCGCCACCCTGAACGACATGCGAACGGGCGCCGACGCGATCACCCCGGCCTTCGATAACCAGGCCAACACGTTCGGCAATACGATGCAGCAGTTTCACAATCAGGTGAACGTGCTGAAAGTGACCATCGGCGAAGCGCTGTTGCCGCCGCTCAATCAGCTTCTGCAAGCCATCGCGCCGGTGATCCAATCGGTTGGGTCTTGGATCCAGGTCATCGCCGATCTGGCGGCCAGCCATCCCCAACTGGTGCAGGCCATCGCCCTGGGCATCATGGGGCTGCTGGCGTTCCGCACCGCCGCCTTGGGGGTGCAATGGGCAACACTGGGCATGGGCAGCGGGATCCTGAGGCTGGGGACCAACGTCCTGACCATGGGACGCAACATGATGGGCGTGCTGCCGTCCCTGAACCTGGTCCGGGGGGCTTTCACGTTACTGCGGGGCGCGCTGATCAGCACCGGCATCGGCGCCATCGTCGTGGCGCTGGGGGCGGCGGCGGCCTTTGTGGTGCAGAACTGGGATGGGGTGGTCGCTTCGTTCCAGGCGTTTGGCGCGGCTTTCATGGAGGCGCTGGGCCCGGTTAAGCCCCTGCTGGATCCGGTGTTCAACGCCTTCTCGGATCTGTGGACCTGGATCCAGACAGTCACCGGGCCGATGGACACATCCACTTGGGTGGCCTTTGGCCAGACCATCGGCAGTGCCGTGGGAGGGGCGGTCAAATGGGTGGTCCAGGTCTTCCAGATGTTCCAGGGCTGGTTCCAGGACGCCATTGACGCCGTGGTTGGCATGATCCCGGAGTGGCTCCGCGAAAAGATGGGGATCACGGTCACACCCAAGGTCCTGACCCAGGAGGAGATGGAAGAGCGGGCGCGGGAGCGCGCCGAGGACGCGCGTGATGAGGCCGACACCGACAGGTGGTCGGTGTATGCATCCAAACGCGAGGCATCGGAGCAGCGTGGGCAGGAGGCTTACGAAAAGGAATATGCCGCCTCCATGGCCGAGATGCGGGCGCAGAACGCGCGTATCGAGACGGCGCAAGAGGTGGCGGCGCTGGACTTCCCCGAGGAACCGGCGCCCATCTATCCGCCGGAGCCGGCAACGAACACCTCCCCGGCCTCGCCGGAGCCGGAGCCGACCACGACCGTTTCCCCGGCCTCAGCGGAGCCGGAGGCCCAACGCACCCCCGGCATCGCCGCGACATCGCCGGAACCGACGCCATTACCAGAGGGTCTTGAAGCCCTCGGAATCGAACCGGGAGCCGGCGGTGCCTCGTCGACGATCGTTCCGGCTGGACTGAACATTGATCCGAGCGAAGCCACCGCCAACTTGCAGGCACATTTCGACCAAGTCTCGGCCGGCCTGCAGATGCAGGGCAAGGTCAACCTGGACCTGTCGGACATGGACCGGCTGATGCAGTACATCACGCAGGCCAAGGCTGCCCTGTCGGGCCTGGGCGTAGCGACCCGGGACGCAGCCGAGCGCGCGGCCTCGTCCCTGGATCGCTCGCGGGCGACCAATCTTCAGGACCGACCGACGACGACGGCCTAGGAGGAAACCCATGCATATCCTGATGGCCTGGGGCGTGTTCCGCTTCAGCCTGTCCACCCTTGCCTATGACGAACTGGCCCGGTCGCTGGCCGCGCGCGTGTCGTCGCAGGCCATCATCGGCGCGCGCCCGGCCCTGCACCACATGGGCCTCGACCAGGAGACCCTGGACCTGTCGGCGACGCTGTTTCCCTATCACCTGCCGAACAATCAGGGCCTGTTCCAGCTCCAGGGTTTGCGCGCCGCCGTGGGCACCTCGGCGCTGCTGATCTCCGGGGCCGGCGGCCGGGGCATCACGCTGGATGCCTGGGTTCTGAAGTCCGTCGGCGATACCCACACCGAGATCCACCCCGACGGCGGCGGGCAGAAGATCACCGTGAAGCTGGCGTTCCTCTACGACGGGCGCGTGCGCACCCCCGAGGCGCGCGCCGCCATTGCCGGACTGTTCTGATGAAGACTCCATTTCTGCGGATCACGCACAATGGCGCGGACCTGGCCCAGCGCTGGGGGCCATTGCTGCGCGACCTGACCCTCACCGACGAACGCGGCCTGGAAAGCGACAAGGTGGCCGTCACCCTGGACGACCGCGACGGCCGCATCGCCTATCCCCGGACCGGCGAGCACATCCGCGTCGAGGGCGGCTATCAGGACGTCGGCGCGGTGGTCCAGGGCGACTACGTCGTCGACCAGGTGGATCTGAGCGGCTGGCCTCGGCAGGTCACCTTGCACGGCGCGGCGGTGGACGCCAAGGCGGCCGCCAAGGAACGTCGCGTCGAGGCGCACCAGCCGCCGGAGGTCACGACCCTGGGCGCCCTGGCCGAGAAGATCGCCGCGCGCAACGGCTGGACCGCGCGGGTGGCCGGGTCGCTGGCGGCCAAGCCCATCGAATATGAGGGCCAGTCGTCCGAATCCGATCCCGCTTTCCTGGGCCGCGTGGCCGGTCGTCATGGCGGCCTGGTGACCATCAAGCAGGGCCACCTGGTGGTGGCGCCGCGCTCCGGCGGGCAAACCGTGTCCGGCCAGCCTCTGCCGGTGCTGACGATCCGGCCGGGGCTCAACCTGCTCGACTACCGTGTTTCCTGGAAGGACCGGGAGACCCACGGCACCGTCAAGGCCCGGGCCTTCGACCGCGACCAGGTGGCGCCAGTCACGGTCACGGCCGGGGAGGGCACGAGCGAAGGCGCGGGTGGGGCGCCAGCCGCCTACGTGTTCCGGGAGCCGTTCCAAAGTCAGGCCGAGGCCCAGGCGGCCGCCGAGGCCAAGGCCGCCGACCTCAAGCGCGGCGAGGGCTCGGCTTCTTTCACCCTGGAGGGCGACCCGGCCATGGGTGCCGAACGGCCGGTGGAGGTGATCGGTGTGCGCGCCGGCGTGGACGGGCGCTGGACCCCCACCCGGGTCGAGCACCGTTGGAGCGACAGCGGCTACACCACCGCCATCGAATGCGAGACCCCGGGCACCGGCGACAGTCGGGGCGACAGCCAGGAGAGCGGATCATGACCCCCCGTGATACCCAGTCCCAGGGCCTGGACAGCGTGACCTGGCGCGACGACGGATCGGCCACCACCGTCACCGTGGACGGCGACATGCTGGATCACATCTGCTGGCGCCACTACGGGCATGAATGGGACACGGTCGAAGCCGCGTTCGACGCCAACCCCGGCCTGGCCGACCATGGGCCGGTGCTGCCGGCCGGTGTCACCATCCTGTTGCCGCATGTCGCGACCCGCTCCGGGCCGCCCCGACAGGACATCGTGCGGCTGTTCGACTGAGGACATCATCGCGGCGCGGACACGTCCCCTATTCATTTCCTGGCCCCGCCCCGTGCGGGGCTTTTTTCATGTCAGAAAGGAAGCCTCATGGCTGACCTGATTCCGTGGGAAGCGTTGGGGGCCGTTGTCACGCTCCTGGGTGCCGGTGGTGGTGCGACCGCCTGGATCCTGGCCGAAATCAACCATTCCCGCCGGGACTCGTCCGACGGCCGCCAGCGCCTGTACCGGCGGCTGGACGAGATGACCGCCGATATCAGCCGCACCTATGTCCGCCAGGACGTCCACGACGCAAACCTTAAGGTGGTGCAGCAGTCTCTGGAGGAAACCCACCGGATGCTGGCCGCCATGGCCGGGCGCGTCTGCCCCTATGACACCGGCGAGCGGTCATTCGAACGGGACGGGAGCTAGTCATGCGCGCGATCAACACGGCTGGGCTGGCCCACCTGATGGTCTGGGAAGGGTTTCGCGACACCGCCTACCAGGACACCGGCGGGGTCTGGACCATCGGCTTCGGCACCACCCGCTGGCCCGACGGGCGCCCGGTGCGCCCGGGCGAGCAGGTGACGCGTGACCAGGCGCGGGCCTTGATCTTCGACTCCGCCGGCGGCCTGCGGGACGTGGCCGAGGCGCTCACCCGGATGGTGGATCCGGCGGTCCTGGCGGAACTCAGCGACAACCAGTACGCCGCTCTGTGCTCCTGGACCTACAACGTCGGCATCGGCGCCTTGCGCCGGTCCACCCTGTTGCGGCGCCTGAACGCGGGCCGGCTGGACGACGTGCCGGCGCAGATGAAGCGCTGGCGCTACGACAACGGTCGCGTCGTCCCGGGACTGGTCAACCGCCGCGCGGCCGAGGCGGCGCTGTGGCGGACGCCCGATGCCGCTGGTCCCCAGGCCGATCCGCCCTCCAGCCGAGAGGAGACCTGACCCATGGCCGACGCTGGCACACCCTCCTCGCCACCGCCGCCCGCCCGGGCGACGGTCTCTCAACGGGCCGCCCAGGCGCCGCAGATGGGCCTGGGCGCCGCCTTCGCGCTGGTGGTCGCGGGGGTCCTGGCGGAGACCACGGGCGTTGAATTCGACGGCACCACCGTGGGCGCCTGGACCGCCCTTTGCGAGGGTCTCTGGCAGATGATCCGCCGGACCATGGAGGGATGACGATGACCAAACATCGCCTGTGCGTGGCCGCCCGTTGGGCGGCCTTTTTCATGGCCGCGTCCATGGCCACCGGATGCACCGGCGTCGGTGACATGACCGACCACATGGCCGATCAATGGGCGCCGGCCGAGACCATGGCGCAACGCGCCTACCGTGTCGCGGTGCTGGCCGCGCCCCTTGTCTCCATGGTCCACGACCAGGCGCGACGGCCGGCGATCTCGCCGACGGTGGCCCGCGACATGGCGACGGCGGCCTGCGAGGCCGCCCACGCCCTGACCACCGCCCACGCCCTGGCCGCGACCGGCGACCGCGTGGCGGTGGTGTTCGGCACGGCGTCGCAGGTGCTGCTGTCCCTGGCCGACCAGACCCGGCCGCCGGCCGGATCCGGACCGTCTCCGACGTCACCCAACGTGCTGGCGCGTGTGGCCGCGGGGCTCGCCGACGTGCCGATCCTGAGCGCGCGGGTGGCGGCCGGGCGGGCCACGCTGTTCGAGATGGCGGCGGCCGGCCGCGATCCGGACACGGCGGACTGGGACATGATCCTGACCCCGGTCCGGGCCGTGGTCGAGGACTGTACTGGGGACGACGGCTCGCCAACAGCACCGTCGCCATGGGAGATCCCGGGCGCCCCGCGTTCCTAAACTTTCCAGAAGACGAGCCCCGCCCAGGCCAGTGCGATCGCCAGGCCGCCCCACACGGGTGTCCCCATGAGGCCCAGCCACCCCAGCAGGATGAACGCGCTGCCCAGCAGGGTGATGAACAGCCGATCGCCGCGTGTCGTCTCCAGCCCCAGGATGCCGCGCCGGGGGGCGCCTCCCGGCGCAAAGTACTCCCAGACCCCCATGGCGGTGATGCTGGCGGCGATGAACACGAAGAAGGCGGCGGTCGGCCAGGTCCAGGCCATCCAGCTCAGATCCATGACGGCACCTCCCGGCCCATGGCCATGCTACACCCGCCCCAGGGCGAAGCCCTTGGCGATGTAGTTGCGCACGAAGTAGATGACGAAGGCCCCGGGAACGATGGTCAGCGTCCCGGCCGCCGCCAGCAACCCCAGGTCGTAGCCCGATGTCGACGCCGTGCGTGTCATGGTGGCCGCGATGGGCTTGCCCTCCACGGCGGTCAGGGTCTTGGCCAGCAGCAGTTCCACCCAGGAGAACATGAAGCAGAAGAAGCAGGCGACGCCGATCCCGGCGGCGATCGTGGGCACGAAGATGGTCACGAAGAAGCGCGGGAAGGAATAGCCGTCCACATAGGCCATCTCGTCCAACTGCTTCGGCACCCCGGACATGAAGCCTTCCAGGATCCACACGGCGAGTGGAATGTTGAACAGGGTATGGGCCAGGGCCACGGCCAGGTGCGTGTCGAACAGATTGACCGCCGAGTAGAGCTGGAAAAAGGGCAGCGCGAACACGGCGGCCGGTGCCATGCGGTTGGTCAGCAGCCAGAAGAACAGGTGCTTGTCCCCCAGGAACCGATAGCGGGAGAACGCATAGGCCGCCGGCAGCGCCACCGTCACCGAGATGACCGTGTTGATGGTCACATAGATGAGCGAGTTGATGTAGCCCATGTACCAGGTGGGATCAGTGAAGATCGTGATATAGTTCTCGAGAGTGAATTCATGGGGCCACAGCGTGAATGCGCCGAGGATTTCATTGGTCGTCTTGAACGACATGTTCAAGAGCCAATAGATCGGCAGCATTACGAACAGGATGTACAGGGCGGGGATCAGTGGGCTCAAGCGTTTCATCACCGTTCCTCGTTCCGCATCATCAAGGTGTAGAAGATCCAGCTCATCAGCAGGATGATCAGGAAGTAGATCAACGACATCGCCGCCGCCGGGCCGAGGTCGAACTGCCCCAGCGCCACCTTCACCAGGTCGATGGACAGCAGGGTGGTCGCGTTGCCCGGACCGCCGCCGGTGAGCACGAAGGGCTCGGTGTAGATGTTGAAGCTGTCCATGAAGCGCAGCAGCACGGCGATGGTCAGCACCCGTTTCATTTTCGGCAGCTGGATATGCCGGAAGATGGCCCAGGCGCTGGCGCCGTCGATCTTGGCCGCCTGGTAGTAGGCGTCGGGGATGGACACCAGCCCCGCGTAAGCCAGCAGCACCACCAGCGAGGTCCAGTGCCACACGTCCATGGCGATCAGCGTGAACCAGGCGGCGGTGGGCTGGCGGGTGAAGTTGTAGTCGATCCCCAGGCCGTTCAGCATCTGCCCCAGCAAGCCGATGTCCGGCAGGGCGAAGATGTTCCAGATGGCGCCCACCACGTTCCAGGGGATCAGCAGCGGCAGCGCCATGGTGACCAGGCAGACCGGCACCCAGACACCGCGCCGGGGCATGGTGAGCGCGATCACCACACCCAGCGGAACCTCGATGGCCAAAATGGTGAAGGTGAAGGCGAGTTGGCGCAGGAGCGCGTCATGGAAACGCTCGGAATGGAGCACCTGCTCGAACCACATCAGGCCGGCCCAGAAGAAGGTGTTGTCGCCGAAGGTCTCCTGGACCGAGTAGTTGACCACCGTCATCAGCGGGATGAAGGCGTTGAAGGCCACCAGCACCAGCACCGGCAGCACATAAAGCCAGGCCTTCTGGTTGACGGTCTTGTTCATGGGGCTTGGCCTCCCTCCACCATCCAGCCGTCGGCGTACAGACGGGTGTACGCCGGATTCAGGGCCAGGCGCGCGTCGTCACCGGGGATCTCCGTCCCCTCGCCGATCAGCACCTTGATCCGGTGGTCCTGGAACCGTGCGTCGACGATACGATAGCGGCCGGCGTCGCGAACGGCGGCGATGGTCACCGGCAAGCCCCCGATGTGTGACCCGGCGTCTTCCTGGGGTGCGAAGGTGATGAACTCCGGCCGCACACCGATCTCCAGCCGCCCCCGGGCCGTCGCCGCCGGATTGGCGACCGCCACCGGGTGTCCCTCCAGCAGGACCTGCTCGCCGTCCACCTGGCAGGGCAGCACGTTCATCCCCGGCGAGCCGATGAAGTGCCCCACGAAGGTGTGTTGGGGACGCTCGAACAGGTCCACCGGCGTGCCCACCTGCACCACCTGCCCGGTGTCCATGACCACCACTTGGTCGGCGAAGGTCAGCGCCTCCGTCTGGTCGTGGGTCACGTAGATCATGGTCAGCGCCACGCGCTGATGCAGTTCCTTGAGCTTGGAGCGGAGCTGCCATTTAAGGTGGGGATCGATCACCGTCAGCGGCTCGTCGAACATGATGACGTTGACGTTGTCCCGCACCAGGCCCCGTCCCAGGGAAATCTTCTGCTTGCCGTCGGCGGTCAGCCCCCGGGCCCGCTTGCGCAGCATGGCGGTCAGATCGAGCATGTCGGCGATCTCCGCCACGCGGGCCTTGACCCGGCCCTCGTCCACGCCTCGATTGCGCAGCGGGAACGCCAGGTTGTCGAACACGGTCATGGTGTCGTAGATGACCGGGAACTGGAACACCTGGGCAATGTGCCGCTGGTCCGGCGGCCGGTCGGTGACGTCCTGGCCGTCGAACAACACCCGGCCCTCGGTCGGCCGCACCAGGCCGGAGATGATGTTGAGCAGCGTCGTCTTGCCGCAGCCTGACGGCCCCAGCAGGGCGTAGGCGCCGCCGTCCCGCCACTCCACGTCGAGGCGCTTGAGCGCCCAGTCCTCGTCGCGACTGGGATCAGGCGCGTAGGAATGGCGCAGGTCTGCCAAGGTGATTTTCGCCATGAGTTCCCTCCGGGGTCGCCCGCCGCGCCCCCGTGTCAGGCGGGCAAGCGCGCGCCGCCGCGATCGAAATACAGGCCGTGGGCCACATCCATGTGCAGCCGCGTCGTCTCGCCCACCGTCACCGCGTGGATGCCGTGGGACAGGGACACCCAGGTCTGGTCCCGGTGCCGGAAGTGGATCACGCTTTCCGAGCCGCTCAGTTCGGTGACCAGCACCAGACCGTCGATGGCCACGGGCCAGGCACCGCGCGGCGCCGGGGTGACGTGATGCGGGCGGATGCCGAACAGGTAGTCGCCGTCGGCCAGCGTCCCCAACGCCGCGGGCACCGGCCAGGTCGGCCCATCCGCCAGATGAAACGCGGCCCCACGCTTGGTGACCGGCGCGATGTTCATGGGCGGATCGGAAAACACCTGGGCGCTGGTCAGGGTGTTCGGCTGACGGTAGACCTGGATGGTCGACCCCACCTGGGTCACCCGCCCCTGGTAAAGGGTCGCGGTGGTGCCGCCCAGAAGCAGGGCCTCCAGCGGTTCCGTGGTGGCGTAGACCACCACACAATGGCGATCGGCGAACAGGCGCGGCAACTCGTCGCGCAGGGCCTCGCGCAGCTTGAAATCCAGGTTGGCCAGCGGCTCGTCGAGCAGCACCAGGCTGGCGTCCTTGACCAGCGCGCGGGCCATGGCGCACCGCTGCTGCTGGCCGCCGGACAGTTCGGCGGGACGGCGCCGCAACAGCGGCGTGAGGGCCAGCAGATCGGCCATGCGCTCCACGCGCGCGCGGATCTCGGCCTTCGGCAGCCGGGCCACGCGCAACGGCGAGGCGATGTTGTCGAACACCGTCATGGTCGGATAG
>Ga0126339_10001214_pt1 | contig 16980 bp, 11 predicted proteins | sample OrbTmetagenome_2_FD_92532 | JGI IMG/M metagenome (GOLD analysis project Ga0126339, IMG submission 92532) | Coral microbial communities from Petempiche,Puerto Morelos, Mexico - Orbicella T R C metagenome | ecosystem: Host-associated > Invertebrates > Cnidaria > Coral | place: Petempiche,Puerto... | reverse complement strand
TTATTATTATTATTATTGCGGCACTCGCCTGTTTATAAGGGCAGTTCTTGTTGTGCAACAAAATTACTTCTAATGTAACTCCCAGAAAGGATATCGCAAAAAGTGAGCTTAAATGTTTATTGCTGGATAAGCAAAGATGGTGTTATTACGACTTTGTTTAGATTCGAGAACATGATGGCGGATTATTGTAAATAATGCTGAATGAGACGTAGTTAGAATTTCCGCCGCGTCAGGTACCATTTAGATCATTTAAGGTTGTAATTCTTATGAAAATTCCATGTGTTAAACCTGATCCGATATAAAACTACAGTTTTTTCTATAATATGACACTGACCTTATTTTACACCTTCGCCGAAAACTCTTTATAGATTTTCAAAGCTAACGGCCAAGAGTTTAACAATTATCTCAGTAATCTGTTTAAGAAGTGAATAAATAAAGATGGATGAAGGTTTTTGCTTTTTGAAATTTTAACAGAATGGTTCAACATGCACTGAAGGTCGTCAAATGATGTTTGATCCGGGAGATCTTAAATTTGACACTACCAAGTTATAAAATGTAACTATTGACAAAACATAAATATAAATATGTGTAATTTTAAATACGGCATTAACCAAAGAATGTAGTAGCTAAACTTTTAAATAACCGGTAAAGGGAAGGCAGGTCCTCCGTAAACATAAAAACGTTGTTTTATAAATAACTGAGCACTATCATTGAGCTAAATGATTCGAGAAGTTTTCGCTGTTAATGGGAAAGATCAAAGTTTCCTTTTCCAACGATTTGTATCTCAATAATTAGAGTATAAACATCTTCAGTGAATAAATCAGTGGTGCCCACTCCTTTCCTGTTTAAGCTGCTAAGCGAGTCACGTGACAATTACGTTCTGCTTGCTAGTGTGACTTATTAACATGCATTAGAGAAATTTACTGAAGCCTAAGTGTCAAGCTGAAAAAGGCCGACTTGCTTCGACTTTATAAGAAATCCTTGCTTTTGAAGTAAAGACTGCGTGGCTATCCAACATCACGCGGTACGGGTAACTTACTTTGCCATATTTCAATTGATACAGGAAGCTCAAGAGGTTATAATTCACATACCAGCAGAGGAAGACAATAGTTCATTGGAAGAGAATGACAGCATCTCTCACGGTGTTTCTAGCTTCATCAATTTTGGTTACGCTGCCGCGCGAATGGCGGCCATGAACGACAGAGATTCAGATGAACTTGATGACATGGATCACGAGGCGTTCTTTCCTCCTCCCCCCAGAGGACCTCCTCCGCCACCGCCGGACTCTGACGAGGACGACGAGGAGGACGACGAGAAGGACGACAATAATTCACCTGTTGTCCTCCGCCGAAGTGATTACGAAAAAGGTAGAGATAGTCCGGAGCTCCAGCCTGCAGATTACGATGGTGATGTTGATGGCATGGTACTAAGTAACTCTCCTTCAGAGTCCACATCAGGCGGCACAGATCAGTTAGTAACAGGTTCTCTAAAAGTTTCATTACCTAATGGTTTGTTCTTGAAGCGATTTTCTTTGACCGAAGATACTACCGAGCTTTAAACAAGCTCGACAACCACATAATCCACTAACACTTAGATACGGCCGTTATAGACTTGGGCACTGCTCCCTATTTAGTAAATATGATCGGTACAGATACTGCAGATACAAAAGTCCAATAATAGGGACGCTTCGTAAGGTTTAGGGCTGGCAGATCAGTGTTTAATGTTATGTCAATCTCGGACGGAAGAACATAAGGAGGTCCTCATACCGTGAGATAAACGACCAAGTCAACTCACTAGCAGCAAAATGTTTCAGAAATCAGAAATCAATCAGTCTCTTAGTTACTGATGGCAGAGTAAAAAAACTCTCTAAAATAGGTATTTATTATCAATGGTACGACTGTCACAAGTGAAACGTACGCAATATGTTAACTTTATTGATTATTTTAACTCGCCAGCGCAGTAATCTTACTTGTAATCTTATAGATGGTTAACAAAGTTAGCAACAAATATACAGCTGACGAGCATCTCATGTACCACAGTCAGCCGCCATCTTGAATAAGGATGTATGCCAACGGTGTTTCACTCAGTATTTCAAAAGGGTCCTTCTCATCTCCTTTCGTAACAATTCAGACGAGAAGCTTATATTAACATCGTACCATACTACTTCTGGCTTGAAAACATCGCCTTTGCCGATGGACTTCTGAATTTGAAGGTTATAATGCAAATAGTTTTGTTAAACAGAACGTATAAAAGTTGTCAAAACTTTTCTTAGAATTCTAAGAAGTGCCCTTTCAAGCATTTTTGTTGTTTTTTGTTCTGCTCAGACGTCGACAGTGTCAAAGTTAAGTTTGTCTATTAATTCAAATTCACGGTTCTCGAAGACTGAGATTAGGGTGCCCCCTAAAGAAAGAGTTTACTCTTTTCGAACAATTTTATTAGTTCATCCTGTGGAACTGTTAGATATCACATATTTTATATTTTTGAAAAGGTTGTAAGACAAAGAAATGACTATTTTTGCGAATGTAAATATGAATTACGTACTCTGATGCTGTTTGTAATAGCATCTTGAAGAAGAGAGTTTTGAATGTCTCAGTTTTTACTTTTAGTTTATTCAGTCCACACTCAAAGTGCAATTTTCAGTTTCAGTCCACAAAATTAATAAAAGAACACAAACAATAAAACCAAGCCATAGACTTGTTTGAGTAACTCTATTTCTGTAAACTAAATAAAAAAAAAACTGCTGCAACGAACGATTCGTTTGACGTCCCTTTCAACAGTGTACTGTGTCTGTTACAAATTGAGGCCTGGTGTAAAAGGTGAGTTTTGCTCACAAATTCACTTTCAAGTTCAACATAAGCAAAATCATTTCAAGTTGAAGTAATTTTACACCAGACGTCATTTTGATTAAACCATTCACACATACAACATGGTGAACGGTGATGACTAGTTGAGAGATTAAAACCCAAGTTCTCTTTTTTCATACTTAACGAATTAGGTCATGGGGGTCTCAGGGGATTTATAGTAAAAAAAACAAAAACAAAACAAAAAACAGACAAACCATAGCAAAAACAAAAACAGGCAAGGAGAATGAAGTTATGCTGAACGCGTCATAGCCACGTGACGTATGGAGGGCGAGGGAAGAGGTGGAAAAGTATGGGGGAGGAGGGAGGGAAAGATCAAGGGAAATTTCTGGAAGGATCACGCCGTCATGTCTATTCTTGTCAGTTGATTTTCAGGGAACTCGACAACACGAGGGCGAAATCATTTCTTTTCCCAAGTAACATACTCGCCCTGCCTCAAGCTAATTCTGTTCTTTGGATACATGCTCTTCGAGACGGCCAATAACTTAAGTTTGAGTTTCCCGGATGTCACAGTCACCATGTATTTAACGCGCTCATTGAGATTCCTCGCTTGAACTGTTCCGCTTCCAAAAGGAGTGAAAAACGGAAGAGCATATGGGACTTTTAATTTCGGCTCAAACGTCAATTTCTGTTCGACCGCGCTATACAGCTGACCAGAGAGAGCCAGCGGTATATGCCACAGAACCATGTGGAAACCGTAATGCGACGTGCACCAGGGCTGACCGTCCACGCCATAACCTTGGCCAGCGGTCAAACCGTGAATATTCCAGAAGTCGTTTAGTTTTGTTCTGTAATGTTCTAAGGCTTTCTCAGCTTGTTTGAGTGCTTTTGCAGGATTCATTCCCAAATGAATATTCATAGTTGTCCAATCTGCATCGCTTCCCATCCAAATCGAGTTGAACTTGCTCTCTTCTTCGAGAGAAAAACAATTTTTGTGATTAAGAGTTTCTTGAGTTACAGGTCGCATTGAAGTTATTTTGTTTGGTTGCTTCGATTTTCCAAGTGCATTACCCTTTTTTGCGGTAGTATTGTCTTTTCTGATCTTTATTTTCATTTCCACTTTCTTCACCAGATGTTTATCTGAAGATACTTGACGTGGAACTTTGTTACTTGTTTCAGTGTTGGTTTTTGGATTTTTCTTCACAGCTAACTTTGGAGAGTCTTTATTCTTGTTAACATGGGACTTCTTTTGTAGTCCGGAAACTTCGCTAAAGAAGCTGTCCAGATGCGCTACAGCCTCTTCTCTGGGTATTTTTCTTTTCTGTCTTGTTATTTTGTTCTTGCTAGTTGTGTTTGTTTTCTTTCTCAGTTTGTTTGCAGGAATACCCTGAGTGAGCACGCGCAATCCATAAGGCGTGTCATTCAATTCTCGTTCCTTTTGCAGATGTCTTTTCATCTTATCAGGATCAAGGAGACTTCCAAGACCCAAAGCATAGGCCCAAACCTAAATAAGGAAAAAAAAAAAGAAACTCTAGAAAATAACAACTTAACGTGTAGAGTATATCATAAACTTGAAGTAGAAGTAGTATAATTTAAACCGCTGTGTGATTGAGCTTTCCAAAGACATTTCAGGAACTAACAAAGTTCTCATGCAGCCATGACTACAAATATATAATATAAAGAAAATCGAGTAGAGCTCCCATAGATCCTATAAAGGCAGTGTACTACTCACTTGTCCATACAAGGAGTCCGTCATTAGCCAATTAGGTGAGCCTTTCTCGTGATCCCACCAAGAGTGATAAAATCCGTCATTCTCATTCCATAAAGTTTTGTCCATTTTAGCCTTTCCGTACTTGAACGCTTGGCGAACCGTCTGAACTAATTCTGTTTCTCCTAGCGCCTCAGCAAGAACTTGTCCAGCTCGCAAACCCAGAAGATACATCACACTGTTATAGGTGGTGTGGTCGTAACCCTCGAGGTAAATGATGTCATAGGTGCAGGTTTGATGTAACGGAAGACCCGAGCCTTCTGTACTGATATGCATCAGCCAAATCAATGATTTGCGGGCCGCTGGCCAGAGGTCTCGCAGGAGTTTTTGGTTGCCAGTCCATAGGTAAAGATGATAAAACTGCAAAAAGTAAAATCATGTTTTTGAAGCATGGTGGTCTGGGTTTGAATCTCGTCCTCAGAGGTGCCTTAAGCCGGTGACTCCTTTGTGAGTGCATTTTCACTAATTCAAGGCTGGTGTCCCAGAAAGATCACTGGTTGATTTCTAATTATTACCTTTTGGCGAATGAAAGAATCTACAGGCTTTAACAGCTTTTAATATAGAGAATTTAAAACACAGTAAAATTCTGACCTAAACTTAACGTTAAGGAAGACTAAACTAAAAATGGTTCGTCGTAAGTCAGTTTTAAACTTCCTGGAGGTCTTTAAGTGCTGTTACTGAACTGCTTTAGGTAGAGATCAATCAGTGGATATTGCTCGGAAGGAAACAGCGTTGAATTAGGAGAAATATTAGTCCAAGAATCTAGCCAATCAAATCACGTATTTTCGGAGTCACCCTCATCGGCTAAGAGAGGCAGCCCTGGGGACGAGAATGATGTCAAATGTTGGTCTAGTTTTTTGTTTATTTTTTTCAATTTTTTGTAAGAAGTTTTCCTTTCTTATCGACTCCTCCCCTAAAAACCATCACATTTTAACCGCCTTTTCCTTAATAAAGGGTTAGGTCAGGCTAGTTTTGAAGATTTGCAACTGAGGTATTTATTGACGATGACAAACTTACATTCTGAACAAGGATAATGCACGAACGTTACGAATCACGTTTTCATACAAGACATACAAATTAAAAATATTATAAATCATGTTTATTACTCTGCAATATTATTTTATGCTGACCAACCCATACTTCACATTTTTACGGCTTTATGTAACACACCCGTCAGCCCAGACCATCCTGGATTTAATTTCTATACCAAAATACCTGTGCTAGAAAGGCTGGCGTAACATCGGCCATAACTCTCCCTCCCGGGTTATCTAATCGGTTTGTCCGGTTATGGCATCCCCACTGCATTTGCAGAGTTTCTTGTATATATCCAGCTGGGTGCTGAAATCGAGCCCAGGCTCTCACGACGTTCTCTAGCAAATCTGGAAAGAACATGACGTAAGGCAGCTCTCGCTGGAAATCATTGTGAACTGAATCAACGTCATTACAGTCTAATGCCTCCCACTGTCGCCATCTGGATAAGAAAAAGTGAAAAATTTTCATCTTATCAGTTCTCGTTCGTTCTCATTGATTATATGCAGTAACCTAAATCCAGCGTAGTGTTTTGATTTGGCACGTGGGGCGGGGGGAGGGGGGGATGGGGTGCAGGCAAGGTCCATTCTGGTCGCAGAATCATGACTTCATAACTTAGCAAGGAGGGAAGGCTTGAACACTATGATGAGAAATATCATTTTCAAAAGACGAATGTGACAAATGCAGTTTAAATGTGTCATCCATAAGCAAGACCATCACCGTGTCTGTCAATCTCTCGGTCTCTTCGTCCAGTGTGTCTGTCCAGATGTGTGTCTGTGTCTGTGTGTCTGTCTACCCAGCTGTCTGTTTGTCTGTTGGTCGTGACGATCAGTAGATGGCTATATTCTTTGCCTGAGCTGTTACCTGCCGTCAGCCACTCGGAATCCACTTCTCCAAAAACTTAAACTGTTGATAAGGTGATCTTGAAGCCACTCAGGGAGTGAAGATTGAACAGCGTGATCCTGTGGGGGAGAAGAGACCGGCCTTGGTGGAGAAATGTTTGACTGCCAAGAAATAATGTCTTCCAAGTTTCCCAAAAGGTTGACTCGCATATGGTTGGCCACATCCTCACTGGAATTGAATAATTTGCTAAAACAGAACAAAGGAAAGGCTTGTTTTACAACACTAAATAACTAGCAAGCAACGTTTAATACAAGTTTTATACAATTTTAATTTACCAGAAAATTAAATACAATACAAGAAAACAGCTACTATCTCTGGTCTTTTCTGGAGACACATGTTGCCACTCGAGGGTAAGCGTACAGAGTAGACGGCTGATATTCAGGCTGCCTTTCTGACAGTACGAAGTTCCTGATAGAAGCATTCATTATTTTCGAAAAGACAATATAACCTGTGCATATTTTCTATCCTTAAAAACTCGAGTTTAAATTGGTTCAAGAGTCGGGAGTGATAATGAAACAGATCCAAGATTAGAGTTATTCGAGGTTAGAGAAGAAACGGAAAGCCTCCTTATCCCAATATCTGCAAAACAATTCCTTATTTGCACGATTTGACAAATAAATACAGTTCTAGCGAATTTGAAACCGTGTCTTTTGAGTCATTTTTCCCGTGCAAGAAAGCTTCAATTCATGGAACATCCCTAGTGACAAAAAATGTCGGAGATTTGCATTTGATTTTTAAGGTTCAAAGTCTTAAACGGTTTCCCACGCTTTGGAAGCACTGATCAACAATAAGTCTATCGAATGTATATTTTTTTAATTTTAAGAGCAATACCTGTCAATTTATTATTCAATTTTCATTGTAAATAGAATTTGAGCCGCGAAAATGGATTTAAAACAAATTTAAAGACACTTCTTTCGCTTACAATTGCCGCGAAGACGGCTCGAGAGAGAAATTATTTGTATTTGTCTTTAATTAATAATTTGACACGCCGCGAATTTTCTTCGATTCAAAGAAGAAACAAAGAAACCCCTTTGGATTTCATTCTTTATTAAATTTAAAGACGGGTCAGGTGATTAAAAACAAAAGATTTATATAGTAAATGGTTTGAACCCAGGAGTATCAGTAGTTCGTATAGTGTGATCATCCGGGTGAGGGTAGTTCTGAAAGTGTCACCAACAACAGTTCTTTTCAGAAGTACTCTCACCGGAATGGTCACACTATATGAAGTTAAGATTTATATATTTAAATTTTGCAGAGTTTATGTGAATGACGAGGTGGCCGAGTGGTTAAGGCGTTGGACTGCTAATCCAATGTGCTCTGCACGCGTGGGTTCGAATCCCATCCTCGTCGATATATTTTTTTTTCTTTTTCTCGCTTAAAGTTTTTTTTCTCTCTATAGTTCTTTTTTAATTTTTTTTTCTACAAAAGGCAATCATTTACCTTTTCTGGTATATTATTTTGGACTGTATTGGTTAAATATTGCTGCATTGCAACCTAACGGCCATTCTGATCTAACTTAAAATATTCGCTGAGCTTCGAAATTGACTTTCAACTAGAATTTGAACCCATTGCAACAGAACAGTCAAACAACATTTAAAATGTTCTTTACAATCCGAATTTATTAATTCTATGATTTTTAAGAAGAAACTGTTGTCCTTACATAGTCCACATAGAGAACCGCTGTAACCGAGCCTTTAATCGCTGGGCGAGCGGAGAATATTGAATATTGAATAACGTTTACTACTAGGCTCCTACGCAGAGAAACTGGAGGAAAATAAAGGGCCTTCATTGTAAGAAAGAGCCATTCGAAGGCTAGAGCAACCTATTATTTATAATTGTAACGCTAAAACCAGCTACTGAACCATTTTCAATTTCGATCAGTATCACGATACATTGCTCACCTGTAATACTGCCCAACTCGCTCTCCTGTGTGATCTCTGTTAGGATAATGCCAGGCTAAAATAAATGTCAATGTTTCACTTATTCCAGAAGGTAATTTTGCACCAACGGAAATCGTTCCATGAAAGCCTGTAGCTTCAATCCTTTTCCTCAACCTTCCACTTGATTCAAACGCTTCCCATACCGACCGGAAGTCATCGGTGACTGCAAATGTCGGCTTGTTTGTGTTGATTGACATCAAAGAGGTACTTCCGCTGTTAGGGAAGTTTCCAGGTCTTTTGCAAGTCAGCATTTCACCAGTTATTTTCCATCGTCCTTTCACCCCTACGCATTTTAAATGAGTTTAGTACTGTTTTGTTAACTTTTTCTTTCACGGAAGAAACTACTGTAAAAGTAGTCCGTGTTACGTATTGCGTTACGCAAGAATCACGCAAGTTAGTACTTCTGCCGTTAGAAAAGATTTACCCAGCACACCTGGGTTGTTCGACCTCCGTATAAGTCAATATCCAGTGGATAGCGTGGTTTGTTTTGTTAACACTTATCCACTGGATGGCGGTTTATCCGGTGGATAGCGTTATCTGGGCCCAGCACAGTCTGAGCGGCTTCTATTTGCGGGAGCGTTCGACCGAGAAAAACGGCTAAAATTATATTTGGCACAGTATGGGCATTCTTGATAGATTTAAATTGCGAACACACAGATCGTTCAGCAACATCCCTTAGAATGAAGGAAGACTCAAAATGGAGGTAAAAAAATATATTCCAGGAATGAGAGAGTTGCCAGCAAAAGAACACGAAAGACGATCGGGGAGTAATTCTATTTCTGACGATTGATGGGGTCAGCACGACGGAGAGGCTAGCGGGGTGTCACGGGACGTTTAGGGACTACATTTATTTACGCTTTTGGCGGGAGATTTAGGTCATTCTAGAAAGTTGGTCAGTCTTCGTGTTCGTCCACTTTTAAGCCTTTGTTTTAACAGCGTGTACATCCACCAATAATTGTGATAATTTTGATAATTGTGATAATGTTGATTTCATACCCTTTCTCGGGGTCTCGTGCTGCTGCGTTAGATGAGGAATACATTTCGTCTCTGGCGCAGCACAGGTTCTAATTGTTCGAACCAATAGTTGTAAGATTATCTTATAAGACGGATTACATCAGATGACTGACTGACGCATCCTCAATAAACTATTCAAGTCGAATGTCTCGTGTTAGTGCAGTCAGAATTTCAAACAGATTTTAGAAGCAGAAATTGTTGTTTGATCTGTTGGCCATAAACATTTTTCTACATTCTGCAAAACGCTCTACTCAGCAAACAAACCAAAAAGTAAGCAAACAAGTAACCATCTAAAGCAAGCAAACCCAGGGGGTACTCCCTCATATTGGCTATATAGGTATGTGCTGCCCCAAAGGGTATGGTTTTTCAGCCGTTTTGGTCAGTCGTAAATAGGGTAAGATTTTTGGGAAGCGGGCCGCACACCCCAACCCAATTTTGCTGGGAGTACCCCCCCCCCCCCGCGATAGAAACAGACCAACAATAGTCCTAGTCTGCGAGCGGGCTCACGTTGGAGCACAAGCGCGCGCGGCGTAGCCGCGAGACGAGAAAGGTGCCTCTTCCCTAGACTCCTTCCCGCCGGATTGCTTTGCTCTTCGTCGCTCGCGCGTGACTCAAAGGTGAGCCTGCTCGCAGGCTACAATTTTTAAATCTCAGGCCGCCTTAACAGTGAAATGTCAGTCATCTTCCGCCCTCAGTCTAATTAGGCTGAAGGCGGGAGATGACTGACATTTCAGGCTATGGCGGCCTTGTTTAGAGTGTTTCCAGGCTTACCGGAAATAACATCAGGCCGGTAAGCGTGAAGCGGCATAGAGTCCTTTAAGGAACAATTGTTCTTTTCGTAGCTCCATGCCATACAGCGATCGTCTTCATTACACATGGCTGCACACTGTGCGGACGACTCCACGTCAACTATGGTCTCTATATTGTCACCATCCCTTGATGTGTCTGGGGATCAAAAAGGAAAAAGAAACAAAATAAATACACATTGCAAAACAAGAGGACTGAACAAGCAGACAACTCCCTGCTCATGCCAAGTTTCCTTTTCTCTCAATCGATCTCAATAGAACTGTGAGATTTCACCCGGAGATTACTGATGACAAAGTCAATCGACCAATCACAGACACAGATTTCTGTAGTGCTAAGTCATCAGAATGGAATTTTTGCTTATCCATGGTCAGGCTATCGATTTTGACTCGCAAAGGTGCTGCCCTAGGCTAAGTTCTGCGCATGACAGCTAAAATAGTAATAACGGCAGCCCTCGAATAAACGCCGCACCTCTGAACAACAACGCTGCGCTTATTGAAAACACGCTAACCGTATTGCTGGTGGGATTTGTCTCAGCGGCGGAGCAGCCAACAGCAGCGACCGAGCTCCCGGGAGAATGAGGAGTAGCGAAGTAAATACTCGCGAGCGCGAAATCTGGTAGCTAAGCAACCTAAATAAAAATTAAAACTATAACAGTAATACCGTAACTTGTGTTATGACGTTACCTGGTTGTTCACCAAGAGGAATATTTAACAAGAAAGACAAGTTCACTTCTTTCTCAGTAGGATTTTTAACACTCAGCGTGAAAGTTACCCCAGGAACAAAAGACAAATCAGTTTTTCTTGCACGGAGAGTTCCATACGCAAATAAATCCATTTCTACACCAAAAAATCTCTCGTCTCTAACACTGAGTCTTGACACTGGAAAAGAACCAGAGTAGGACAATCCTTTCACACCGGGGTATCCAGGGGGAGGGTGTGTTCGTAGCAAGGCGACTTTTGTTCCCAACGAGGAGCGAACTCGTACTCCAAGTAGCGCTTTATCCAATGCACCTGGCCCGAGTTTGACCGAGCCACCGGGAGACTGGTTCTCAAGGGTCCATTCGTGGAATGATCCGTCAGCCCTTAGCTCTAGTGATCCTAGAAATGAAAAGCAGAAAATTTCAGCACGCCTCTACCAAGTCTTAAGACTTCTAATTCTCGTTTTTTTTTTTCATGCCACTAACATGGGAGTAAGAAAAGGATACTGAAGGGTAATACACAGGTAACGTCCACGCGACCTCTTACTTAAGGCTCGTGTCTATACCAAGAAAATACAAGTGACTAGTGGGATATTCCATGGTATACCAACGAGAACGTGTTGTATAATTATTTTATACCATGCCATAGAAAATACAGTGGCCAACACAATCAGTGATATACGCGCAAGGCGCGATGGGAAAGTTGGGTGCAATACCGCAGAGTATACGACGGCTTTGCTAATTTCTGATTGGCTGTATTTTCTATGGGATGGTATAAATACGAGCACCACACGAACATAGCTGGGAAATATATGGGTACATACAAACACATACGTGCAATACACAGGAATAACACTGACAACAGATAGACGTCATATTAATAATAATACTAATAATAATGATAATAATAACAATTAATAATAATAATAATAATGATAATAATAACAATTAATAATAATAATAATAATAATGATAATAATAGTAATAACAATATTTATCCAGGGAGCCCACTCGCCTTGGCGGTTTTCAGTGGGCCCCTTCAAATCATAATAAAATTAAAAACAAGAAAAGAGATAAAAAAATTGATATTACAATATAAAACAGATTATCCATAATGGTTCATGTGTTACCCGTATGAATGCGTACGTATTGCTTTCAAGAGGGGTAAACAAACGTAAAGCGAGTTAAACCCTTATACAGGCATTATCCAAGTTCTTCAATGCTTCCAATGATATTTAAGAATTACACCTTGGTCTCTCAATTCCATGCTACTGGACTTCGCTTTGTCCGAAACAATTCAACGCTATTATTCCAATTCCACTGAAGGGAAAGAACTTGTTAGTCTACTCCATAGTTGCGGGAGTCTCATAGCAGCATTACCTGTGCCCATTCCTCCAAGCGGTACTGCAGATCTCATGCCGAGAGGTGGAGGAGTCCCACTGGAAGACTGGTAAAGATATTTAACAGGTGTATATCGTGGTGTAACCCAGCCATGGACAGTCTTAGTGAAATTTTCCGGTTCAACATACAGAGCGCACTGCTGCAGAAAGTTAAACTTCATGTCTGAGTTGATGTTGGAAGGTCCATTCAGAAACCGGACTGAATCAAGAAGGTCGCCTATGTTACCTAAAACGGAACAACATAAGTATGAGGAAATAATGACTATTTTGTTTGTTTCCAGAAATGGGAAAAGTAGGTCAAAAAATTGAATCATTTCTAAATGGCCTAAGTATTGGCATTATGCTCAACTTTTGACATATGGATTGCCTTTACTACGCCTTTCAGTAACATGCGGACTCTAAAATTCAAAGCTCAACCGACAAATGCGTTTCTCGCTACCGTCGATCAAATGTTTGGCGGCTTCTCCCAGCTTCCAACTACTGCCGACCACTGTTTCGTTGTCTGAACTTTGCTCAACGATTTGATTACCGCGCACTAGGCAGTAGTCGGAAGCTCGGAGGAGCCGCTGAACATTTGATTGACGGTAGTGAAAAACGCATTTGTCGGTTGAGATTTTAATCTTAGAGTCCTCACGTTATTGAAAGGCGCAGTAATACAATAAGTGATTTTAACTTTGCTCCTTATGACTCCCTGTTTAGAGCAATAATTCAAGCTTCTTACCACGCGACGCATTTGTTACCTTCATTTGGATTAGGCACCACTGTTTTCTTGCTATTTTTCCTTTGAACGTGATCTTTAGCTTGTTTGATATCCCACCTGTCACTTCGGAGCTTCTTGGAAGGATTATCTATGTACGCTATGACATTATCAACTGTTTTGCTGTCAACGTTCTTAGATTGACAATCTTGCATGCTATAACACTGCACAGTATAACATCGGCCAGTCATGATAAGGGCGATATCACACAGCTGGTCCTGACAACAGAGCTTTGCGCAGTGTGTAATGTCATTTGATTTTCCACGTAGTGTAAAGTTCCCTGCGTCCATTCCTGAATTCAAAGTGGCATTCTTTGCTATCTCTATGATTCCGCACTTTTTATCATCCTTGTGGAAGTATTTACTTTTCTTTACATTTTTAACTTGGGTTTCACTTTTGACTCTTGTTTTGACAGAACGGCGGTTCGGTGCGCCTTTCTTTCTCCTGCTAGTTGAAAGTTCATCTCTTCGCTTTGCAGAAAACTTCTTTTTAACATGAAAAGCGTGTTGTGTCTCATTCATAGTCTTTTGGCTGTTTGAGTTAATCTTGATTTCTCGGAAACCACTTAACTGAGTTTCATTTAACCAGACAGCGTGCTCGTTGGAATAAGGTTGCTTGGTTTTCGACGTGTCTTTAATCTTCGGTGAACTTTTTCCTGTGAATTAGATTAAACATACCCAAGAGACGATAGATCATGTCTCTTGACATACCATATTACTTTCATTATCAATTATTTTCAATTATTATCATACATTAATAACTGACTATTATAGGTTAAAAAGAGTCAATCTATACTGAGCACCTTACTTCTGAAGTTAACATTGCGAAAACACTTACAGCGTGGCGCTTTTTCTCGACATGTTCAGTTGAGGAATTATATTTTCTGGCCTGCACTTTCAGCGCTGATGAGAAATGCAATGGTGGAAACAATAGTCTTCGTTTTCTCAGCCAAACGAAATAGTAGCCGTTTCGATTTAGCGTCTCTGGTGACCAGATTATTGATTGGCCATGTTTGTTAAATCAAAAAAAAAAAAAAACAACAACAAAAAAATCTGCTTTATGTAGAAAAAACAAAGAGATCATGAGGCAAGAGATCCCTCCCCCACCCGGTGGGGTACTCCCCAAAGATTTTGGTGGGGTTTGCGGCCCAACCTTGAAGCCCTTACCCAATTTCAGGCCAAAAAATGTGATTTTCCATAGTCTATTTCAGACCTGCATGAGTGAAAAATTGATACACCATATCTCTAAAATTACCTCACGACTCTGATATGACTATATGACCGAAGCTAACCAGAAATGGAGCCATTTGCATAAACATTTCAGAAGGGCGACAAATTTGACAACGTTGATGCAGAAAAAAAATAGTTCCATGTAAACAAAATGCCCAATGCTAAGCCAACGTGTAAAACATACCCTATTTCAGATCAAAATGGTGAGAATTTATACCTTTTTCAGGGCAAAACATCTCAAAACCATACCCTTTGGTGCTGCACATGCCTGTATAGCCCATATAAGGGAGTCCCTACTTTCCCCCACCCCCGGGAAAAATAAAAACAAAGCAAGGAAGCATCCTGCATTCTACTTACGGTACTGGTACCCGTTCTTATGGGTCAAACACTTCTTTTACCAATATTTCGTTTCATTCAAACTTTGTTCCCCTTCATGTTTGTGGGAATATTATTAAAGTACTCTGCTGTTAATATGAAACCTGAAATGTGTTTTCAACATAAGAGCTTACACAAATATTACATAGAGCATACTTAGCGTGGTCAGATTAAGGAAGCAGTTTCCATAACCGACTGATCAGAAGTTGCCGTAACTTACTTTTAAACGCATTGTTTAACAACACAGCCTGAAATGACCTTTGTCCTTGCACTGCTGTTTGAAAGCGACAAACGTCTTCCGTTGAACAAAACACGCTGTAACAGGAGTGGCCATCGAACAGCACTACATCACAGTTTTCTGTGTCACAGCAGTGTAGAACACAACTTGAAAGGTTCTTATGATGCCCAAGCCAGTGACTTGCCATTGTCATATTGTGAGAAGAGGAAATAACGGTATTATCAAACGTAGCCACCGGGAGACACTCTCTTGGATCACGCCACGAATGCGAACTTCCATTTAAGCCTTTGAGATGAAAACAAGCAAAATAATAATGGTAGATTTCTCATTCAAAACTAAGAATTGGAGCACTTAATCTGTTAATAGTTCGTCTATTGTGATCTTTTGACCTACCTGTGCAGAAAAGTACTTGGATAACAAAGAAAGTTATAAAAGTAGCACGACGTCCTCTGAAGAGTTCATAACACATTTCTTCGATACAACTTTGAAGTTTAGCACAGACGAGACAGTGGAACCAGTCAGCAGTTTACTTACTAGGCCGTGAAAAGAGCAAGTATATTTGATATCGAACAAAAAGCGTATCCAGAATGTCTTATACAGACAGGTGCTTTTGTACTGCATGACCAGTCAACCAACGATCTGACAATCGGGCAGCCACGACAATTTTGTGCAACATTTATATTACGACTAAATCGAGAGTTGCAGTTCAAACGAAACTCGGCTTGGAACCAATAGAACAAACAAAAGGTGACAAACGACACACGAACGGATATGAACTGTTTAAGGGTGTTATGGCCACTGCGAAAGAAAATTGTTGTCTCTGCATCTGTCAAAAAAAATACAAATAAAGATTGCCTGTTACAGGGTCGTAAAGTTGTTCCAATAATTCTCTGTAATCTATCATCGACAATGTAGTTTTACAAGCTGTTTAGGTCGTAGACGATGCGAAGATAAAGAAATCTTTGATTGTAGCTAGAACTGGCCTGCTTAGATATTGTTGTTCTATAACGGCTGGATGGAGTTGACATCTCACATAATACATAGAAAAACACCCGCACTTGCCACTGAGACTATAAGGAAATGTTACATCTTCACACAGGCCACATATTCTCAGTTTTGAGTTTGATTTTTATACCTAATCGCAACTTTTTGCTACAGTTCGACGACATGTCAGCCGAGTTTGGTTGCGCCAAACAGCCTGCATGTCGCCAAAGCGTGCCACAAACGGTACGATTAGGCATCAGTAACCGTAACCATACTCTGCCAAAATCCAGGAGGTATTTTTCCAGTTACAGTAATCTACACGAAGCACAAATTGTGTAGACCAGCTTATGTTTATGCTTGTGTCTTCTTCAACGCTTTTGTCAAGTTTCTCATCACTCATTGTCTGTTTAGAGTTTCGTTTTCAGTGTTTTGAAAACACAAATTAAGCAAGGAATCTGCTTGGAAACTCCAGCTCCTTTTAGAAACAAAATTCAGGAATGCCGGAAAAGATCACGCAGTTGACGAGCTCTGCTATAGTTAAGTTTTGGGGGGAGGTTTTGACACCTTTTAACCTCGAAAACAAACGCTCAATATTTAATAGCGAACTTAATATTCTTTTGTGAAAACTTCCTTTCAATTTGGCTCGTGGAAAAACTACTATTAAATGTAAAAATAACATCAACTCGGAAAAAAATCCGAGTTCCAGATGGGATTTGAGCTCACGACCCTCCGTGATCTAGCCGGACGCTCTAACCTTATAATAATCACTTTGAAGGGTAGAAACATTACTCTACTGAAAGTAACCAGAGAGTACCGACACTTCTAGCTACTTTACGCTACAGAGACACAGGAGAGGTTAAAAGCTTGTAGTAGTGGGTCAATGGGGTTGTGAAGACTTGCAGGGAACAAAAAGCATTACTCGCAAAATATTTCAACATTTTTTCTCAAAGATCATGGCTTAAGATTGAAAATTGTCAAGGATGTTTGCACGTGTTACAATCCAAACCCTTTCCCTTGTGACCTCGTGATGTGACTAAT
>Ga0126339_10001213_pt1 | contig 16981 bp, 6 predicted proteins | sample OrbTmetagenome_2_FD_92532 | JGI IMG/M metagenome (GOLD analysis project Ga0126339, IMG submission 92532) | Coral microbial communities from Petempiche,Puerto Morelos, Mexico - Orbicella T R C metagenome | ecosystem: Host-associated > Invertebrates > Cnidaria > Coral | place: Petempiche,Puerto... | reverse complement strand
AAAAAAAAAGTTCTAAAACTCCCACCTTAGGTTTTCGGCCTCGTTCGTCCGTGTAGAACCAAATTCTGCTTTTTAAGTTTATTTTGTAGCGTGGCAGTTTTTACTGGCCAGAGGATCTCCTGTGTCGCACCGGCAAAGCTTTTGAAGACTCAATTTAAGGAAGCTTTTTTTTGTTAATCCGCGACCACTCTTCGCTTATTTTAATCATCATACCATATCAGCACTTTTCGGATGATCCCTAATTTGTTTATTTCAAAGGCCGGGGCGCGGTAGGTATTTGAATTTGGAGTAAGACAAACTGTTCCAATTTTTTTTCCTTCTCCTCCGCCGCATTAGTTTCTAATAAGGAAGAAATCAGTTGAATACATAAACATTAGTGCAAAGAATAGCTAGACAAAGTGCGGTGATTTGAGTTGAATGCGATTTTCATTTTCAATATTAATCAACGCGAACCTCTGCTCTCTGTCAACACAGAAGCAATCGCATTGTTTTTCGATAACGATCATGGCATGCATATTTCATGGAGGAAACACATTTCACAAACCCTGCCAAGCCTTAGATTTCTCAATCTGATACGTTCTGTTTTGGCTTGTTAGGGGCACTTTGCATAAACAATTCGGCTACCGAATTCCGTCTTCCGGATGGTCTCAAATCGGTGTCGTCCTTGGAAGTGCTTTGATATCTCTCGATCTGTTATCTGTTTTCTTTGAAGTTTTCATCTCAAGAGGAGATGATCACTCAGAAATCTAATATCGCGTTTGTTTCCTGTTTTATTTTTTAACTTTCCTTTAATATATGTTGAAAACCTCGACATATGAGTCAATATATTTTATTTTCCTGGAAGCCATTCAATGTTGCGAGCAAATACGGTGAAAGCATCACCGACGAAAAAGGCGTATTAATAATAAGATTAATAACTTCCTTAAACCCTTTTTAAGAATCAAAATGCCTTCCCTTGTCAGCGACAGAAATCTTATCAGGCTTAACCTAACATTCGACATTAAAAATATTGAACGCAAACTTACGATCCGTTCTGTTTGTATACCTAACCCTTTTTTGTTTTGTTTTCTTCTTTCGCCACCATTCAACTTTAAGATTTAAGATTTTTCCACAACTATTTTACCCTCTACTGAATAAAAAGTTGGAGATTCGTTTGAGTCAGTTAAATTCCAGTTCGCACATACACAGTGTTCAGTTATCCTGTGCTCGTTATTTATATCTTAGTTTTGCTAGATCAGTGGGACATATCTCACTTAAAGTGCCTCTTTTGACAGCATCTCTCGCACCTTCATCAATCTCACTCTATAAAAACAATTCCTTATACAAAGAGAAGTCCATAATTTTCGTGCAGACTTGACCTTTGCGTGAGTGTGTTGGCAATATTTTTTGCCTGTTTTGCGAGTTGCGTCATTCATACAAGCGGCAAGCCGCGCGAAAAACGTAACATCACGCACGCGACACTACGCTGCACACGTTCTCGCTTGTCCGTCTTATCACTCAATTGAAGACAAATTCTACTGCTGGTTTTATTTAGTGCGTAAATAATCTGCACAAACGCAAACTTAACAAAACGTGCTGAGTCCCGCATCTTCTTAATAACAATTTCACACAATCTAATCTTTTGTGCTAAGTTCGACCAGACTCGCGTGCGGTTTGGTAAATCCACTTTAAGACCTCAATTTTTAATAATTTTTTTCGGTTTTTAATCAATGGAAATTTTTGTCCTCCCTTGATGCAACGAAGAATTGTTGCGACGCTTTACAGACGACATTTGCTAAAAAGAAAGAAAAGTATTATTTCAATCTTGTGTAAATTAAACCATTTTTTTTTTCAAAAGGAACCAATTTCGTGTGAAGACAAAGGCAGTTTCAACAGCGTTTCGTTTTGAAATATACTTGTACGGACAGAACGCGGGTTCAAATGTTGTAATATATCTTTTATTTTTCTACCAGACGTGCAATTTTAAAAATCAATTTTTTTAAAAAATCGTAAATGCGATCAATGACCAAATTCTCCTGACAACACAAGTATCTTGTCACACAGAAGATTAGGAGAATATTGAAAATCATCAATAACAGGTTTCTGCGTTGATTTACCTTCAAATTCTCAGAAGTTACACCAGAAGAATCTTATTGAAATTAGTAAAAGGAATTAGTAGTTTTAGCTCGGTGCTTACATGTAATGGCGTATATTAATCAGAGATTTGGAACTCTTTAACACTATCATGTTATTAATACCTAAGAAGAGCAAATCTGTATCAAATCGATTTTTTTTCTCGTCTGTTACAGTGGCAAATTGTCAGCAGACATAATTTTGAAAGAAATTTACATGTCGGCGTAGCGAAAAGTAGCTCCCACTTGAAACTTTACATGCATTCCATGATGTGCTTCAATGAGAAGAACATAGCAGTGGTATTACTGGATTTACAATCTACCTCTGTATTAACAGTTTTCTTCTAAAAAAATGAAAAGCAAAAACAACAATACTGGAAGAACCCTTTAATACAAGGCCACTGAGACCTGCGGTTTCGAAGCTCGAAGTTTTCGTGTTGTTTAGAAAGGTGGATATCTGTAGAACATCAAAATAAAAATGTTATTTTGGCGACAAGGCCCACAAGCACATTAGAAATTTTAGTGGTTTTTTTCAAGGGGCATGCAAATAGAATCAATGTTTACTAATTTCCCAATCCATTTTCCCACGCCATCTGTAGAGTTTTCCTAAATTAGTGAAAACTGATACGAAAATTCCTCAATGTTGACCCAACAAACACAAGTTCTTTCTTTCCAAAGGTGACAACTTGCCTCCAACTAGACAAAATACAAACGCATGCCGAAGAATATTTTTGGCACACTGAATGGCAAGGACGCCATTAAACTGCGTGCCTTGCATTGCTGTGGAAGGAGTTCATTAATAAAAACAACAACATAAAAAAGTCGGCGAGAGGTGGGAAATTGCTGGTGAAGTAAAGAACTAGTGAGATTTGGGTTAAGGATGATATGAAATAAGCCCGGCGTTTACTGCCAGACTGACTTTGTAGGTTATAACGGTTTTCCAAAGGAGAAACGGAAGTTAACATAACAGTCCTTTTATGATGGATAACATTGCCGGGGAAACATTGATTTCACGAGAAAATACATAAGCGAGCAGAAGCAGATGGGCGTAGTTATAGATTTCCGTTTCATTTCTCATCAGTAATTTCCTTCTATTTGGAAACATCTTTCAACAACCGAATGGCTTCCGTTTTAGCTTAAAAGAACTAAATGATGTTTAAGTTATTCTTGCTAAACCTAGAAATTATCCCTTACAATTTCCAAAGAAATCTCGGAATGGAGTTTAATAAAATAGGAAACAAAAAGAAGAGGTTATGATTAAGGAAGTATGTGACGGACTTTGAAAAAAAAAAGAAACCACGAAAGTTCTAATTAGTGTTGACGGCATAACGTTTGATTCCTCCTGATAACTTCTCCTTACCCACTTACAAAACTGCTATTGGGTACGGTTCTGAGAATTCGATGTCACATCAAGACAACATCTCCAAGTTGATGACTACAACCACTCTCCTAACCTGTCTTCTATGGCAAAGCATTGGGATTGCAACGAGAATTTGAAAATTGATCACTTTGGGATGTAAAGGTTAAAATGTACGTGCTCACAAACCAACTATGTTCTCAGTTTTGTTGTTGTTACGTCCATTGAACGCTGAAGAATTTTTCCCTAGACTGAAACACTTTGAAGAAAAACAGGAAATATTGAGTGGGAGAATCAACAAAACAAACCAAACCAAAAAACACAGTTCTGCTACTTCCCTTTGAAGTTTGTTTGATAAATTATTGAAATACTTTGGCTATTTTGGTCTTTTTCCTCTACGTAAATATCCACGTCAGCAAGCTCGGTACGTGAAGTTTTTCCCGGTTCTGTCTCGGTGAAGTCTCGCAGGCAAATCTTGTCTATTAGTGTTTACATGATTAAATCGATATCTCCTTTTGAATCGCCGACTGTGTAACAATAAACAAGCATGCACATTCCGATAATCTGTTCAAGATGCCACGACTCCATCTAGATAAGAGTGAAGAACATTCGCCGAATTGTAAGCAATACTGTTTATCACATTCCTGAAGTGGTATTTCTCAGTTAAAAGACCTTGTTCACAACACAAGTGTCCCCATGGGGAGGGGGAGGAGTTCTGTCTGAAAAGTTCTACCTACAATTAGTTCAAACGGTTGATATTTACCAGCTTTTCTCGCCCTAGCGGGGACAAGTAAAGGCAAAGGTAAAGTTTGCACACAAGCCAAGGCCGGCGCTTATCTCCGGTTTCTGTACCATGAAGCAACTAGAATTATTTTTACTCCCCCTCCCCCCCTAAATGAGATGCTAGTCCATCGCAGGGTTACCCCCAGCTTAATTGCTTTGAAATTTAACTTCAAAATAATAGTTTACTAAGATGGAAAACCACCAAAGAGATAATAATGAATCATAAAGGAACAAAGATGGTTAAGGACGGAGAAGATTAACACGGATTGCAAACGACGAACTTGAAATATTTAACGTAGCTCCTTTAACGTGGCACTCTAACAGAGGGAGGTCAAATATCGAACACAAAAATTCAACGCGCGGCGCAACTCAAGATCTACTGGATAAGTTTAGTAATTAGGTTCGCCCTGTTCTTTCTAAGCCTAGCAGTTAATAGAAAGGCAAGGGGACTTTCCAATAGAAAGATATTGCATTTGAGATTGGCGGTAAAACACTCTCTGGAACCTTTATTTTCATTTCCCCGTTGTTAGTTTTCTATTCAATTACTTTTTTGAAGGGAAGTTTTTTTCCCCATTTTTTTTCGGGGGGGGGGGGGGGGGGGGGGGGGGGGGATTTGGGAAATTTCCAAAAAGAATATCCCTGCAGAGTAATCGTGCAAGGGGAGCCATGGGAAAAAAAAATCGAGCATGTGCTTTCTACTATTCAGGTCCTGTTTTTGAAGTTTAAAAATTCTTGGACAAGTTATATTGAAGATATGATTGATCATCGCAGTTATACACACAACCGAAGCAGTTGTGAAATTAAAGCCTGAAAAAAATTCAGGCCTGAACGGGATTCGAACCCATGACCTCTGCGATACCGGTGCAGTGCTCTACCAACTAAGCTATTAAGCCAACTGGGAGCTGGTCACGTTATGAGTTCGTAATATACCCGTAGATAACCACCAAAAATAATGCCCAAGCTATAGATGAGAAAAAAATTTCATGCCCCAGAAAATGCCCCTCCCCCCTCTCAAAAAAGAAATAATGGTCCGTCCCTAAGGCTAGGGGTGCTGTTATGAACTGTTGTCTTTTAAAATACTCTTAAGACCTGTAAAGTAACTCGTTTCGGAAGGATGTGGACGACCCGAGATTTAGGAGACTAATGTTTGGGGCCGACCCGAACTCTCGGCACGTGACGCATGGCAGGATTTTATCGTAATTACAGATCAATAACATCGCGTGGCGCTCCAGAGGATTTTAATTCAGTTGTAATTAATCCAGGAAACATCCTGCGATCCTTGAAACGTAATGAAGTGAAGACGATACCCCACTCTGATATGACTAAGTTTTACCAGATTAGTTGACGAGATTCATTGTTTCTGGTGTTTAGGTCCCGTTTCCGACAAACGACATTCAAATCAGTGGCGGATCCAGACCTTGAGCTATAGGGGGAGAGGGGGTGGTTTTGTTTTGCTTGCCCTGCCGGCTTTTTAAGGGGGGGGCACTCCCCTAGATCCGCCACTGCAAATATCTGACTAGACATTTTAGTGTAGAGCGTTGATGTTGTTTAAGAGGGGAAAGTAGAACACTGCTAGCAAATAAATAAGATAATAATATACATGAAAAAATAACTCGATTCTGATTGGCTGACAGCAGTGCAGTTCAAGTGTAAAAAGTGTAAAAAGTGCAAAAACTGTAACACCGGTGCAAAAAGTGTAACACCAGTGCAAATTACACATCGTAATAAAGGATTATGATTGACTGAAAGACAATAGGAAATTTTCGAAGCCAATGATATTACGTAAAATGATGAGGGAAATTTTGTGCGGAAACTTTGAAAAAAGTTTTCTCGAATGAGAAAAAATGGCTTCAAAAAAGGTCTTCCGGCACTTCCTCCACGCAAATTTTTTCATGTTTATATTATTAATAAGTAATCATACGGTTTTAAATTAATTCTACTAACTATGTCCAAACCGTATGATTACCTATCCGAATTCAGCCATGGACATTTCGTCAGTGCTACGGCCCTGTAGTGTGATATCGGTACTTATTCTACACGGACTAATAAGAGGAATAGAGTCCCGTGTCTTATACGTTGGTACAATATGAGATTCTCCCTAATCAGGATGTGCGCAGAATTATATTACTGTATTAAACAATACATAAATTAATCACGTTTTACTTAAATTAGCAGTGAAAGTATGTCTCTTTGAATAAACAGTGGGGAGATTAACCACACGATCACACCCATAGTACAGAAGGGCAAATTCAAGACCACATGCTTTGCACGAGAAATGCGAAAAAAACATACGGCATAGTAAGATAACGACAATGCAGTACTTATCTTGAGTACAATCCCCTTACTAAACATGGCACCAATCTTAACTCGATCAGTTGTTTGGTAAAAATATCGAACTTCTCTTTTGCCCTGTGTTGCTTGCTTGTTTCTATTATACTGTAAACTTAGACACGAGAATGCACTGAAATCCTATGTCTAATCAACTATAAGACTATTACTTGAAAAGCTATGGCTCAGTAATCTGTTCCAATAACAGATTTTATCGTTTTTGTCTCTTGCTGTTTAAAATAAAGACTGATTACTTCGCGAAGGTTTATTCGAAACAATTTTATGCTATTAGATGGATCCGTCGACACACACAGGCTCCCCGAAAAGGAGAAAAAGTTTGCTAAATCTGTTAAAAATGACAATCACTGCCTTCGCAACTGTACGGTTGTATATAATAATAATAATAATAATAATAATAATAATAATAATAATAATAATAATAATACCAATACCAATAACAATAACAATAATAATAATAATAATAATGACAATGATAATGATAATGATAACAATAATAATAAAGTTTTTTGGGCTCATTTAGAAAACTCACTGCGCTTACATTACTTTATATAAGAAAAAATAAATTAGTTAAAACCTGCACAATGTTTCTTATAACAGTAATAAGTAAAATAAATGAAATATTTAATTTAAAAATTAGGTGACATGAAAGCTAGGTACAATTCCTCATGTAATAAATCAAAAATCAAATTTCCGGGACAAGAATGTTTTGAGAGCATATTTAAAAGATGACAGAGATGTATTTTTAATAGAATCCGGTAGATTGCTCCATACTATAGGTGCGGAGAAAGAAAAGGCACGTTCACCGTATGTCACAGAGTTCACAGTAGGGACAGAAAAAAGTAGTTTCGAGGATGAGCGTAGTTGCGAGTGGTATTGTTGTAGAGGGGACGACAAGTAGGCTGGACAAAGTCCAGGGATAATCTTGAAAGTGTATATCAAGTGTACTTACAATATCTCCACTCCTGCCACGAGCACACTAGCTTGGTCTTGTCTCGTTTGGAACGTATTCATGGGACCGAGATTATTGAATTCTTATAAGTCTGTAAATTGGCTTCACAAACACTTCAAACTCACCTGTTGTTCTTACAGCTGTTTAACAACATCTCCAAAATCAGCTGTTAATTTGCTTTCCTATCTGGAAAATATTTTAGAAACTGTACGTGGCTTGCCTCCTAGTTTTATTGGAAAGAGTATAGTATTTCCTTGATGATGTGTCCCTCCTCAAAGAAGTTCCTCTTCTCTCCAAATAATCTAATTTGGCCGCCATGTTAAGTCCTCTGTATGTTTATTCAGTTTATTAATGAGTGTCTCCAATCACTCATTTTTCTTTTCTTGGATCGAAGTTAGAGCCCTTACGGTAAGATTGTATTTGTACAACTTGGTAGCTTATTTTTTCTCTCATTTTTTCTTCTGCTATTTTATTTCATTTGGACCCTGCGTTTGTGCGTCCTGCGAAAGACGGCTACGATGGTTTATAAGTTTTTGCACGGGTTGACTCCAGAATATCTAAGTTCTAAATTCGAGAGGCGAGAAATCGGATATAATCTAAGGGACTTTGAGAATAAACTAAATGTTCCACTGCCGCGCACAAACTATTATAAAAATAGCTTTAGCTATAGTGGCGCCATTCTTTGGAACAGTCTTCCTTGTGACTCAAGGGAAGGGAAGGGAAGGGAAGCAGAGTCCCGGAGGCAGTTTAAACGCCTACTCAAAAGAGATGTATAAGGCACGGCATTCGTGGGAAGCAGCTTTTCTATTTGATTATTTTTTATTACACGAGATATTAGGAGTTTTAGCTGAAGAATTTTTAACCGAATTGAAATAAAGATTGTGTATGTATGTGCATTTGCGCACCGTCAACGCGAACTCTGTAATGCTTCCAAATATAACATTGTATCAAAACAAAGCTGGTTTAATCACGAACATTGACAAAGAAAAACCCGCAATTTGAAAAACAGGGCCACATAATTGAGGAAATACGTCGATTTTCGTAAATATAGATGGTAGGTATTGGATTTAATGCCAATAAAAATGTCTACAAACAAAAAAAATATCTGTACCATTCGTTACCAATTCTACAATGTTTCTCAACTACAGTGGTACACGCGCTTGGCATACGCTCTTTTTTTTTTCATAAGAATATTGTTTTTCCGGCACAGGCTGAATATTCTTTTTGGTCGCCCTGTCAATCTGTCTTCCACAGGAATTTCTCCACTGAAACAGCTGTCACCTTTTTTTGTGGATGAAATCCGTAGAAACATAGATAACGGTCTCCTCACTGGGGAGGTCTTCACTGACCTGAAGAAGGCATTCGACACGATAGACCACCATATCCTTCTAAACAAGCTACAGAGATATGTGGCGTTTGTGACAAGACTCTTCTTTGGTTTTCCAGTTATTTGCAAGGCCGTTCCCAACGTGTAGAGGTCGCCAAAGTTCTCTCCTCTCCCCTGGATATAACTTCTGGCGTCCCTCAAGTATCAATTTTGGGGCCCCTGCTCTTTATATTGTACCTAAATGATATGCCCTCTTGTATTTGTTTCTCACAAGTTCTGCTGTATGTGACGATACAATGCTATTTTTTGCCGCTAAAACTGCTATTGAGCTAGAAGCCGGCAAGTCTTAACACAGACACCAACCGTATTTCTTCGTGGATGCAAGAAAATAAGCTTTTTCTGAATATGAGAAAAACTGAATATGTAATTTATGGCTCACATCAAAGGCTAAAGAAGGAGGTTAGTGTTATCTTATCCTATAGTGGACCTCCTTTGACGGAATCTGATTCTTTCAAATATCTCGGAGTCGTGACTGATAAGCACTTGAGTTTTAACAACCATATTGAACACGTGGTCAACAAGGTCTCGAGCAAATTGGGTGCTTTTTGGCGCTTGAGAATCTCTATTCCCATGACTGGAGCTGAACGCCACTACAAGACGATGACACGGGTGTGGAAAAGTTAACACTGATGCCCTCGAGAGACTACAGCATAGAGCTGCGAAGTTAATTTTTCCAAATTATGGTCTCGATACTAAAGAACTGAATGCTACTTTGGGTCTAGTGCCCCTGATTAATAGGCGTAAACTTCACATTGTCTTGTTAACCAGAAAATCTCTTGGTGGTTCATTACCACCTTATTTAAATAATTATTTTTATTTTAATGCCTCTGTACCCACAGCTTCGACTAGATCTTGTAATGACACTCGTATTCCAAAAGTCAACCCAGAGGTCGCCAAAAGATCTCATTATTTCACTGGGGCGATGGAATTTAACGGTCTTCCTCGCCATATTTTCAAAGGAATCCTTCATTGAATTCTCAAGGGACACTTAAGACTTTTTCCTTAATTAGATAATACGTTTTATGTGTAGATGCATACTTTTATATTTTTTTGGCCGTGTGACAATTTTCATTGTGAGTTTTACCTTTTAGACCTTTTGTATTTTTACTTATGTACTCTAATAACAGGACCTCCTTTGATACCAGTGTTGATTACACTGACGGGGTTTATCCTGTATAAATATTATTATTATTATTATTATTATTATTATTATTATTATTATTACTACTACTATTACACTTGTTATTACTATTACACTTATTACTATTACACTTACACTTATAAGGGTTGTAAAGAATGAGTGTAATTTGTAATTCGTTTGTAAGTTAGTATTTCCCTGATATATATATTGTCCTAAGAATTTGTACAGCTGTAATTTTTTATAAGCCACTAATAAACATTATTATTATTATTATTTAAAAAAAAAAAGAAAACTATTACACTTATCATTATTATTATCACTATTACAATTATTATTATTATTACTATTACAATTATTATTATTATTATTATTATCATTATTATGAAAATTCTTAGATTATAGCGTATGACATTTCTGCTTTCGAATGTGTTTCTGGATGGTGTTAAAGTAATATTGGAGCCAGCCTGCAGGCATTTACGCCTGATATCACGCATATAACTTCTTGCAAAGTTAAGATGTCATCAGCATGGAACATACGGCTAGTGCTGTTTTTGTTGCTTTTTGGCTAGTTCTGCCATTTACAGAAAGGAAGAATTTTATACGGTTAACTTAAAAACAAATTTTCAACCAAAAAATTCCGACAGTTATATTCTTTTCAAAGTCTTAGCCTCAGGTCTATCCTTAAACTATTCTTAAAATTTCGCAAATTTCAACCTCGATATTTTTATAACTCGTATCCTTATAAAAAGAAAGAGTGTATGATGACATACAAGGTTCAGTTAATTCAAACGTTTGTTGAGTGACCTCCAGGTGTGTCTTGGAATTGATATTTTTCCAAAACAATGACCAACAAGTTTTTTTTTTCTGTAAAATGTTTAAGCAAACAACTCTAGCCGTAAGGCCAGGGAAGCTTTTTTAATTCAAAAAGGCAGAGAAATTGATCCCGATGGTCTGAACATCCGTGAAGAAACATATTAATTGTTTCCTATTATTATGTTATTTCATTATTTTATTATACCATATTCTTATCTTAAATTTACACTGTCAATTAGTTTTACGTATTTCCGGTATTACGAAAATATGCTACATAAAAACACGTCCCAATGTAAAATTCTCATTGTACCTGAAGGCTGGTTTGGCCAGCCGAAATATAGCACACCTTCAAAAAAAAATCATCCTACGTTGCGTCAGTTTCTTCTTTTATATATATACATATTGTTTTTGTTTTTGTTTTTTTTTTTCAAAAAATCTGTGTAATTGAAGAGGATGAAGACCGACTCTTGACTGTTCCGGCTTTAATACAACAACGTTTCCGCTATTCAGCCTTCTTCAGGCTAAAATAAGCTTTACAGTAAAAAAAATAGTTTAAAGAATAAAAAATACGACCATATGAAATTACAAGATGCGGACTTATATTGGCAAAACTAGTTTCAAGATAGGTTATGTAATCGATTACATGGTAAAAGACAACTTAAAGAAGGCTGAATAGCCGAAACGTTGTTACCAATGCAAGCTTACCAAACCCCTTAAAGCTCGAAAGCGAAGTGCACAGCTGCGGGGTTTGCTATTTTTTGTAGTATTTTAAGTTGTAAAGCGCCGTTGATTAGTAAATGTAAATAGCGCTCTAGAAGTTGTTAAATTATTACTATTATTATCATCATTGGAGAACAGTTGTGAATTTGAAGCGTGAATCTGTGGCCTTCTATTTCTTGAACTACAGCGCTAGAAAAAAAGGTTCTTTCAGCTGGCTACTCCTTTCTTCAGAAATACAAAATAATTTTCGCTCGAGAAAACAACAGCAAGAGGACTTCCCGCGACTACAACGATAACGGATCAATGCTCAAACGTGTAGCACACGCGAGATACAGTCGGAAAACGCGCGCGCGACACCCACTAAAACTGAAACGCGCGCGAATTGATCACAAGCTTTAGTTTTGTCCAGTCAACATCAACATTTCACAATATAAATTTAATCATTGAAAGAAATATTACGTAGCCCTGATGCACTTTGCTTCGACGTTTCATGAGTGGCCAAAATGCGCCACGCATCAAGGATAAAAATTATTTTGCACCAAATTGATCATGTTAAAGTGAGCGCTACAGAACCAGTTAGCCAAGTAAACTTCCCCACTCTTTTAGTTGTTTGAGTTTGATTTTAGGCGTTTCTGTCAACACGATTAGCTGATGGCAGCTGAGTTTACTTTCCGAAGAGAGAACAAAAGCTTGAGAGTTGGCTGAGCAACCTCATTGATTCATTCATTCATCAAGACGAGCGTAGTCTTGAATCCAGGTGAAAAGGTTAAACTTCATTCATTTTTCATTTTCCTTTTTCTAAAGAGATTTTGAAAGGAATGCCGATTAAATCTTGACGTTTTTAATCCTGTTAATTTGTATGTGATGAAAGATTTGCGACTTTTAATAAAAGGCAGAGTTTCTTAAACGGTCAGAAAGAAAACTAACTACTGCAAATCATTTTAAATGCGGGACATACCATTCAGATCAGACACGTGCCCTCGAGTGCAAACGGCGTTTTTCTTTTGTTTATTTTTGAAATGTGTTTGCGGAATGGATTTAAACAGCTGCGCCGCTAATGCAATTTGGAGATGAGAGTGTGGCTGTATTGACTCTAACCTCGTTGGTAAATATTTGGCTAGCCTTTTGGTAAACACAGCACTCTTTGAGTATTGTTCATAGCGTGCTCGTGTTTTGGCTGTGAAATCACTACCTGTCGACGCCGCTTGTAAAACAAACTTGGGTAGGTGTCATTACTAATGAAAAACATCGCTGCGAGCGTTCGTGACGTTTGAGCGAGAATCATTTGTTATCGGTTTGTTTTGGCTGTATTTATGAAAAAACAATAGAAGTCATCTCATCTTTTAAATTAAGTTTTACGTGGATTCGAATTTTCTCTTTGTCTTCGATTACCAAACCATCACAACTTTCGGAATCTGATAGACAAATCAGTTTTACCGATAACGCTGTTGATGTTCAATTTTAATTTGATGAACAAGGCCCGATAACGTTTATCAAATAATTGTTTTAAACCGCTTTCATCAATAGTTGTAAACCAGTCTCCTTTTGTTTCAAGTTGTCTATTGCCATGTTACCGAGATCGGTAAAAAGATAGCAAAAACTAAATACTGACTCACCGAATTGCTCGACATTTCACAATGGCATAAGGACTGCCGCATGAGATTGTTTTTTGGCAACTAGTGCAGTCGAAACACGAACATCTTTGTCTTCATCTAGAAATGATGCTGATAAATAGAGATAAGTTTTCAAGAAATTTTCTGACTGAAGTCGACTGGAAGAAACTGGCTTTATTTCAGTGCGGGCAATACTATGTTGAAAACATTGTTCTATTCCAATACTCGTGCGTTGAAAAAATTGTTTTATTCCAATACTACTGAAAGGAAGTCATTTCTGGAAAGTGAATAAAAATGAACATTACCTCGTAAATCTGGGACTAAAGTTTTTTTGGCTGTGGTAAATCGACCATAAATCAAGAAGTAAAAGAATAAACATTTTTATCGTTGTCAAAAAACTACAAGACAACGACAACCCAATCTTTTAGAGAACTGCCTTAGTAAAAAGCTCGAGATAACAAAAGTAAACGGCAGACTAATTCCTTCTTAAGGAAACAAAGAGTGAAAAAATTATCTCACAACTTTAAACATTTAAGTTTGTTCTTCCATTAACGCTAATTGCTAAAAACCGGCTAAGAACGTTCATATTCGTTGAGATGATAAAAAAACGCCAGGTTAGAAAAATCATACTTGTATAGGAAAAGCGTGTGCGTGCCCGATAGTTTCAAAAGCTAGTTTCACAATTTCGTTCTTTCAAGATTCGAGACGATGCTAAGCTACAAGCAACTGTGCCTATTTATAAAGGTATTAGGTCAACAGAGGAACCGTATTTTAGACGGAAGCGGTAGTTCCTGAGCACTAATTGAAAAATACACAAGCGCGACTTCGGAAGGCCAACCTTTCATGTGTTTAACATCGCATAACACCTGAGCAAGCGGTGTACACAATGGCGTGTGTTGTGCACGAGCCGAGCAACTCTTGCAGGTGAACCAAGTAAAAAAGATGAAAAGTCGCCCGGTGAACAATTCTCTTACTGGCCACCCGTGGGGAAGATGTTAACTAAATCACAACTTATTGTTCCATTGTAGTGGTTTCGTGGGAATAAAAGTGAACGATGGCCAAATATTGCACGAGAAAGTCAAAATGTCGCCGAGTAAACAATTCATTTGTTGCCACCCGCTAAGAGAAAATTACCGGCTCAACAACTCCACAGTTTATTGTTCTATTCTCTTCGGAAATAATAGCAAAAAAATAGACCAATATTTCCTGCGGAGTCAAAATGCAGCCTACTGAATAATCCGTTTGTTGCCCACGCACTGAGATAAGAGTTGCTTTTCAGACGAAGTTGTTTTTCTTCGGCAAGGATTAGTTTTAGAGTATTTTCTTGGGATATAATAAAAGTTGGTCAGAAGTTCCTTTAAAAGTCTACTCCAAAAAAAAAAAAAATGCGTCTCAGGATTACATCTAAAACTGTTTACTCGAACCGGTTTTTCGGAGGGTTATACCGCGGGGGTTTTGCTTTGTTTTCTCTACTCGAATAAATTCATTTGTAGGCTATCTATCAAGGCACAACTGAAAACGAAGATACTATTTTAAAATGTGGGAAAAAGCAAACACATCCGAAGAATAAAAAAAAACAGTAATGTAAAGTTTCTACCGGTGGCATATCTTTCGTGGGAAACGTTGACGTAAATTTACATTCCACAGTTTTCGAAAGCGTTTGAAAGTGACATTAAGTTTTATTTCTACATAAAATGACAACAATTGCTAGAACACAATTCTATCTTAAATCATAAGCCCAAGATAAATCGAGAGCTGTTTGCTCGTTCAAAATCTCTCTACAGAAAAGATTTGATTTATTGTTTTCAATTTGTCAAAAAGACGTGGTATCTCAGGCGCCGAGCCTTTGTTTCGGATGTCTGTAGTTACTGGTAACAGCACGTAGTAACTGAAGTAATGAGTTCTCTTTCCCTCTTGTTGTTTTTTAGGTGATATTATGAATAAAACTTGCTCGTGAGCACACACGTTTGGTTTACTGACCATTAGGTAGGTGCCATTTTCGCGTTTGCCGAGCTTTCTAATGGATCTAAATTAAAAAAGTGTGCGACATACCCTTGCTCATCAACGAAAACTTCATCATGTTCTTTCAACCAACCAGAAGCAAAACAAACATCAATTATTACTTGGCTTCACAGTTTACGCGTCTTTCCCCGAACTTAACATTTCTACCCGTCTGATTGGCTTATTGTATTGACCAGTCACAAAAAACGTATTAATTTCGCGCCTGCTCTGATTGGCCAGATGTGATTTCTAAGTTGGTTTGGAAAAAATAGCAAGAAAATCTGTCCGAGAAAATCCCCCACAATTATTTATCCTCCTCGAACCTTGCCGGTTTACCTTTTGGAGAGCCAAACTGGCAGGGAGCGATATTCAGCGGTTGACAACCACTAACAAATGTGGCGAAAGCATGGCACTTTAAGTGAAATTGAACCTGATTTGCCAAAAACCCATCTTCAATGTGATTGGTTAGAAAACGCTACACGAGTAGGTTTCGTTTTCTTTTCGACCGTATGAAGGATGGGGATGGCCCTGTAGTGTAACCAAGCAAAATAACATACCGGCAGAGATTGGAGGTTTAGTCAGATGAAGAGTAGACAATCCACTACAGTTTATACCATTTATTACTCTCATGCGGAGCTCCGGACTGGGAGCCTTCCCTGAGAGTCGGAGAGGTGTCCACGAATGCCCCGGCGAATACACTCGCTTTATAGTAAGATCATTTGGGATACAAAACAGTTTTTGCGTCTAACACAAGAGCTAGCCAGGCCACTTTGCTGGAAGTGTAAACTTTTAATAGAGAGAGTGACTATAAATAATCATTCAAAAATAAATAGCTTAGGTCTCGCAACGAAACATTTACATAGACACACCTACAACTATAGAGCGTTCTCATAGCGGCCATTTGGTGCTCCCAAACACTAGGAAATGTTTGTCAAAGGAGAGAAATAACGTTTAGAAATACCAACATGACAGCAATGATGAACTATAGGTATCATGTTAAATTTTTTAGAGACCTCAGATGCTTCTTAATTGAATAAAAAAATATGACCAAGTTTGACTGGTCTCTATCTGCACCTACGCGTGTAAATACGAGTTACGGTGTGTAAGAAAAGAACGGAAAATATACAGTATATATGACTGGATTTATGAAAACCGTGTCAGTAGTTTGCACCAAATCACCCATATGCACTTTGATATCACGACTCCTAAAGGCCTTAAAATAACTCCAAAAAAAAAAAATTGGAACAATAACAAATACAGAGAAGAGCAAGAAAAGGAAGATAACAGAGTGGAGGGAAAAAAGACTGACAATCTCTTTTAATTTTTATGTCGTCTACATTGGAGAAAAAAAACGCTTGAGCAGGACGCGATTTCTCTAGTTTAACACTGTTTTCATAAATCCACTGTTTGAGCTGCGTGGTAAGAGTCACCAAAACATTCCTTTCGACAAGGACAAACCGCTGCTTACGCTTCAAACAATAATAAAAATAACAACGAATATTTAAGCAGGATGACCCATCAGTGTATTCAACGCTGCTTAACGTAACTGTAATCGTTACGTACTTATTAGTTTTTTTGTTAGTAAAACGTTCAAAAAATAACTTAATACAGAAACGCTGAATTACCTTGACCTACAAGTGACAAGATTTCAGTTGACTTTTTTTTTTTTTTTTTTTTTTAAAATAAAATTTTTCGGGTGTTTTTTTCCAAATTTAAAAATATTTTTTTTTTTTTTTGTTTTTTTTTTTTTTTTTTTT
>Ga0126339_10001212_pt1 | contig 16987 bp, 29 predicted proteins | sample OrbTmetagenome_2_FD_92532 | JGI IMG/M metagenome (GOLD analysis project Ga0126339, IMG submission 92532) | Coral microbial communities from Petempiche,Puerto Morelos, Mexico - Orbicella T R C metagenome | ecosystem: Host-associated > Invertebrates > Cnidaria > Coral | place: Petempiche,Puerto... | reverse complement strand
TCTTCTTAAAGTCATTCACCTAGTAGTGGATAAGGATCAGACTTGCGGTGTACCTGGCCACTTTATTGGGGAGAATGTGGCGTTGCTCCGCGATGTTGTTGACTTTGCCTCCTTCTCGGGCACTCAGGTGGCTGTCCTTTCCCTCGACCAAGAGAAGGCTTTCGATTGTGTTGACTGGTCATTTATGCGCACTACGTTGTCTGCCATGGGCTTTGGTCCTTCGTTTATCTCGTGGGTTGACCTCTTTTACCACTGTGTTCAAAGTTCCATTAATCTCAATGGTTATCTTTCCCCTTTTTTTTGCCCTTTCCCGTGGTTTGAGGCAGGGTTGCCCGCTGTCTCCACTTTTGTATGTTTTAGTCTCTGAGGTGCTCGCTGTAAATATTAGCTGTAATCCACCTATTTCTGGCCTCCGTCTTCCTGATTTTATGGTGCTTTCTCCAATCTCACAGTACGCTGACGATACGTCTCTTTTCTGTCTCTTTTTTCTCGTCTCATTTCTGTTCCTGTCTGTTCTGTGACTACAAAGTACTGTTATGTTTTTGTTGTCCGATAGACTTGCTGACCCCCATTGTGTTGAAAAGTTTGCTCCTGTGTTCGGTTCGCTTTACTGGCCCTCTATGTGGCGTTCTTTGTTCTTTTTCGACCTGGATCGCCAAGTGTTAGATCTCAATTGGAAGATTGCCCATGGTGGCCTCTACACTGCTGCGCATCTTTCCTCTTTTGGCCTTCCTCTCCCTCTTCCGTGCTTCTGTGGTGCTCCTGTTGAGACTTTGTCTCACTTGTTTCTCGCTTGTCCTTTGGCCCAAAGTCTTCTGTCCTGGCTTCAATCGTTGATGTTCTCCTTTAGTCCGATGTCCCCTGTTCTGCTTGTCTGTGATTCTCTCTTTGGCCTGAATCCTGATGAGTTACGTGCTACCCCTCGCGTTTTTGTTTACATTCTGAATGTGTGAAAATTCTTCATTTGGCGGTCTAGGAATGATTTTCGTTTTCGCAGTGTACAGCCTGGCGCTTTGCCTGTCATCGAGTGTATGAAGGCGCGTGTGAAGTTCAACCTTTCGTTGTTCGTTAAGCATTTCAAGTCCCCTCGTTGGCGTCATTTTTTTCATCGTCAATGGGGTGCTCGTGGTGTTACTGCTTCTGTTACTGCTGGTCAACTGTCACTCAATATCTAAGTTTTAGTTTATATTAGGTTGTTTGTTGTGTCCTCTTGACCTGGGTCTCCTTAGTTGGTGTACTGTTTGCAGGGTTGTGTCCGTTCTGTTTCGTTTCGTCCGGTTCTATCTGTCTTGTGTTTGTCCTTTGTGTTGTCCCGTTTGTTTTGTTTTGTGTCGGGGTTTTTGGGTTGGAAATTTTTGTAATGAGGTAGGTGAGGTTCAATTCCTCGGTGAAGTTGGTGGGCTGGCTACTTTTGTAGGTGCCCCCTACCTTAAATAAACCGATTGGCGTTGGACTAGCACTGTATCCTTGCTATGGATGAGACTTGCAGTGGGCGGGCATTGCACTCCTCGCCAGGGAGCCCCGGCCATCTACCTTCAACACAAAAAACTCGCCTGACGCGGGAGGTACTGTGATCAAGGAGGCAGTCCTCTCAAGGTGAGGCCCTTTCATTGCACTTCAATCAGGTTGACCCTTGCGATTACACAAAATGTGGGTGTTTCGAGCGTATAATTTCTGGTAGTGGGGACCTGCGTTCGCGCTCGCCCCCGCAAAACTACGAGTGTTGGCCCTGTGATTGGTGCATGGTTAATGATTGACGCTTTGCTTTGTTCCTCAGCTGGCCAGGCTGGGCTGGATGAATGGACACAGTGAACAATGAAGGAACGTGTCAAGCAAGGCAAAGATTTCCAGCTGCAAAGGGCGAGTGCGCTGGAACTGGTGTTGTTATGCATCCATGTTGTACTGAACTGAAAAAGTGCCGTTTATTTTGGCAGGCGGTCAATCATTGACTCAATCCCCGCCAAGTTTGTCCTCAAAGTATCGTTTGATGACTTACAGTATGGAAAGAGCAAAGGACAAGGAAAGTAACAGGAGAAGTGCTGGCCAAACTGTGACTTGATTTCTACCTTACGATTGTTGTGTTGGTGGTTTGTTGACTAAACTAGACAGGGCCGACAGGGCTTAACTTCGGTGATCGGACGAGAACCGGTGCTTTTCCTGTGGTATGGTCATAGACAAGAGAAAGGGGTGGAAATTTAGTCTTTTAAACGACCCACCAAGGCAAAAGCAAAGCAATAATACCAACCAGCAATCTTTCAGCAGGCATTTCTCGACTTCTCTGCAAGTTGTATGCACGTGGAGAGCGAATGTTGATAACATAACCCTTGCTTTCTGCCTGCGTCTGTAGCGCTATCTTAGTAACAGAGTCATTACGGGTCTTTATCATGTTGCCTCGTTTTGGAGGGCAAAAAGGTGTTTGATCTCACTCACCCCTGGACGGACGTTATCAACTTTGCTGCTGATTTTTGTGGACTTGTGCTGTAGAACAAGTGCATCTATGTCAGCAACTTGCTCTATAGCGTTGGGCTACAGTCGACTCCAGTCCCCTCAACGACAGCATATTGACCACGATATCTCAAAGGGGGAAACCCTGGACCACCCTCCCAGGAAAGGGAAGATACGGTATTGCTTCTCGGCCTTTTAGCTGCAATCCTTTTGTGGGATTGTTTCTGGCATTTGTTAGTTTGCCGTCCCATACTTGTAATCATGGAAAATGAAAAGGATTGTGGTACATTGGATTCTGCTGTTTCGAATATGGAGATTGCTGATGATGTTATTGTTAACGCTGATGTCCCAAGTGAATCTGCTAATGATGTTCATACTGTTGGTGCTGTCCCTGGAGAAAATGCTGTTAATAATGTTGGCATTCCTTCTGTTGTTGCTTCATCTGTTGATGGAAATGCGAATGTCAAAGTGAATAACGTTTCTTCTGCCGATTCTGTGCCTCAACTCAATAATTTAGATGCTGGAGCTCTTTCTAGTGCTGTTTGTTGATGGCGAAACCTATGCTTCTAGAGCGGTGAGAACAGCTTGTCTGGCTGACAACGCCCTGCAACCACGGCGTTGCTTCGTAGGTAATGATATGCCAAAATGCCCTTGATCTGCCGTGTTCATGCCTTCTCGCTCCACATCTGCCCATTCTGTTTTTGACGCCTTTAAAGGCGCAAGTGTTGATGCCACTGAGATCCAGTGTCTGCAACGAAAAATGAATGGTGAAGTTGTTGTTACGTTTAACTCTCCGGGTGCTAAAGAAAAATTTTTAAGTCTAAATTCGATTTGGATCAATAATGAAAATTACGCCACCCAGGACTGACCGACCCCTTACATTTCTAACTATTTACGACGCTCCTTTTCAATTGAGTGATTGAGCCCTCATAAAGCGCCTCGCACCTTACTGTGAAGTCGTCCATTATCGCTGTGGCAAATTTGATTATGCGTACACGATCTACAACGGTCTGCATCATTATCGCGTCAGAATCATCAAGCCCATCCCAAATTTCCTTCGTTTTGGTAAATACCAAGTTTTCCTGAAATATGGTGATCAGCCTCTTATGTGCTGTAAATGTCATCTACCTGGTCACTTCAGTAACGCCTGTGATCAGAAAGTGTGCTTCAACCGTGAAAATATTGGTCATGACGCTAATTGTTGTCCTGTCCCGCCCCCGTGTCATTTTTGCAAGGAGGATGGGCATGTCAGTAGCTGATGCAGGAACTCCTGGGTCTCTCCAGTTGTCTTTGGTGAACCCACAGATGAGTGCGCTCCAGTATATGTTGAGGATACCAATGACGACGACGATGCCTCCGACGTTAGTGATGCTTCTTTTAAAACTAATTCTGGTGACTCCTTCGTATGGGCCGACGAATCAGACCTGTCTGATTCTTATGTTGATGTTGTCGAAGAACTCCCTTTGGCCGCCGCTCTACCTTCCAGCACCCAACAACCATCTCCTGCAGACACCACTGGACCACCACCTGTTACTGCTACTCCTTCTGCTAGCTCATAGTCTTGTGTTCCTCTATCTGCAGCTGAAACTCCTGTTCTGTTCACACCATCTGAATCGCTGCCAAATGCTCAACGTGTTAATTCTTCATCTGTAGTTAATCCTCCACCTGGCGATAGTCAATCACAACACGTTCTGGACTCCCAAGGTCTCGTCAAGCCTGATGTTATTGTTATTGACACTCCGTCCGATCCTTCGCCTGCCAATCTTCTGCCTGCCAATCCTTCTACCAGTTCTGCCCGTCCACGAATTTCCTGTCGTACTCCTGCTCCGGTTTCTGAGGCTCTAGCAGCTGCTGCTCTCCGTAAACCTACCTCGCCTTCTTTGGTCTCTGGTAAACCACGTTCTTCTGCTTCCCCCTTCATCGCCGATGGAAACTGCCTCTGATCTAAAACGTAAAGCCCAAACTCAAACAGATGCTGTTACTAAAGAAAAAAAGGAAACAAAAGAAAGGCAGGAAATCTAAAGATTAGTTCGTATATTTTTTTGTCCTTTTTCTAAGATACTTTCAAAGTATTAACTATTAATGCGAGGGGTTTGGGGAATCCCCTTAATAATAATCTCCTCTTTGATCTCATTGAGAAATCCAAATGCGACATTTGTTTTGTTCAAGAAACGCTAGTTAGCTCTAACATCAGAGCTCTTTCTCGCAGATGGTTAGTGTGTAGCTTCTGGTCCCCCGCAATTGGAAAACAGGGTGGTGTTGCTATCTTAATTTCCCCTAAATGTTCTGATGAAATTGTATGTTGGAAAAAGGACTCAAATGGGCATTTAATTACTATTTTGGTCAGGGTTGACGGTGTTGATATTAATTTTGTTCATATTTATGCCCCCACCAATGTTACTGATCAAAAATTTTTTTACGACTCTCTTCACAAATTTTTTATCCCTGCATCAGCTCTTGTGATCGGGGGCGACTTTAATTTTTATGACAGTGCGCTTGATAAATTCGGTGGAAATGTTTCAGTCGCCAACGAATGTAGCTCTTTGAAAGATGATTTTATCTTGGTTGATGCGTGGCGTAAATTACATCCCCGTGCGCGCGAATTCACTTGGTTCAATCATGATTATTCAATTGCCAGCTGCTTGGACAAGTTCTTTGTTTCCAAAGACTTGTTTACATCTAACTGTCAATGTGAAATCTCACCTTGCCTGCTTTCCGATCACAACTTCATTTCTTTTGTTTTTCAAATCCGATGCCATTAAACGTGGCCCAGGGGTATGAAAATTTAATAACTCACTTCTCGATGATAAAAGTTTTTGTGATTATATCCGTAGTTTAATTCAAAGTCACTTTCTTACTTCGCTTCTTTTGCTTCTCCTCAAGATTGGTGGGAGTTCTTAAAAGTTTCCATCAAGGAGGAATCGATTTCTTTTTCCCGCCAAAAACGGCGTCAACTATGTCGCGATCGTGTTTTTCTCACGAACAAATTAATCAGTCTTCGTCAACATTTGGTTGACAGAGACAATTTCATTGTTGATTCATTTTGATGTTGAATGCCATCTAAAGGCCATTTATACTAAAGAAGCTGAAGGAATTTTCATTCGTAGTTGCACTGAGTGGCTTGAAGACAGTGGACGTTCTACTCGATTTTTTTTTCAATTACAATCTTCTAATGCTTAAGAGAGCCACATGTCATCGATTTATAATTCGTCTGGTGCCGAAGTTTCTTCCCAAGAAAAAATTGAGCAGGCACATGTCGCTTTCTATTCCTCCATGTTTTCTAAAGAATTCATTGATTTGAATTTCCAAAACGCTCTTTTGTCTTCTCTTCCTCGTCAGCTTTTGTCTGATCAATCATCATTGTGCGAAGGTGCAATGACAATTGATGAAATTTCTTTTGGCATTAAAAACATGAATACAAACAAATCTCCTGGGCCGCACGGTTTACTTCTTGAATTCTATTAAAAGTTCTGGGATGTTCTATCGCTTCACTTAATTCTTGTTTACAATGCTTGCTTTGAAGCTGGCGAGATGTGTAATTCCATGAAAACGAGTAATACTCACGTGATCTTTAAAAAAGGAGATCAGAAGTCTCTCAAAAATTGGAGGCCAATTCCCCTCCTCAATGTCGATTATAAAATTTGTTCTCAAGCCATTTCTGTTCACCTTTCTAAAGTTTTGCAATTTATTGTCGATCCTGACCAAACATGTTCTGTTCCCGGACGAGAAATTTCCTCAAGTCTTCACGCTCTTAGAGATACCTTAGACTACATCAATTGTACTGGTGAAACTGGCATCTTAGTAAGTCTTGATCAGGAGAAAGCCTTCCATTGTGTTAATCGTACCTTTTTGCAGAATCTTTTAATTCGTTTTGGGTTTCGTCCTTCTTTTTGCCATTGGATCAATACTTTTTATAATGGTGCTGATATGCGTGTGATTGTTAATGAATGGCTTGTAGAGCTGATCCCTTTATCTCGCAGGGTCCGCAAGGGGGATTCCCTTTCTCCAATGTTGTAATTCTTTGTGTTGAAACTCTTGCGTGCAAAATTCGTTCGTGCGCTGAAATCGAAGACTTTCTCCTGCCTAGTGCTGAAGGTTCTCAATATAAAGTAGGGGTTTATCCTGATGACATGACTAGTCTAGTTAACTCTGTTCGCTCTCTTGAGGCTCTTTTTAAAGTGATTCAAATTTATGAGCAGGGATCTCGGGCCAAACTCAACATTTCTAAGATGGAGGCCATGTGGTTGGAGGAGTGGTGCTCACGCACTGATCAACCATTTGGCCTCATGTGGGTCTCAAAAATGAAAATCTTGGCAGTGGTCTTCGGACAAAATACTGAATCTGACAATTGGCAGCCTAAACTTAAAAAGTTAGAAAATCATCTTAACTTATGGAAATCTCATTCTTTATCTCTAGTTGGTAAATCTTTAATTAATACGTTAGGTATTAGTAAATTGTTATATCTTGCTACTATTCTTTCTGTTCATAAATGGGTTGTTACTGAAGTTAATAACTTAATCTGGCCTTTCCTTTCGGGGTGCCGTATTGAAACTGTAAGTCAACAGTCATGTTATCAGTCCTTTCTAAGGGGGGGTTAGGTGTAGTCAATTTTAAGGTCAAAGTGGATGCCTTAAAGCTAGCATCTATTATCTCTAATTGTTCCAATGCCGATTGTCTTTTTATCTCATTAAGTATTTTTTCGGCGCCAAATTATCTTCTTTCCGATCGGAGTGGAGTTCTCTTTGGGATAACTCCTCCCCGAGTGCACAATTCTTAATGCCCTTTTATTCGAATTGTCTTTCTGTTTTAGACAGTCTGCAAGATTTTGTCTTTACCTCAAAGAAATGTTATTCTACCCTCCTTATGAAAAAATCGTCCTCGTCTGTCATTCATTGCTATTGGGTTTCTTTCTTATCTTTCAGTTTATATTTGGATCGGCATTGGTCTCTTGTGTGATGGTTTTTGTGAGAATTTTAAAAACAATATATTATGGCTCATTATTCTGCAAGCAATCAAAGTTGTGCTTTCATGAAGAACTGGGGTTACATTAACTCTGACCACTACGTGTCGTGCTTCTGAAAAGAAACAATTGACCATCGTTTCCTTAATTGTCCTCGCGTAAAGGCTGTTTGGTCGCACTTTATGCCTATTTTGTCTTCTCTTCTTCGTGTGACTTTTCTTCCTAATTGTCTTTTTGTTTTCCTTTTTCAATGGCCACGTGTGGATTCTAGAAATGCACGCTTGGCCAGGTTTGTTATTAAAACAGTTCTTTATGGAATTTGGAAATTTCGAAACAAATCTACTTTTCACAATGGAAACGAAGATTTCTGCACTATTATTCGCTATATTAAAACTGATATTCTTAAACGAACTTCTTTAGATCATTTTCGTCTGTCAAATTCGAATTTCACGTCTGCCTGGGAGTCTTCGCTTTGCTTTGTTTTTGACTCTTCTTACCGCACTTTCTTATAGTTTGACATATTCAAAATCTGTGTGCAGACTGCTTCAGTCGTTGCCTGTTCATAGGCTTCTTTGTTGGGGACTTTGCTTGGTTTCCTCAGGAGCCCCCTTAGGAGATTGTGTCGCAGGTTCGGCGCAGGAGCTATCTCCGGATTTGGTATATTGTATATAGTTAAACATCACATTATCCTAGACAAATTATCACCGTGAAATCACTTTAGCTTAATATATACGTAAATACAAAACGAACAACGAACACTTAATGAACATTCCCGAACATTTAATGACACTTACATTGATAAATAGCTATATGTGAGGGACCAAGCCCATGTGCCTTGCACTTTTTATAATGTACCTTAGCAGTTTATTGTGAATAAACTCATTTCAAAACTTAAAAATCTCTTCTTATCAGCTTAATACCTGATACACTGCTCATTGAGCAGCTCATATATTAAACTGATTTTTGGAACTGGGCTGTGGAAAAGAGGCTTGCCTCGTCCCAGCTACAGGTTGCCTCAGTATAGCACTACCTCCGAGTGTGGCCCACTTCCCCTCAGGGTAGAAACCTTCATTGAATCAAAGAAAGAAATCAAACAAAGCCTCCTCCTGACACTAATGTCTGGCATTTTTCTCTGGTCCACGTCAATCAACACTGGTGGTGAGTACAGTGGTGTGCTTTTCTTTACGTGACCTAGTCGCACCACACCATGCCCCTTAGCAGACTGCAGGCACAATTCGCAGATAGGGGTACTGTTCGCCTTATCGTCGATGACGAAATTCAAGAAATTGATGCCCTCAAGTTGGCTAAATCTGTGCCAGATTTCTCTGGTGATATTACACGCATCGTTCCCCTTTTCCGGGGTAAATGATATAACTCTGGCTTCTCCCGAAGCCACTGTGAAACTGGCCCAGGAGGGCCTAGACTACGAGAACATTCACAAACCGCTTCGCCTTTTAGGCTAGCGAAGTATACACGTGTCAGTCTTCGTGTCCATCGAGTTCCCCAATGAGGAGCTGCTAAATCTGCCCAGCACATACGGCGAATTGAAATCTTAAACTGTCCGTTGCCTTTATTTTACGGAAGAAGGCTACACTCATATCAAAAACGGCATCAGAGTTGTACAATTTAATAAAATCGAGTGCAATATGCCTAAATGCGTGGTCCTTGGCGGCGTAGAAATTGGGTTCAAGTATTCCAGTCCACTGGTGACGTGTCACCAATGCCAGTCCACGGACCACATGGTCAAAAACTGTCCAAAGAGGTGCCAAACTGGACCCCCCTCCCCAACAAGACCCTAGGACTGGGGGTGAACAACATGAGGGTATAGATGCTGCTACATCCCCTGACCTCTTTACCCAGTCAGAGCGACAATCTTACGCCTCTCCTGCTGCTGCGGGAACGCAAAACTAGCTTCATCAATGGGAAACTGAAGAGGAAACTCAGAAATGGTGCGCTTAACTTGAGCGGGAGGAAGAAGCCATCACAGTGCTGACGGCCAGTAGGGAGCACAAACGTGACATCCCTACCCTGTCACAGAGTGACGACAAGCAGCGAGGGCCCCATAAAAAATCAATGACTCCTGCAACTTCTACTGTGAATGAGAGCGAGCAAACGGGTAACGACTGCACTGGATCGGCCAGCCCTACTCCCCCTGAACAGATTGCATTGCTCCCCCGTCCGGCCTAGGTAACTTTATGTCGGCGATGGATAAAGTGGCAAGTCCAAGAACCCTCCTTATGAAAAAAGTGCCCGGTGATTTATTCTACCGATGTCAGGGATATTACCTGCACTGCAAGCATGGAGATTAAAGCACTGACAAAGGCAGGAAAATCGGTGCTAGAAACCCCAAGGAAAACACACCATGGGCTGCCCTCCAAGGCTCTGTCAAGGAGGACGCCTTTGCTGTGCTACTATGGAATTTCCTAGATATTCAGAAGAAACACGCGATCTTCATATCCGACTATTTTCTCTATCATTCACAATGTACATTTTTATTTTTTCCTCCTGATGGCAGTGTCAAACACCTTTTTGCTCTCCAAAACGAGGCAACATGTTAAAGACCTGTAATGACTCCATTACTACGATAGCGCTACAGACACAGGCAGAAAGCAATGGCTATGTTATCAACATTCACTTTCCACATGCATACAACTTGCAGAGAAGTCAAGAAATGCCTGCTAAAAGATTGCTGGTTGGTATTATTGCTTTGCTTTGGTGGCTTGTTTAAAAGACTAAATTTTCACCCCTTTCTCTTGTCTACGACCATACCACAGGGAAAGCACCGGTTCTCGTCCAATCACCAAAATTAAGCCCTGTCGGGCGGGGTTAGTACTTGGATGGGTGACTGCCTCTGATAGGTGGCGGTGTCCCTGTGAATGGTGGATGGTTAATGACTGATGCTTTGCTTTGTTCCTCAGTTGGCCGGGCCGGGCCGGACGACTGGGCACAGTGAACAAGGAGGGAACGTGTCAAGCAAGCCAAGGATTTCCAGCTCCAAAAGGCGAGTGCACTGAAACTCGTGTTGTCACGCATCCATATTGTACTAAACTGAAAAAGGTGGCTTGTGATCTGCAATTCTTGTTTAAGAATGGCTAGTCAGGAATCAAGCGTTGAGATAAGTCAGTTCACTAGTACAGCGGAAATGAGATTTCTACATGGGCGGATTAAGTAGATGAGTCTGAAAAGCGTGCTACACCTGTTGCGGTCCCAGAAGTATTACAAAACCTATCGAAGAAGGGTGTGGAATTTCAAGAAGTTCACTTTTGGGGCATACACGAAGATAAGCCAAAATTAGTTAGAAACCAATTGATTTACTTCTCAGTTGACACTGTTATCACGAGCCAAGTTATCCTCGAGGCTTTTGAGCAAGCTGGAACTGACATTGGCGAGATTATTGCAGTGCAAACGAAAGCGTCTAATAATAGCTGGGTTGTCACATTCGATTTGCCGGTGACCAAAGAAGCGGCGTTAGAAGTTGCCAGTATTGAAATAGAGTACATTGCCGTTTTCTTAGGCGACTGTGAACACAGCCTGGTTTTAGCTAAAATGTACGAGGCCCCGGAAGAGCTCCCTAATACGGCTTTAATCGGCTGTTTGACACATTATGGCCTTGTACTCAGCTTTTGCTGTGATCTGATTGCCAAAGGCATTTATAATGGGGTTCGAACGGCCCACATGGAATTACATCGCCACATTCCATTAATCATCAGTTTGGCCAGTGAAGTCGTGCGCATTTGGTACCCCAATCAGCCAAAAACCTGTTGTAATTGCGGTTCAAACGATCAACTTCAAAAATTCTTCATCAGCGCGTTGTCAAAACTGCAAGCAGCCAGGGCATCGCTCTGACGATTGTCCTGAAACCAATATGTGTGATGTTTGTAACGGTTTCGGTCATTCAATGGCTGATTGTCCTTATGATCTTTTCAGTGCCAATGTTGCTACTAAAGTCTAGCCGGTTTCTGAGCGGAAGAATGATGGAGAAGAATAGGACAGTGAGAAAGCAAATCGGGAGGCTTTGAAGGCCGAATGGGAGAGAAGGTAAGCAGAACATCGGAAGAAACAACAGAAGTCCCGGGAGGAGAGAAGTGAAAAAGGGGCGCGGCCAACATGGTGATGAAAAGGAAAGATCTCGTGAGTGGCCACACGTGAGTGATAAAGGATCTCGTGATGACAGGCCACGTGAGGAAAGACCACACGAAGATCGGCCACGCGATGAGCGAAGAGCACATACGGATAGGATGTCAGAGGATGAAGACCGAAGTGGCAGGTGACGTGATCGTGATGATGATAGGCGAAGAGAAAGAGAGCGGGAGGACCAACACCGAGATCGAGAATATGGTCGGAGAGATTATGCGCTGGATCATTCTTCGCGTCATGATCCATGCTATTCTGATGATGAGGATGGGGATTACAGATGGACTCTCGTATCTAGATGCCGGTATGATGATGATTAAGATTGATCAATAGGCTCACTATTATTTCATTAAATACAAGAGGCATCATTTCCCCTAGGAAACTGCCAAGTATAGTCCATGAATTGAACCTTTTGAACTGCGATATTGTTTTCCTGCAGGAGACTCATATCTCTCTCAGAAAGCAAGCTGGTTGTTTTGAGCGTCTTTAGTCTGGCCAGTGTTTCTGGTCTTTTGGTATCGGCAAGTCTGCTGGTGTTGCTATTCTTTTCCATTTCGGTTTTTCAGGTAAAATTCTTCAATTTTTGACTGACTCTGACGGCAGATTATTGAGCTTATTGATTGATCTTAATGGTTTTAAACTTAATCTTGTTAATATTTATGCTCCTAATGCAGTTTCAGATTGTCAAGTTTTTTTCTCTCATTTGCATGATTATTTTCTTTCGCAAGGTGACTTGGTTATCGGGGGAGATTTTAATTGTGTTGACAATGTTTTGGATCAATTGAATTGTTCTGTTGTTCCTTTGTCTGATCAAAAACTCTTTTGTTCTTTAGGTGCCGATTTCTCACTCACTGACATTTGCCATAAACTTAATCCATGTGGTATCGTTTTTACTTGGTCTAATAATCATCACATGCAAGCATCTAGAATTGATCATTTTCTTGTCGCTAATAGTTTAGTCTCAAAGACTAGTTGCGATATTTTGCCAGGTGTTTTATCTGATCATGATTTTGTTAAATTTGGATTTACAGTTAGTTCCTCTAAGCGTGGCTCTGCCGTTTGGAAGTTTAATAATTCTTTGCTTTCCGACATTGAATTTCGGAATGTTTTGTCTAAAGTGATTGCCGATTTGAAACTTAGAATCCCTGATTTCGCTTCCTTGCGAAAGTGGTGGGACAGCTTAAAAACTGAAATTCACGCTAAAAATGCTTTGGATTTGAACCGTGATTCAAGCTTAATTAATGATGTGGAAAGTAGATTGTCCTCTCTCATCTTGAGGGAGGCCGAGGGCGCTAAAATTCGATCCCGTGCCCAATGGTTTCAAGGTGAGAAACCAACGCTATTTTTTTCGCCTTGAAAGGAAGCGGGCAGATGTCAACACTTTTGAATCTCTTTTTGATGTAAATGGCATTGTTAAAACGTCACCGAAAGATCTCAAAAATATTCTGTTTTTACAAAAACTTGTTTACTAAAGACTGAATATGCAAATTCAAACCAAAATAACTGACCATCTGGAACTTTCTCTGACTGATATTGAGCATGATTTGTGCGCAGGTGCTTTTTCTAAAGATGAATTGTTTACCGCTTTGAAAGACCTTCAGACTGGCAAATTGCCTGGGTCTGACGACCTTTCAATGGATTTTTATGTTTGTTTTTGGGACGATCTCACTGATTCTCTCCTTTCAGTTTTAAATGACTCCTTTCGTGCTGGCTGCCTTGCTGGTAGTCAGTATGAAGGTCTCTTACGCTTTATCCATAAAAAGGATGATCAGCGTCTTCCGAAAAATTGCACCCAATTTCTTTATTAAATACAGATTACAAACTTGCGTCTAAGGTTATTACCAAACGTTTGAAGAAAGTGACGAGTTCTATTGTCCAGCAAGATCAAATGTGTGGTGTTGTCGGCCGCTCTATTTTTTCTAATTTGTCTTTACTCTGCGATGTTCTCGATATGATTGATAAGACCAACAAACCTGGTATTCTTGTCTCTCTTGATCAGGAGGAAGCCTTTGATCGTGTTGATCACAATTTTATGATGCGTGTTTTACTGAAGTTTGGCTTTGGCCCTTCCTTTTGTAATTGGGTTGAGTTGTTTTATGTGAAGGCTTTTTCCTGTATAATTGTTAACGGCTCCCTGTCTCCCCCTGTTTTTCTTCAGAGGGGTGGTAGACAGGGTTGCCCGCTTTCACCTTTACTTTGTTTCAGTTTCTGAGGTATTATCTGAGGTATATTTGTAAATGTAATGATATTGAAGGTTTCCTTCTCCCTGGAGCGGGTCGCCTTCAATATAAAATTTCACAGTACGCTGATGATGCCACTAGTATTTTGAAATCTGAAGGACCTCTTTGTTCTCTTCTTAGTGTTGTACATAAGTTTTGAGCAAGGTTCGGGTGCCAAATTGAATACTTCTAAGTCGGAAGCAATGTGGCTTGGGAGGTGGCGTGCGAGGGGGGATTCCCCCTTCAGCCTTAAGTGGGTTAATAAGATAAGGGTTTTGGGTGTCTTTTTTTCTAATGGTTTAGTCGGTGTTGATGATAATAACTGGCAATCTAAACTTGATAAACTTAACTCAATTTTGAATCTTTCGAAACAGAGAGATCTTTCTTTTGTAAGCAGAGCCTTAATTGTTAATGTACTGAGTGCGAGTCGCATATGGCATGTTGCTAAAGTCATTCCTCCACCCCACTGGGTGTATGATAAATTTAAGTGTATTGTGTGGCCCTTTATTTGGAAGGGCAAAATGGAAATGTCAGTCACGATCGTTGTTGTGCGCCCCTAGCATCTGGGAGCCCTAATATTATTAATTTTGAAGTCAAGTGTGCTAGTTTGTGCCTTTCCAATTTTTTAAGTCTTGTCATCCAACATCAGGCACTTTGCAAGGGAGAGCTGACTGTTCTTGAACGTCGCGCTGCTCTTTTACAAATGGAATCGGGTAAATCACCGGGAACAGATCGCTTTCCAGCTGAATTTTATTCCCCGTTTTGGGGTCTTCTCAGATGGGATTTAGTGGATACACTCAATTTTTTTTCCGTGAAGGTGTTCTTTTGGCGTCGCAACGCCGGGGAATTCTGCGTTTACTATTTAAGAAAGACGATCCTTTATCGCTAAAGAATTGGCATCCTATCTCGCTTTTGAACCTGGACTATACGATTGCGACAAAAGCCTTGTCCAATTGTATACGTAAGGTTCTCCCTAATATCCTCAGCGAGGATCAAACCTGTGGCATCCCTGGACGTAGTATATTTGAAAACCTTTTCCTTTTATGGGACACCATCGATTTCGTCTGGTTTAAACAGCTCCCTGCAGCTGTTATTAGCCTAGACCAAGAGAAAGCTTTCGATTGAGTTAACCACATTTTCCTTCAACGTGTTCTCAAGAAATTTAATTTCAGCCCAGACTTCCAGCACTGGGTTCGAGTGATTTACATGGATATAACCTCCTCGGTAATAAACAATGGCTGGCTTTCCTCGCCTTTTTCCCTCCAGCGACAGGTTAGGCAGGGTTGTCTGCTTTCACCCCTTCAATATTGCCTTGTGGTTGAAACTCTAGGTAAAGCCATTTGACACGATACGAGCATACAGGGAATTCAAATCCCGGACTCTAAAAATAAACAATGTAAAGTGTCTCAGTATGCTGATGACATGACTTTAATATTAGCTAATGATTACTCAATAACACGCGCTTTTAATCTTATTAACATTTTCGAGCGGGCATCAGGCTCACGGCTTAACCCCAAGAAAACAAAGGGCTTATGGGTTGGCTCTCAAGCTGGGCGTACCTCAGGACCCGTTAACATCACCTGGGTTGCCGATAAGCTTAAAATCCTCAGTGTTTATCTTGGTAACACTAACCTTGAGCAAGCTAACTGGGCTGATTGGGTGTCTAAACTCGAAAAACGCCTTAACCTCTGGCACACTAGGACCTTGTCCTTAAAGGGCAAGTCCATGATAATAAACATGCTCAGAGCTTCTGGCCTCTGGTACATGGCCACAGAGGTCAATATGCTCGACTGAGTTAATACAAGAGTGTCCAAAGCAATTTGGACCTTTTTGTGGTACGGGAAAACCGAACTAGTAAAATGGGATACCTGTCGACCCCCCTGGCAACACAGTGGTTTATCCATAGTAAATCCTCTCGAGAAATCGCGCACCCTCAAACTCAAATGGGTCCCCTGTGGATGATTTATTGTGCGAGAAAAAGGGGTCTTTTTCACGCGTCATTGGATCGGCTTTCCCTTGAGCCGCTGAATGAAAAACCGGGCGTTTCTACGATCCAACGAGGTTCCCAAACACCTAGGGGATGCCAAGCCCTCTATTTACCAAGCTGTTCTCACCATGGTCGAGTGGATTGGGGTGGATTTTGATCTACTCCCCGACCACAGTCTCAAGAACTTTTATTCAAGGCTCACCTCCCCTCCCCCCAGCGGCTGCTCTACACTTCCCAGTGGGAATGGAGGTTTGACTGCTCATTTAATTGGGATAGCATCTGGGGTAACATCTACGGTGGTCCTAGAACGAACTGGGAATGTGACAATGTGTGGCAGATCACTCACAGCGTGGTCAAGACGCAAGCATACCTAAAGTCCTGGCGTCAACTGGCTGTGGGTGATCAAGGTGCCGGGTGTGGCGAAAAAGAAACCATTTCCCACGCTTTCTGCGCATGCCACCTACTGTCCCGTTTGTGGAGGTGGGTGTCAAAACTGATTAATAAACTTTACGACACACCTATTTTATTAACAAACCCTTTAATTTTATTGCACCATGGACTCCCCTGTGGCAAGTCATTTTATTTTTCTAACGAACTTAGCTCTTTCCTCATAAAACTTACCCTAAATGAATTGTGGGCCGCTCAGAATCTCGACGTTTTTGAGTCTAAACGACCCTCAGTTCAAACAATCATCTCCACAATTAAAACGCATATCTGCCATCCCATCAATACCGCTGATCATATCTCACCTGGGCCTGATTTCCTCAAATCATGGACCCATCGCAACGTTCTGTGTTCCTATGTGAACCAAAAATTAATTCTACATATTTAAGTACTACTTCTCTTCCTGTGCTTTCTTCTTCTTTCTTCTTTAATCCTCTTCGTTCCTAAGTGGAACATAGGTCCTCAACTAGCGTGCGCCACCTAACCCTATTTTGTGCAGTGCCTTTTGCCTCATTCCACGTAACATGTTTCGCCGCCACCTCTGCCATTCTCGTGCGTCTCCAGCTGTTTTGGGGTCTCCCTCTCTTTCGCTTCCCCTGTGGGTTCCACTCTAGTGCCCTCTTGACTATGTGTCCATCTGGTTTCCTCAGTGTGTGGCCGATCCAGCCCCAAGCCCTCTGTCTTATCTCTTCCTCTATCGGTCGTTGCCCTGTTTGACTCCAAAGGTCCTTGTTGCTGATTTTTCTAGGCCACCAAATCCGCAAGATGTTCCTCAGGCTCTTATTGATAAACACTTGC
>Ga0126339_10001210_pt1 | contig 16992 bp, 5 predicted proteins | sample OrbTmetagenome_2_FD_92532 | JGI IMG/M metagenome (GOLD analysis project Ga0126339, IMG submission 92532) | Coral microbial communities from Petempiche,Puerto Morelos, Mexico - Orbicella T R C metagenome | ecosystem: Host-associated > Invertebrates > Cnidaria > Coral | place: Petempiche,Puerto... | reverse complement strand
CAAACAAGTGAGCACTTCAATCAAGCAGCTGCAACCCTCTTATGATGATGTACATGAAAGTATGTAAGCCCTTTCCCTATCAGGGATGTATACATGTAATTAATAATAATAAATAATAATAATAATGATAATAATAATAATAATAATAATAATAACAATAACAATAACAATAACTATAATAATAATCAACTTTATTTAGAGAGGGTGACACATGACAGTATGAACTGATAAACCAGTGACCCTCTGTGCTAAACTTCTACGAGTAACTATAAAATAACTTAGAATAGTACAAAGTATGAATATTAGTTGCAAAACAAGTCCACAGTTAAAAACTATATTTAAATTATAATTAATTATTAAAAATTAAAAATTATTTCAAAGCACATGAATAGCCCTTTTCACAACACTATGCTAGGGGAATTCCATTTCAGAGCTTTGCCCTATGAATTATCTTCTAAGTTGTGTCATGCGCAACCACCAAGGACGCATACATTACATGTATATGTCCTCAGACAAAGAGCATTACTGAGTGCCCAGTTGTTTATGATGGCTTGAATAAAATCATTATGGTTGCTGGTTAGAGAGGGTGTTTGATTTTGGTGGGGAGGGGATTAAGATTGCATCTACGTCTTAGCCATGTGAACGGTAATGTTTGTTTAATGCTTCATTTGCAACTGATGAAGGGGTTTTCCTGAAACATCTCAAAAAATACCATTTAGAACCTTAATGTTGAACTAAAATGAAGTAATTCAATTCAGTCAAAGTGCTACACAGCAACAACTTGTTTTTTATTTCTAAAAGGGGTTAAAAATTGTTGTAGAAATTTTAGATTTTCCCAAATGTAGACGGTGCAGACCAGACACAATATTATTGGCAATATGACATTATTTTGGGGATTCTGATGGTGGAGAATTTGGTCGTTGAATTTTGTGTAAAGCATGACACTGTTCGATTGCCAAAACCTGCTAGTGAAATGTGTAGCAAAACAATACGTTAGTCATTATGCCAACAAGGGTCGCATTGTTTTCCGTGCTTTTTCAAGCATTTAACAGAACTATAATTAAGCATTTGCAGTGCTAGAAATTACTTGAACCTGTTACTTCAAGATGTAATATTACACATGCAACTGTCCCAATGACTCATTGTGACAGCCATTTTTTGAGGATGTAAGATTTTCCGCAAATATTTTCCTTGCGTGCAAACTCAGTATTATACATGTAGAAACTTTGTCAAGAGGTTCACTTCTCTTGAACCTTCTACAGGTAAGAGTTTGCATACAAGGAAAATATTTGCATAACATTGGCAACTTTGAAAACCATACATGTACATGTATGTTGTAAATGGCCTCTTTCCTACTACTCTCTGTATTTTGTTCACAATCAGAATTTTGCTATTGATCAGTATTTTCAGTTGATAAGGTGAGTTCTACTTTTGGTGCTCATTGGATTGCCTTCAATATGTTTTATTGGTTTGCTTACTGCAGGTATTGCTGTTAAAGCATTTGATAGATTATTTGGCTGAAGACAAAGATGAAGAATTGAAGGAATTTGTCAAGGACTTTTTAAATCCTAACTCTTCAGTAAGTTTGCCATGGTTGGGTATTTTTTCCTTCAAAGCCTGAAGTCTGTGCATATGAATTACGTGTAGATGTTAAGTAGGGTTTAAGGTAGGAAAAAGTTTGTAATCACAGCTATCAAGGAGCGTAATGAATCATCTTAGTAAAGTCTGTAATCAGGGTCAACTTTTATGCTAACAGTTAACTGATAAAATCAGCTGTCTACTACAGCAACCCTGAGTAGTGCAGACTATGAATAATAGGCTATGAATAGCTTTGGGCTATACAATTATTGGGCTGGGGCCACTGCCCTTGGTCTCTTCCAAAAACCATTGATGATTTTCAAAAGTGTTTGCAAACCTTTTGATAATGTTGGATAATCTTCAAGTTTGGGTGATCTTCAGCAATCTTTGGGTTATTTTCAGAAAACTTTGGAAGCTGTTGCCATTGTATTTGTTATGATTTAAGATTGCAAATAAAGTTAATGCCAGCCTGTAAGAAAAGGAGGATGCCAAGTTTGATTGTTAATTCAATGTTCTAGACAAATGATACACTTGATTTATTTCAATACATTAATTTAAATGTTAATGTTGCTCCAAGTTTTTTTGAAGGAGAATAAATCAGCAAAAATGTCATCAAGGTTGATGGATTGATAAATGATTTCTTTTGTTTTGACAAATTTTGATAAATCTAGAAAATTCAAAGGCAATTTAAAATATTGCTGTGTCTGATAATAATGCTAATGTGTCTAGAAACTGTGTTTTACTTTGAATTCTGCATTGAGAGTGCTTAAAAAAATGTTAAATTTTGATGATTTATTGCTAATTGGCTTGTCTATTAAACCTAATGCAACAAATATTTCTTGAGTGAATATTTATTACACATGTGGTGAGACATGATCCAGCAAATTTAATCAGAAGTAGAATTTAGCATCAGGCTTTACATGTAGCTGTCTCATTCAAAGGTGATCCCTTTTATTGACAGTGATCTGTGTTAATTTTCCTGCCTTTATTCTTATTTTAGCGAGTGAAGCCTGTTGGACGTGATGGCAGCAATAACATTTATTGGTACTTTGATGGTAGGTACATGACCATAATTATTGTGTGATTGCTGTTGTTAACAACTTGCTTATATCAGGTAATACCACAATTTAATCAGTGCATTGCACTTTGGATGGTACTCCTGAGTTTTGGGCAGTTTTTCTCTTACTACAGGGTCCGGCATGCTGTATGATTGACATTTAAATTTATTTGGAAGTTACATGTGGTAGTGAAAGGAACTAGGAGAATTGTATGAGCTGTAAAATTTATTTGACCACTTCTTTTAGATGGAAGCTTCAACATGACACTGCTTCAGTGTTAATTAATGTATTGAAGTGGTAAATTTGGGTAGTATTCAGAAACTTACTAAGGCAGCATGGTGTGGTCATTATTTGTGGCCAAGAGATTTCTTTTTAGTGGGTGGTATTGTCACAGCAGTGTAACATCAGAGCTTTTGAGTCTTTTGAATTTGTTGTTGGTTCTATTATCTTAGTGAGATCAGGCAAGGGGCAGCTTTTGTGTCAATTGTCTTTTAAATGACACAGTGCAGTTAGTGTGGTGAGAGATTTGCATCCATATTTTTGTTTGTAGATGCATGCAATTGGTTAAAATAATTCAGTTTAGACTACCGTATACCAGGTTTATACTTGGTGATCTATACTGTGCAGACTGACTAATTATTTTAAGATCAGATATGTTTTACACCATTTTTCTTGTGTTGTAGATTAAGCAATGGCATAAGCATGTTTTTTCTACATCCAGTGCTTAGGCCAATGTTGATATTTAAAATTCTAACAAGGTGCCCAGGCTTAGGAGAGTGGATTAAACAAAAGAGGTCACATTGATGTTGGGACAATAATTAACAATTTCCTTTGTTTTATTTTCCTTTTTGCCCAGGCTCAATATGTTAGATTAATTAAATCAAAACTGCCCAATCATCAAATATTACCACTGACAGTTACAACTGGTGCCTATAGAGGCATGTATTATCTTAGAATGTCCTTTATGACCTGTCAGCTATTTAGTGTTGTAAATAATATAATTTGTCACTACCAGGGACAAAGGGTTTTCAGGTTTTTTCTGAAATGGTCTTGTGAACCGTAAATTCTGACATGTTTTTAATATAGGTATATTATTGAGGATAGAAGAATATTGTTAAGAATGTGAATGGTATAAGTTGGTGTAGAATTTTAGATTTTGATAGTTTGCTGTCGGCAAGGTTATGTGTCATAACACTCAGTTTGAACTGTCATCTCTCATCTGTTTAGCGAGTAAATGGAAAATTGAAAGGTACTGAATTATGAAAACTAGCATCTAATTTTTCACTGAATTAGACTTTATAATTCGGGATGATGCTTCGTTGAAAGACTGCTCTTCAACAATTCCCAGGCTTGGGAAAACCAAACTGGTTGGTGCATTAACATTGCTCAATATTCCTCAAAAAAATTCCGCACCAAAAATCTATCTCTGAGTGACTGAGTGGTTTTACAAGCACACTTGCAATTCCCCTTCAGAATAATATTGATTTTTCTCTAGGGATATTCCAGTGTAGGAGACTAAATCTATTTATACCAGTTTAAACAAATATGTTGTTTTTGTTGATTCAGTGTCTCGATGTATGCCAACAAGTTTTTGACTTGTTTTGAAATGTATTATTTTGTACTGTGGCATTTCTATTCCTGATAGAAGTTTTTACTTTATTCCATATATCTTTTATTTAAATTATTTCTAAAAGTACATGTAACCTTTTTTATGTACACCACTATTTTGTACTTTAACAGTTTTAAACTGGAAATTGTTTGTTGTATATTTTCTTTTAATGTTATCACAGTTCTTCAGTTTGATTTAACTTGTTTATTTTCCTTTCTTAGACATAGTCAAAATACTGTGTGGCTGTACTGTCAACTAGGAAAAGATTTCATGTCTGGAGTAGTGTGTTTTCAAACAACACTTATAGAATTAAAGTTCTGTTAAGGACAAAACTACTTGTTTCTTATACTTGTTTTTGATATCCTTTGTTTTTCCTTGTATTCAGAGTAAAAATAATCAAAGAACTAAGAAAAATCTGAATGAAAAATATCATTCAGTTTTGCTATACTGTATGTGAAATTTGAATATGGGATATATAATTTTATTATAATTAATAACAGAGTCGCTTCAAGCAATTGCAGCAAAGACTTGAATTTTCTTAGTTCCAACTGCTCACCAGATTTTGGCTGTTTTGAAAGAAACAAGAAATTCTATTCCTTTCTTTTTGATATTTTCTGCTTGGTTGTCTAGAGATGCCTTTCAAGCCATTGTTTACTGCTGCCAAACATTCTGTGAATAAGCTTTGTCATGGAAATTTGTCATGCATTTAAGAAATCCAATTTGCATACATTTGGTGTTTTTATAGTCTTTGTTGATATTGTAGCTCCAATGAATGGAGCCATTTTTGTGCAGCAGGTGACAGGCCAGTTGAGGATCCAATCACAGAGCTTGTTTCCTGAGAGCAGTGAGTGTTTACACTCCGTTTTTTGCTGTGTTCCAATGAGCTCTAAGCAGCCTCATTGTTCCCCAAGGCTGTTGACAAGATTCAAATTAAAAAGCCATTGTAGGGTTACAAGGAAAATGCAATTAGGCTTAGTCACATGTCAGAACAAACAACAGAAAGGAATAAATGTTTCATGGGGCTTGCATGTTTTGCATATGTTTTAAAAAGTCGTCTTCAGGCAAGAAGCTCATGGCTTTTTCAGTGGGATTATTTTCACTCCAGTCTTTGTCTCAGCTGCTTTAAAATGTAGGTTTAAAATCTTCTTTGGAAATTAAGGTTTATTCACTTTGGGGTTTGCTAGATTTTCAGTGACCCATATGGATCCTGTCCAACGCTTGTAGTATATATATATATTTTTAATTTAGCATAATCTAAACTTAACTTGATTTACTATATTTGAGGTTGGATTTAGGGTGGTTTGGGGAGTTTTAGGTCTTAAAATGTAGATCTTTTAAGGACTAACACAAAATGAACTCTTCACTAGTATGAATCAAAACTGACACTCTTTGTCTGGCCACAAAAAAGCCTTTTTAGAATCCTGCCAGAGGTTTGAATATTTATAACAGCCACAGTTCTGTGACCAGCCAAGCATATATTGTTTACATTTGTTGAGCTTACCAAATGCAAATCTATAGCAATATTTCTGTTTTGAAAGATTCTAAATGTGGAATTTTGCTGAGGCATTAAGATCAAAATGGAAAAAGTTTTTATCTTGAATTTTGTCATTTGTGACATGTACAGGTATTCTAACTTGTCTCATAGTGTGTTTGTAGAAGCTAGAGAAGTTCTTGTTAAAAGTGGATCATCTCTTAATTACTAACACTCACTCTCAATGGAATAAGAGTAAATGTTGTTTAAGCATCACTACTTACAAGTTACGGTTGCATCCAGGCAAAAAAAATTTAAACCCACCAATAGCATTTCAGGTACACCACCTGATTATACAAAGTCAATTCAGTGAACTTGTATATACTGCCTAGTTTCTTCCCACTTCAGCAGTATCATCACAAATATGCATCACAGTGTAACGTGTTAACCAAGCTGAGAGCTCCAATTGAACTCAAAGTTTGATTTGTATATTAACATTTTTGGGACTCTTTATTGTTCTTTCCTGCCTTTTGTAATTTCAATTTGTATTCAAATAATTTTGTTACGTGCTTGACTAAATTGGTACTAACTTGTCAGCACAATGTGTCCCAGTCAGCAGCATTTAACTATAACAAAGTCTGTTATGTTAATAACATAACACCTTTTAATAATTGCAACACATTACAGTGTAATCTTTGACCATTTATCACAACATTATAAGCTTTCAATGATAATATTGTGATCCCTGTGCATGGTTTCATGTGTATAATTTAATCTACTTCTTTAACCTAGCTGCCGTAAGTCAACAAGAATTTCTGAACCTGCAGCGTTTTCTTGAGATCTTATGGGTCGTGCAAATTAAAGCAGATTCCAAATTAAAGTATCATCAGGGTTGTCACCGGTCAGGAAATGGTCAGAGACAAAAAATTCTTCAAGGCCAGGAAAAAGTCATGGGAAATTCTATTTTGATTCAGGGAAAATTGAAATAATTTAACATGGCTGATTTAATATCATTGAACGTTGTAAGAGACATTTGGGGTCACAGTGCTCTCAACTATATTTTTCCTAAATGAAGAAGGAAAATTTGTTGAGAACTTATTAGTCTTAAAGAATGAGTAGAAAGGACGGCTGTAAGTTGAGGCCAGAAGCCACTACTAGATCTGACATTTTATGCAGTTTGGTCAGGGATTAACCATGATTATGTGAAAAATACTCAAAGCCCATTCCCGCTGTCCTCAGTATATCTTGTGGAGACCTGGGACAAAACAAAAGGTTTCACACGAAGAAAACCAGTGGGAGATAATTTGTTGTTACACAATAATGTCACAAGGAAGGATAAAGTGCACACCAACAAAGATGCTAACATTGGCAATGTCAGACGAGTTTTGTTGTGCTTTACGTAATAACCTTTAGCGAGGCACCTTCTGATTAGGTATCGACATTTTAAGGCGCTTGGCACGTCATTTCACCATCAGTAAATCAAGAGAATAAAATGTTTTCTTGAAAAAAAACCCTGTTCTGCCATAATTGATTTTTAACAGTAGTGGAGAATGGGACAGATTCTATATGTGCTTTTTATTTCATTGTTACTTTTTCTTTGTTTGTTCAGAAAACCCCTGAACTTTTAGAACCAGGTTTCTTAGGGACTTTTTGTCCACTCCTTGTAAGTTTAAAATTGTCTTTTGTGAGATAATTCAAGTTTAGAAATCGAGCTCAAGGTTATGCTTGTAAACTTTGGAGTTTCAATAATTCTTTTATCTCACCAGATTTGAGACTTTACCGTGAAATCATAGGAAAGAAGGGACGGCGAACAGGGTGAGTAAGTGATGAATAACACACTGAGGTATCATAGTGAGAAAGCCAAAATGTTCAAATCTTGGACCGTGCTGAGCAATTACTGTGTGAGTCAGAAAACTGTGAACACCCTTATTTGATTCTGACTGGTCAATTGTGTACTGACTAATCACAATAAAGTTTATGACATGCGAGCAAGCCTCAAAACTACCAACCAAATTACTGTTTCTGTTTGCGGTTTAGTTTTCTCACATCTAATTGGCTTTTCCTTTGCTACACAATAACAATCTGGTGTTCATGGTTTTCTGAGTTTCACTGTACAATGCTAAAACAGTTAAGAAGATGAGCAAGTCTATGCAAGTGTTGGGGGCAACACCAGATACAGGTAATACACAGCCTGGGTGAATGCGACATGTACTTAGCAGATACTTGTTGATGTTTTGTTTTTCTATAGGATTTTTTTAACTCCAATCACCAGGGCTGAGTTTTTCGAAAGCCGGTTAACACTAACCCTTGATTAAACGTTAACTGAAGTATTAACTTTTGTCATGTAAAAATGTTTTTCACTGCTTATGTTTTGTGTAGTTTGAGATTATTGAAACTCAAAATGGACAGGAATACAGTATTACCAGAAAACCTCACTGAAAAGTTACAAAAATAAAATCATAATTCTCGGTAATCCGTGGGCAGTATAATTGGGCTTTGAACAACCCTTTGAAGGTTGAAGGACATTTAAATGTAGATCAGTACTGTCTATTACTCTGAACAATAAATTATATTCATTATATTATAATAACCCGTCCATTTTGCCCCATGGCTATTTGGCCAAATCATGTTATCCACCAAGAAAGGAAAGTTGTGTCTTGCTAGTGGATTTCATCCTCCACTTGCTTGATGGGCAAGTTAGGTTTTTTTTCTTTTGGTTTAAAATTTGGAAAAATTTGAATTACAGATTGAAGTGTTGTTAGAAATTGAATTTTAATTTTAATTAAAAATTGGTTAATTGTGCTGACTGGTGGGTAATTTTTTTTCTTACTGCCTCATGAAAATGAACATCAGGCAAGTACATCCCAGTTCTGTTTGTGCTAGCTGAAAAACTGATTTTCTGTCCACCCTGTTATCACAATTTTATCATCTTTGGACACTAAGTGGATTCCAGATTTTAAGTGATAAGTTTATTGTGTTCCATGTAGGGTGTAATTACTGCCCAGCTAGAGTATAAAACTAACAATAATACTAATCTGTATTATTTTCAGACTTTAACAGCTTTATCTACATGTATGGCTGCAGTTTATAAACGTTTTTGAAGTTTTGGCATTTGCAAGAATTTCTAAACTGGTTTTAATCAGTTGTCTTTTGATATGACTATGGAATGAGATGAGAAGTGCCATCTTTTTATATACAGTGCTGTATTTTGGTGATTACAATCTTCCTTACCATGAGTGTGTGACACCAATCACATTTTAATATTGTTTCAGTGAACACTTAATGTCATTAAGTCAACCTAGCAGTAATTAGTTTCAAGAGGTTGTTTATTGAGATTTCCCCCCATTAAATAACTCACATGTATGCATTGCATATTTGTTTGTGAATACCGGTTTTACATTAAGCTGTTAGTGAATTCAAGCATGAATACTCTGAAATCTGCATGGAAACTCACAGCAGGCCGCTCTGTAGGGTCTTGTTAATTTGAAAAATTATTCCAGTGTTCAAGGCTACCAACTTCATATTTTCTGTTATCTGAGATCACTTCTTTCAAATATGTTTTCAAATAAGTGAAATAAACTGCATGGAATAATGTAAAATGGCACAACTGCGAATTCATTTCTTTGTGAAACAGATCAGTTAGTTTTTTGAAAATAATAGTTAGTATTTGTTCACATGCATGTGTTTCCCAAAATCATATTAATTTGCTGCTTTATTTAGTGCATGCTACACAAAATATATATGAATCTGGCATACCACTGTGAAATTTTGGTTTTCTTTTAGATATTTTACTTTGATCAGCATGGTATTAATCTATCATCTGCCTGAAGTCATGAATTTATAAATATCTATATTTTTTTCTGGCTGTGCATAATAATTACAAATGTGCTGTTTGGCTAAATTAGGGGGAATATGACATATGTAAACATGTCAAACATAGCAATTTTGATCTACTCAAGTTTTCTTTTCTTAGCCATCTGACAGATAGCTCTGACAACAAACATGGGCAAAATTAATTTTAAAGGGAAATTCTGATGTCAAAATGTGTACATACATAGGCACGAGTGAGATGTATGACAATGATAGTTACCACTATGAATTGTATTTTAACACTTTGCTAAGTAAACATGCTAAGGTAATGTTTGCTAACATGGAAATAGCTCCACCATATATGGAAAGTTGTGTATTAAATTTCTATTATTATGATTTGCTGAGTTAGAGAAAATTAAATAAACCATGAGGCTGTTATGTTAATTAGCCATACAGACCAGCTGGTGGTATAATGTTGGGGCCATGTGAAGCATATTTAATGAAGCACTGTAATTGTAGCACTGTTTGGCTTCTTCTTTCTCTCTTCTGTTGCACCTTTTGTTTGTGTTTTTCAATGCTCAAAACACAACAACAGCTCAGGGTATCAAAACTAGAACTCTCCTCTTTTGAAGAATTCACCTGCTTGTGAAAAATTTTTGTAAAGGAAGATGGTTGCTGGGAGTTGATTGTATAGTTGATGTGGTATTTTGCATATTGTATTTTTCAGCTGGGAGACTGTCTGTTTAAACTGTGACGACTGGGAGAAGCTTCTGAGGTAAATACCTAACTTTATTCCTTTAAAATAGAATATGTGAGCTTTTATTTCCTTAACAGGAGAGGACGTTTTGGGCTGAAATAGTTTTAGCTGCTCCTAATCAATATTATTATTTTCTGTGTGTTAGTCATGTTATCTAAAACTACTGTGGCCATTCATTCACTCATTCATTCATGCATGCATGTACACAAGTGGGCCATCTTCAGTGTGTCAATAGGCAAGGCTTAAACTTGTGATCAATCTTTTAGTACAAAGTTCTAATAACCACTGCAGAACATTTTTTCCTATGGGAACTAGCTCCTGACTAACAATCATCGATTTTGAATTGATCTCAGTCATCAGCTCAGAGTTAAGAATATGCATCATTGTTTTGAATAGTCAAAGATTATATAAGAGTTATATAAAACACAAAGCAATTTTTACCTATAATTAGTGCTCGTGAAATTCTGTGACTTGAATCACCAGGGTTTAATGAAAATTAAGTTTTTAAAATTTAAGCGAAGGTGGATTGGCTTTCATAATTGTTCCAGTATAAGTGTTTTATTTAATTTTTTTTAAAAAAAACATCAGGGTAAAATTCCGGAAATGACACCACCCAGCACCCAAAAGCCATCCAAAAAATAACCCCCGAAATTACATGTATATAATTCTCGCTTTTGAAGAAGGAAAAAAAAGCTTCTAATTATAGCCCCCTATTGTGGAGTAATCATGTGTTCTGTTTTACATTTTTGGTAATATTGTGTTGAGACACATTTACATTATGTTATCCTCATTTAGGACTGAAGAATGTTAGGATGTCTTATTTTTGTGTAAACTTAGATAGTTTTCACCATGTGTTATTCTTGTATGCATCAAAAACTTTTCTGACGCAGTATCCCATACACAACCCAAATATACTAGCCCCAGTGTTGTGATCATTGATAGTCACTTTTAAGGCTTTTGTATTCTGATCTGTCTTGTCTGTTCTAAATTTTTGGTGGCTTCTGTCCGCCTTTTTCACAGCTACAATGTTAAAGGTTTGTCATTGCTCGTGCTATAAGCCCTTGTGCTGTCATTTTATTGATTTTGAATCAATGGTACATAAGCGTAAGGGAGTGGTGTCCTCTCATTGACAGTGGTTGTCCAAAGTGGAGCAACTCGGCACTGTCAAAAAGCCAAATGTAATAAATAGCTATTGTTCTGGTGATAAGTGTGAGCTCCCTCTGATAATAAGCCTTCCTTAGCCCTAACAAAAGGAGCATTTTATTAAACAAGCACTAGCCAAGGTTTTATTATCTGAATGTTATAGTACTTCTTCAGAGGAGTTTCAAGGTCTGTTTACTATTTATTGGTATCGTGACTGTACTATCGTGTTTCCCAGGTCTGTTGTTTTCTTGTTTGTTGTTTATCCTTCTTGTGGTCCCGTATGAAGGTTATGTGACTGTTGCTTGTTAAGTAAAAAAGTGACCCTGTTTGCAGGGGTATCTGTTGATAAGACTAAAAAGAGAAAAAGTACTATTTTTTGCCTCGGAATATAGAGACATTGTGATAATAGACCTTTAAATTTATTGAAAGGGGTTTTAAAGGGAACCTCGGCTTAAAAACAATTCTGGCAAAAATAGTGAATTACCTTTGTGTAAGTCCGTTTTGGTGCCTAAAACTCACAGATTTGTTTTTTCATTGGAATACTCGGCCTTAGATTTGTCAAATTTGGTGCTTTCAAACTTGCTGCTTGGCGCCATGTTTTTCAGCGCAAAGTTTGCTGGGAGATTATGATGTCAGTGCGTTGTCGGACTTTCAACATGGCGGGCTGATGGTGGGTTTTTGACTTGCGTTTGGAGCGTTTAGGCGTGTATACAGTTTAAAGTTACAGATCAATAGGGTAGTATTTCTAATATAACACTAATTATAGCCTACCAGTATCGTGAAGACTTGAAATGCTGCATTGTTGCGCTATGCGTAATTGCCATTGGCCGACCCAAAGAAAATTTACCAAAGTGTCCATATTTGTGTTCTGATCATTTCGATCCAAGCTGTTTCAATGAAAGCATGGACCTGTCGGAATAACTTGTTAGGAGGGGCAAAATGAAAGTTGAAAGATTTTTGCACGCAAACCTGCACTGAAATTGCGTGCCACCAGTGTGGCGAGAGTGACCAAATGGAAGCGTCAAGAGGTGAGAAAAAAAATGCGCTTTGCTTTGTTTGAACTTAACAAGTTCTTTCATCATGTAATTTAATAAAAGCTGAAATAAAAATATTATGTTAATGCGTTATCTCGTTGTCTGTTTATTTCCTGCCAGTAAGTTATAAAAAGTTTTCCAAAGGTAAGCATTGTGTATTTTTCTTTTGTTACCTCGCATCCCTAGTACTATCAAAATACCCAATGAAAATAATTCAATTTTGGATGACAGGTTTTAGATGAGCTTGTGTTTAATCAAAAAAGAAGCAAGGTAGACTTGCAAGATGGGACTTCTCATGAGGAAAGCACCAGTACTGAAACCAGAAGTTCAACAACTATTTCCTCTGACGCCATTTATTCTGACAATGTTTCTTTTGGCACTGCTCCTTCTGATGTTTCGTGTGAAACTGTTTCTCGTGACCTGGCATGCACACTAACCAGTACTAATTTAAGAAGCACACCTGAAACAGCTGATCCAAAGGTTGATACTTATAGAGCTGATAGCCCAAGTGGTGGGATCAATATGGTCAATAAAGGCATGCAGTTACCATTAGATGTTGCCCAGGAAATTTCCAGTGAGTATTCGTAATAGTCTTCCTCAAAGGTGAAGGAACAAGGAAGCAATGATGAAGCTTCACAAAATGCTCCTTTGCAGGAAACACCAGTTGAAGAAGTCTCTTTTGAGCTTAATTTCTCTCCACCATCCTCCTCAGTAACAGAAGGTGTTTCTATCGACCATGATCCTGACTATGAATGCTCATCTCAGTCCTCTCAAACAAGTACAGCATCAAGTTTAAATGAGTATGAGGAATGCTTCAATACTTCTGGCAGCAAAAGATTTTTGCTGGTCTATGAAGATAATCTCGGGGAACTATTAAAATTCTGCCCAATATGCGGTTCCCCAGTGATCAGTGAGGAAATTGAGGAGTTAGAAAATGAAGGGTCACAATATTCTGTCAGCATAAATTGTTTAAATGGTTGTAACTTTATCTGGCAAACACAACCTTCTATTCCTGGAGTCAAGGGTGAAGGGAATCTGACTTTAACTGCAGGATTATTTTTCAGTGGCATACAATTTTCAAAATTTCACCAGTTTGCTTCTGTCATTAACTTGAAATCCACTGGAAAAGATTGCTACTATGCTTTCAGAGAAAAGTATGTCATCCCTGTTATTTTGTTATATAATCGATAAACCCCTTGAACTGGTATACTTGGAGGAAGATTTCCAAGACTGAAAGACTCTCCTGTCCTAAATAAATTATACCCCTTTAAGACTCTGGTATGATGTTCATCGTTGAATATTTTAAACCAGTGTATATTCCATCAGTGGATGGAAATGTCTTGTGGATTTCATTCACAACACAACTGGTACAATCTTTCTATGCCCTCTTCACAGTTTTCCATGCACCCAGTAAACAAACTGTGTATATGCTAACCAACAGTGTGTTCTACAAATGTAGATAACAATTTTGAACACTTGTTAAAATTAACCGAGACTGATCAGTGTAGGTGTAATTGAAACTTTTAAGCAAATATACTGATGTTCAAGCTATGCCATAATTTAATCATTTGGATATTTCAATTTTTATTTAAAATAGTTAAATAGTTGATCTAATAGTTGATATTTGTTGTCGTTTTTAAGACACAAGTCACTTTAGTTCTTGAGTTCTGGTCATTATCATCATTTCATTTTCACAGTATTTCATATCTAAGGGGGGAATTTTACCCTAGGAAACCTGTTTGTCAAATTATACAGTAATGACAATATTAACATCGATTAGAAATTGAATGAAAGATTCATGTTGAAATTTTTGTGAAAATAATGGGAAGGCCATGCCAAACAACATAAATTACAAACAACTAAAGAATTTTTGCATTATTACTGTGATCGTTTATGTCCATGCTTATGCTTACCATAAAAGTGAAATGGGACACAGTAGCCCGGATCATAAATAATTGGTACACTTCATGAGAATATATATACATACTCTTAATGAATCACATGGGAGCTTAAATTAAATATATACGTACTCATTTGGAAGTTCAGTAGCAGACAAATCCATGCCTTGCATCAAATGTTTTATGTGGATAAGGCTTGTCTTAAGCACTGCTGTATTTAAACAAACTGCCCTAAAATCATTGTGTTGTGTAATTAATACAGGTAACTGGTTCGCTGTTAAAGTCAGCTAGTGCTGATGCCTCAGTAACCTCTTGACAACACAAACATTCTCTGGGGTGGCTCAATGTTGTTGTGGCGCAGTTCGAACATTTGCACCACTCCAGGTTCAATAGACGTCTGAAAACTTCCTCGTCACTGCCACCTGAATTTTCGTCTTAACTTGGATCACTGCTGTTTTTTTCTCCCTCGTTGAACTCTGGTTCGGAGTCACTGAAAATATCCTCAGCAGACGCCATATTGGAAGTCTTCGACAACGCAGTGACGTCACTAACTCCCATGAAACATTTTGGAAGAAAACATGGCGGCGTGCAGGAGACTTTTGGTCAAAATTGAACGCTTTGCATTCGAATCATGTAATGAAATGTTGATTCAAAACCACTGGAATTGTTAAAGATAGGCATAAAGTATTATTTGACAACAAAACTATTTTTAAGCCGAGGTTCCCTTTAGGGGTTTGAGAGTTAATTTGGGGGACTTATCACTGGGTTAGATTTAGGGTGGGCGACACAGTTGCAGATTAATATTGATTCATTAGAACATCTAGATTCAGGCCCAGCCAGGGTTATTGTGTATTTGCTCTAGGGTTAAGGACACGAAATACAAAACCAACATAAATACGGATCTTATTCAAGTACAGATCCAGCTCTGAGCGCAATGACTGAATTCTGTTAAATTAACACAGCTGCAGAACTTTTGTGCATTTTCTATTATTATGTCCATGTTTAGATTGTTTTTGCAAATTTTTTTTTTTTCGGTACTCACCTTAAATTTTCCTCACAACAACATCTCTTTCAAAGTATAAGTCTATGGCAAACATTTTTGAGTCACAGAAATTCCCTCCAATAATAGTTAACGTCTGTATAATAATAAAAATGAAATTATTTAATCCACCTTCTTGTAGGAAGTGTACTCTGGATTAATAAGTGGTAGTTACAGTAATGCTAATTTTGCCCATATCGGACCTTTTGGGCGGTGCAGCAGCCATTTTGAATTCTAGTGTTGAGTTATTTTTTTGTAAAAAAATACCTCTTAGTCGGCACATCGGGTATGTTATGGACAGGTCAATGGATGGGTGAGTGAGTGAGTGAGAGTATATATGCATGTCACACCAATCAGATTGGATCTACTATAAACAGCCAATCAAATTTCTTGTTGTACAGGTAAATGGTATGTGAGAAGATTTGATCCCAATAGAGTTTAGAACGGCCATATTTATTCTTCTATAAAAGAGGAGGAAGTATTCATATGTTGGGATAACTTCGACATTTTCTGTGGGTTAGGCTGAGGATTTTAGTTATGAACGAGATGAGCCTTGAGGTTTGAAACAGTTTGTGAGTTAGTAGTATGCAAATGGAACGGGATATTTTCATTTTTAGTTACAAAGGTAACTTGATACTTTTGTTTTTCATAAGGAGTAAATTCAATTAGAGGTCACAAATCGTTGCTTCTAGTTCTTAGGACATGTTTGAGAGGAGACGACACTATTTAGATTTGAAACAGTTCTAACGTTTACAATATTAAGTGCGCTTAACAATTGTTTTGTTCTTGTTGCATGCAACTATAACAATATTTTTATTTTTTAGTTACAAAGTGTAATTTGACACTCTTGTTTTTCACAAGGGAGTAAATTCAATTAGAGCTGATGAATTGTCACCACTCTTTCCCACGAGATGTTTGCTATCTTTAGTAACAAATGGTAACTTAACACTTTTGTTTTTTATATGGGAGTAAATTCAATTTTAGCTGACAAGTTATCGGCTATTATTTCCAGGATATTAAACAAAAAAGAAGCTTTCATTTCTGGACGGTTTTTACGTCTCTGCAGTAGCAGTTTAATAGTCCTATTTGATGACATTCATTTCAGTCCAATATTTTTAAAGGTAAAAAGTATGAAAACTGTTGAAATGTTCTTTGAAGACTGCGTGGCACCAGGTTAAAAGGCAATTTAATTAAATCAGACTTTCAACGTGTCAGAGAGGTTTTTTTTCTCTTTCTTTCTATTTTCGGTGAAGTTGTGTTGTGTAAAAAGGGTAAACTTCGACTCGTATAAAATACGAAAAAGTCTCTTAATTAACTTGAGTATTTTTGAGCAAACATTCTTCTTGAGGGTTGGAAGGGCTATGTGATTGGTGAGTGAGGGAGTTATGCATGTCCGCGTGTCACACCAATCACAGTGCGGGTTGTATCAAAGAAAGAATCAAATTGCCAGTTAGAAAATAAGATGGTATCTTCATTAATCTGGAGACATGTCAGATTACTGTAGTTTGTTCAGTCAAACATTTTATGGCTTACTATTTAGCTATCTTACCATGACCGATGTAACATCGCATGTACATCATAAATTCCCAGTTTCT
>Ga0126339_10001208_pt1 | contig 16993 bp, 9 predicted proteins | sample OrbTmetagenome_2_FD_92532 | JGI IMG/M metagenome (GOLD analysis project Ga0126339, IMG submission 92532) | Coral microbial communities from Petempiche,Puerto Morelos, Mexico - Orbicella T R C metagenome | ecosystem: Host-associated > Invertebrates > Cnidaria > Coral | place: Petempiche,Puerto... | reverse complement strand
TTCTTTCGGTTTATTCCCAAATAAATATTTCTTCAACTTGCATTTGCTAACTTTATTATTGCCTTTTCTGTCCGACTAGTTGGGTGATACTAAAACAATTAGACCCTTCGCCCTTAAGGGCCATGGGTCAATAGCCCATTCGGCTTCGCCTCATGGGCTATTGACCCGTAGCCCTTGTGGGCTACGGGTCTAATTGTTAATTAGTCACAAAATAATAGCTTGCTTTTAATAATGTAGAAGGATACCAAAGAGGTGAATGTTATGTTAAAGGGACCCAGTGGATGCATAGGTATGTAAGGGATCTGAGTTATTTTCCAAGTGACAGGCTGTCTGAACCAAGAGTGATGCATTGTCCCACTCCTCTCCCCCAACAATGTTTTTACAGGGTCTGAAAGTGTGTTTTCACCTACCTGTGGAGTAACATATCAGCAATCTTTAAGTTATCAAAGTTTTTGCATGTCTTGTGCAGCTAGCTAGGTAACTTGGGATTTTTCATTTGGTACACGAGTCATGAAAAATTAATCATGAAAGATTACATGTACTTAGTAAATTAAATTTGATTTTTATGGTACGAACAGTCAGGCTATAGAGCAATCAAATGTAAATTTAGGTACAATTTTGCAATTTGGTACCTTCTCCAGGTAAGTGAACATTTTAATTTGCCAGGTTCTCAACTTATCTGTTAAATCAGTCACTTTCAGTTGTGCATACTTCTGGGCTACGTTCTCTCTTTTTTTCTATCTCCCCTCGTCAAACTAGAAACACTGTCATTTGGGTAAATGAGATAAACCAGATCCATTATAAGGGAAGTGGAGAAATTGCTAGAAATGAATTGTATCTTTGAGAATATGCGAATCAGCATTTTTGTCTCCATAGTTAATTATCTATGACAGCATTTTTATCTACCAAAAAGAAAACATCTGTTTCATTTTAGATCAGTTTAAAAACAAGCAAGCAAAGCGTAACACCCAAAATTCAGAGTTTCAATTTTGTGTGGTTTTCGAGGGGCCTATAAAAAAATTCCTCCAAAAAATGAAGCACCTACCAAAATAAAGGTCATTTTGGTTCATTGTATATGTTGCTTGACTTGTGTAGAAAAAATGAAGGCAATCTGTTTTCCACAAAAATGTGAGTGGTTGGTTCTTACATGGACACTTTCTTAAATTACCTATAATGGGTGACATTTAAGTGTCAAGGCACTTTGCTATTTTGGAGTACTTAAGGCAAATTTCCCTCCTCACCTAAGTGAAATATTGCAATTAGCACTCAGTTCAGTCAATTGTCTCAACTACTTTTGTCGCCCTGCAAGTTACTCCTGACTCACCTGCTGACCTCACCCTAACTCGAATCAATGAAGAATTTGGAGATGTATTCAAAGGCCAAGGTTGTATGCAAGGCAAATTGGACCTTGAAGATGACAAGTCTGTTAGGCCAGTGATCAACCCGCCTCGCCGTGTTCCCATTGCCCTTAAAGAGAAACTCAAGTCAAAACTTGACCGCCGAGAGAAGCTACATCTGCAAGGTGCAGGAACCGACTGACTGGGTTTCAAGTCTGCTGGTAGAGGAGAAACCCAATGGGAAATTAAGAGTCTGTATTGATCCAGCCCATCTCAGCAAGGCACTGAAGAGACCACACTACCCGCTTCCAGTCATAGAAGAAATTCTTCCTGAATTAGCAAATGTCAAAGTCTTCAGTAACCCTGGCCTTAAAGATGGTTTCCTACATATCGAGCTGGATGATTAGTCAAGCCTTCAGACAATTTCCAGACACCATGGGGTAGATATTGCTGGAAACAAATGTCATTTGGAATTTTGCCAGCCCCAAAGCATTTCCAACAAAATCTGGATCAGAACTTAGAAGGTTTACCTGGCATGTTCAGAATCTTTGATGACCTGCTTATCACTGGCAAAAGTTCAAACATTTAAGAAGCAACAAAAGATCAAGACAGAAACTTAAGAAAGCTTCTGGAGAGATGTAGAGAATGCAATATCAAGCTCAACAAAGACAAGTTCAAGTTCAAGTGTTTTGAAGTCACATTTAGTGGCCATCTATTGACCAGTGAAGAATTGAAGCCTAATCCACATAAAATTGAAGTCATTTGCAACATGCCCAGACCAGAAGATGTACAAGCTGTTCAATGCTTTGTCAACACAGTAAAGTACCTGTCTAAGTTCCTAGAGGATCTCTCAGACATGTGTGAGACATTACGTACACTCGCTCACAAAGATGTCCCCTGGGAGTGGTCTCAAGAACAAGAACAAGCCTTCCAAAGCATCAAGAAAGCAGTGTCTACTGCCCCAGTGCTGAAGTTCTTCAATCCAGACTCCCTTACTGAAGGAGAAGGAGATGCCTCAGAGAAAGGGATTGGCTTGGCATTAATGCAGCAAGGTCAACCTGGGACATATGTAAGCAGAACCCTAAGCAAGTCAGCGCAAAACTACTCTCAAATCGAGAAAGAGTTACTTGCCCAAGTCTTTGGAATGGAGCACAATCAGCAGTATGTCTACGGAAGAAAGATAACCGTGTGGACAGACTACAAGCCATTGGAGATGATTGCCCGCAAACCTGTCACATCAGCCCCTAAAAGACTACAACGTCTCCTGATGAGGCTTATGCAGTATGATGTGAAGATCAAGTATAGGCGTGGTCCAGAGAACTCTTGAAGCAATTATACAGCAATTTAATGCATGGCATCAGAAACTGATCAAATATTTCGAAAATTATATTCTTCCTCAGTGCATCATCATGCAAAATTGTTTTTATGTTAATAATAATTTCCAATACAATTTATGTCTCTGCTTCTGGGTGGTATAGGCATCATTTTAGCCCCAATGCTTTTCCAAGCGGCATGAGCTATAGCTGAGTTTTGACTGGGGTCCCCATCCTGGATAAAAAGCTTAGACCCTCCTTTTTTCCAATCTCTTTCTATCAACCACTTAAAATATAAACCACAACTTCGTTCCCAAGCTCTCTCTCCTCTGCCTCCCTTGTCATTGGGAGAAAGATCCTGGTTGGGGTTGGACACATGCCCACCTCTGACACAAACTTTTCCACCAGGGTAGAGTTGTCGATATCAACTGAAGCGAAAGAAAGGCGATTGCTGGTCATCGCTGTATTAATCACACACGGGCGCATACACCTTTGAAATTCTCTAGTCCTATTCTAAGCTTCACAGAGGTCAGAAAAATATATTTATATAATTATACCGTGTCTCCAGTGTACTGAAGTATCACTCTGATTTTAATTCCAGGCGGCCGATTTATTATTAAAGAAGTAAGACTGTTTCTCTGTTTTATGTTGCCCGAAGTAACCTCATGGCACATTGTCAGGGCTGTCATTAAGTTTTGAGTCACCTGTAGCCTTGTTCTGAACACCCCTAGCAAACTTGTTACTTTGTGGGTGAATTCTATCAACAACAGGCAATTTCACCCGTACCATGAAGGGAAAATCAAGCATACTCAGCCGTAACAGGTGTTTCAGGTTACGGCCCTTAATGAGAGCCCTGCATTGTCTGCTAAATAAAATGATGTTTTATTAAAGGAGCACAGTCACGGTTTGCAAATATTGAAAAGTTTAGCCTCAATTTTTCAAATTCGTCGTTTGTAATCTGTGTTAATCTTCTCGATCCTTAGCCATCCTTGTTCCTGTATGGTTTACCATTGTGTCTTTGGTGTTTTTCTATCTTATTGAACTGTTATTTTCAGGTTTCCTACCATTTAAAGGAAATTTTGTATGTAGCCAAAATAACTCAAAATACCACGACTAAGCTCTTTTAACCACTTTGAAAAATATAATTCTTGACTATGCCAAGGAACCGTGTTTCAACATCTGTCTTACATAAACCCGATGTTGATGAAATATGAGTGCGGGCTTATGTCAACAAAACTGTAAATCATTTTGCATTGAGCACTGTAAATGGAATGCCAGTCAGAATACTCAGCTAGTCGGCCCTTGTGACAGAAATACTTTTTAAACAATCAAGTAAAATACCGCACAAAGAAGAACATAAATTTAAAGATTCAAGGGACTGATCCAGTTGTTTCACTTTGATTCGGTATGTGACATTTTACACCTGCTAAATGTCAAAAAGTTTGTGCACCATTTGGCTGACGAATTTCTTTGTGAAGGAAAGTCTTCTATATTTTGGAGATGGTAGTTTTTAGCTACTGTTCGAGGATGTGAAACCCACAAAGTTTGTCACAGCAATAATCAAAACACTCTGCCACCCGTCCCGCCCAACAGATTTTTTTATCACCCAGATTTTGGATGATCACGTGACCAGCCACAGCCAGGATCGTTCTCCCAATGACAAGGGTGGCAGAGGAGAGAGAGCCCAGGAATGAGGTTGTATAAGCCATTCATTCTGTCTTATTTCTCACACAAACTTTGCCACTCTCCCACAGGACCCACAGTGAGCCCTTTGCTGTGTACACAAGCCATGTCTATAAACTGTCAGTTTCTTTTCTCCAGATGTGCCCCTGAGGTGCCCGCGCTTGGTCTGTGGGGTTGAACTTCTGTATACTCACAGCATCCAAGAAAAATGCTATCTGTTTGGTCCACAAACTGTCGTTGTACTCACGTTTGATCTTTTATGATCATCTTTCGCTTGATCTCATGCTTGATCATCTCTAATCTATTTTTCAGATCTTTATCTGTCAGTAGACTCTTTTGGCTTGCTTCTTGTAGATACTTGTACCCTTGGCTATGAAGAATTACCGTTGCACTGTTCGGAAGGAAATGTATCTTCAACTGACACCTGCCTGCTGCATAAGTGGCTTGACAGTAAATTTCCCTTCTGATTTCCTCAAGTTTGGGATTTCTCGCGGAATTAAGTGCTCTTCCTGTGCCCAGAATTAATTGCTCTTCCTGTGCACACAATTTTTGGGGGCATCCTATGGCTGTTTTTGGCACTCTTGATTGTTTTCGCAGCCTTTAGCATCCTTTAAAATTCTATGGAATGAGGCACGGGATATGTGCGACCACTGAATGATCTGTTTGGCACTTAAACTTTTCCAATCCTTTGTGAAGCAGACATACTTGTTTGCATGCATTTCACCACAAATTTTAGCATTAGAAACTATTTTCCCTCGTTCTTCTGCTGTCTTGAACCTAAATTGTGACTCTTCACTCAAATACAATGATCACGATATTTACCTGTATGCGCTAATTATAAATTTCTTGCAACAGAGAACAGTACCAACGTGATCATTTTACTAATATTAGAATGCCTTGTGTTTGTATCCATGTTAGCGAATGTCTCATTTCCATGAAATAACAGTTTTTTACCTTCAGACAATGGGCCACAAAAGCGTTGAGACAGTTTGCTATTTTAGAGCAGGCAAAGTAAGGTAAAGTCTGCATACGAACCAAGCAGCCCATCCAGTCATGAGAGTAAAGTGTCTTGCCCAAGAATGCAGTGCAATGTCCCCAGCCAGGGCTCGAACCTACAGTGGGCGACAAAAGTAGTTGAGACACTTTTAGGAAATGACACATCTTGATATTTAAGCACTTGTTCTATTTTATTTGCATCTAGTATTGATTCTCTGATACCCCCAGCCCCCGCCCCCCTCCCGCTCCCCCCCAACTCAATGTTGTGTAGGCGCTGTGGTCAGTGCAGTCCAAGAAATAGAAAAATCAATATTGTTTAGGGGCGGGAGGGGGGGGGGGGAGGGAATGTGTCCAAGACGCTCGAAAATTGAATTTTATTGCCAAGTGTCTCAACACTTTTGTCGCCCATTGTAGACCACTCGATCCAAAGACGAGTGCCCTACCAAGAGGCTGAACCTCCCGTACTTAAGGTAAATTTTCTGGACCCTAAAACTTGCCTCTTTCCTGTACAGCATTGAAAAGGAGGAGGAGGTGTGGTTCCCAATGTAAACAGAATTTGAAATGGAATAAGTGAAATGGTGAAATTAGCCCTCTATTCAGTCAACTGTCTCAACTACTTTTGTCACCCATTGTAAATAAAATGAAAAAAATACCGCACAAGAAAGATATTGATTACCAAGATGCTTAAAATCGGTAGCAACGACATCTTTTCAATTGACTGTACATATGTAGTCTGTAAAACTTAAGAGGTTGAGGCTGTCATAAAGCTTAAAACATTTCCTGTTTCTTACTAGATACAAAAGAGAGAAGCAACAATGAAAGTATGTGCAGAGACTCAGGAGAAGAAAAAATCAAATCAAGACATGGGATTCCTTGTTAAGTGGGTCACAATTGCTTTGTGATTGGTTTCAGGTGCTAGCCTAGGCGTGACTGTGCACAATGCAGGTGAAAAAGTTTAAACAAATAGAGATGTTACTGTTTCACTGTTCATTCTTTTCAAGATACAGTTGTTATGTGGCAATACAACACCCTAGCCCTTCAGGGGTGGGGTGCACAAAAATTCCTTAAAACTACAAATGCCTGCGCACATTGTTGATGAGTATTTTTTGTGGGAGGAGAGACACAGTAATCTAGTGCACACTGGACTGCAGATCAAGAAGGCTGGGTTAGAGCCAATGGTTAGGGTCTCTGTGTTGTGTTCTTGGCCACAAGTTAAAACAATTCCCATTTCTTACTAGATAAAAACCAAAAAGCTGTGTGCGGAGACTGCTGTGGAGAAAGGTTCATATTGAGATAGTAGATTCCATATCAGGTGAGTCTGCGTTTCTTTGTGTTTGTTTGGAGAGGTTATCACTTACTCGATTTTATCTGTGCTGGGAATAATGGCACACATTGCAGGCAGGAAATTAAAACCAATAGAGATCTTTTTTTTTTCACTGTTCAGCAACTGCACTGCATTATTGCTGTTCTTGGACATGACATGTTACTCTCACAGTGCCTCCCTCCACATGCTGGGGCTACCCCTGCAACAGACTGGCATACATTTAAGGGGGGAGGAGGAAGAGGGGGAGTAGAAAGATGTCTTATCAGTTGATGCAACAGAAACTGGAATAAGCTATCAGTGGTAGTTTGGATCACTTGGCCTGATGAAGAATTTAACTTACCTTCATTGTCAGAACTCCCGCTAGTAGGGTTGAAACTTTCAAACCCTGATGACTTATTTTTATTTAGTAATCAGGGATTTCAACAATTTTTGGTGCAAGAGGGTAGTTTAGAATACCAGGCAGGTACCAGTAGTTTTTTGGAAGGCCCAGGGGGCCTTCCCAACTAAAGGGTTCCGTGGGCACGCTCCCCTTTTGAAATTTTGAAATTCTAGACTCGTGCAGATGCGTTTTCCGGCATGTTGAAAACTATTTTTATGTTGCTTTGTCGTTCCTAGAAGTCAATCAATTTGAAAAACAAGGTTGATAACATGTGGTATTTTAATTCTTCGTGTTCAAATCGATTCATGAACGATCTATCATATTTCAAGTTTAAACACTGAAATTTGCCCCTTTCAATATACTCAACTAACTCTGCGAAGAATCATTCTCGTTCGACCTCTTTTGTTTTGATGCTGGAGCGAAATATGCTAATAACGATTGCCATTAACTTTTGGCAGCCATTGCAATTTATGCTTCGTCCCAGTATCCTCTTGATTACAGCTGAAGTGCGTGGCAAATTTGTTTCACTTTGTACTGAAGCGATTTTCCTCATGCGTTAGTTTAGACTTTCCTTCATATTTTGTGGTCGAAAAGGCTGGGTGAACACTAGAACGTTTTTTCTTATACCTTTCCTTTTCTTTACCTGTTACATAAGACTTATTGTGCCAAATTTCTTGAAGAGAATCCCTAGCTGCAAGGAAATTATCTGGTCTTAGTTATTTGTGTACGGCTACGCAGGACGGCTACAAGCGGGTAGATCTACCCGCTATGCAGCTATTATTGAAGTTTGTAAAACTTAAAGTGGTACTGTGATCAAATTTTTCCCCCTTGATTTTTTGGGTGTATCACATAGAATTCCATGAAAGAATAAATGCTGTTTACCCTTTGCAATATCTGCATTAGTTCCAGAGATATTTAAGTTTGAAAAATGTGTAAAATATGCAAATGAGATGACTGATGACGTCATACACTCAACCCAATTTTATATCAAGTACATAAATAGAGCCATCTTGGTTAATTTGCGGTGCAGACCATTGAAACTTTGAAGGCTAATAGTTCTACAGGAAACACACCTACGGCTATAAAAAATTCTGTTCCCATGGCAACTCACTCTTTCCAGTCCCCACCCACGTGATTTCAATATGTTAGTGATTTTCAGCTCGCAAAACATTAACTGAGGCCACAAACTTGAGCTAACATATTTATATGCTTGCTGAATCAAGCATATGAAGCACCATGTGCAAATATCAAAATGGAACGCCAAAGATGGCCAGAAATGCCTTTTATATTGGGGAGGTCTGGAACCCAGTATGTTGCCATGGTAACCAAACTGTTACGCTCATATTTTAGAGCACATTTAGTAGAATCTTACTGCAAAGAATCAAACATTTCCGATTCAAATTGGCTGAGATATCTTTTTTCATCACATTTGATCAAAATTTGGTTGAGTGTATGACGTCATCACTGGGCTAATTTGCATATTTTTAAAACTTGAATATCTCTGGAACGAAGAGACATATTTGAATATAGTAAACAGCATTTTTCTTCTCACACAGGCTACTTGTTTATGTTTTAACATGGCTGCGATAGCAAAGATGCGATTTTCGTTATAGTACCACTTTAAGAGATCAAGGAATTTCATAAGGGTTAAAACATTTGCAGTTTCTTATTAGATACAAAACAGAGAAGCAAGAAAAAGAACTACAGTATGTACTGAGACTCGAGAGGAGAAAGAATCAGATTGATACATTGGATCCCATAGTAGGTCAGTCACAATTTTATGTTTGGTATCACTAGGAATGATTTGCATAATGCAGGTAGAAAATTAAAACCAATAGAAATGTTATTGTTTCACTACCCTTTAGCTAATCAACAAATCGTTGTTACGTGGTCATACACTGAAGCCCTTCAAGGGTAGGGTGTACAGAAATTCCTTAAGACTACAATGCCTGTGGTAGTGTCATTGAGGAGTATTGTTTTGTGGGAGGAGGGACACAGTAGTCTAATGGTTAGTGTACTGGACTGCACATCAAACAGTCTGGGTTTGAGCCAATGGTTACAGTTTATGCATTGTGTTCTTGGGCAAGACACTATACTCTGACACTTATGCCCCATTTATATGGTCTCAGGTACCCGAGACAACCCTCCCCCTGAGTTACCCTGGCCAAGGTAACTTTAAGCTTATTTCTTTGCAAAATCAACCAACCATTTACATTTGGATTGCGAACCTGTCTCGGGGGGTGAGACAACTCTGGTGGGCGAGTTGTCTCAACTCGGCAGGTAGGGTAACCCTGGCAAGCAGGACAATTCTTGGCGTTGCGAGTGTCACGTAATGGCTAGATTTAGGATTTAAAGCAGAAATTTGTATCAGAGAAGTGAAAATTAACTCGGCAAAGCCCACTGTGATCAAATGACCAAGGGAAACTCGAAGAAAGAAGGACATCTGTACATTTGATTGTTCAATAAGGATTATGAATAATCATGCAGCGTCAACTTTGACTCGGCCTACAGGGACCACGCTTTCACATATAAATGCTCGATAAAGTTGCCCCGAGGGGAGGGTTGTCTTGGGTACCCAAGACCATATAACTGGGGCCTTATAGTTCTTTTGACTACCTCTCTCCATTCAGGTGTACAAATGAGTTCTAGGTGAATTTAATACTGGATGCTAACCCTGTGACAGACTAGTATCCCATCCAGGCAGGATAAAAATAAGCCCTATCACTTAATGAAACAGAGATCTGGATAAGCTGTTATAGTTATAGCGTTTTTCCTCATCTTTGTTTTTCTTCTTGTGTATTCATTTGTGCTCAAGTTTTCTTGCTGACCTGTATTTTATTTCTATTCAATGCTGATGTTAACTGGTTGCCTGGCTCCGCTAGCCGCTATGGTTATTCCATGCAGTTAGTACTCAAATTATTACTTTTAATATTTTCATTTAAATTGTAATTTTTTCTTTAGCAAGAATGAGTACAAATAAAAATTGATTATTATTAGTCGATTAAACACTGTATGTATATTTTGTTCTTTGGGTTTCAGTTTACCCATTGTTAATTAGACCATTAATTTTTTGTCTTTCTTGCAGGCTGCCATCTCAAGTGTACATGCGACGGCATTAACATGCACAGCGAAGCAAAGGAAAGCAAAGAACTTCGCTTAGATGTTTCCTCTGTGGATCACGTTTTGATAGTGAGGTAGATTTACAAGACAAAGTGTAGGTTGAGTTTCTTGCGACAAGATTATTAGGACGGAGCCCGTATTAGTGATTTCAAAACACAAAACTCTAGAGTCAAAAGAGGACGTTGGAATTTCTGTTAAGTTGTCTTGTATCTGCTGAATTGTCTCGTATCTTACTAGTTTTCGAGGAAGCCGCGAATTGTATTTCAAGTTTTAGCTTTAAAATTAAGGTGGAATATTAGCATTACCTGGATTAGTTTTTGTTACTAGAGTTTTTAGCCAGGAAGACTCTTATTAAACTCGTTGAAATTACCGCGCAATTGTCTAGTATCTATTTCACACATTTACTGAAATCCGTGCAGTTTTCGAGGACGCATTTAATTGATGTAAAGGTTGCGCTTTTAAAAGGGCTAAGAAGAAAATCGAAAAATGTTGTCCTTAGAAAAAAAAGTCTGCAATTTTAAATGCTGTCTGTTTTAGAGTCCAGCATATACTGTGTCTTTTGGCGGAAAAAATTTTGCACTATGTAGGATTTTTTCCCATCAAAAGTCAAAGTATACGCTTGATTTCTGGCCAGACTCTGTTCAAAAACGCAGAATTTTTTTTCTTTTTGGCAACCCTACATAGTCAAAAAATAGTAAAAGAGATAGCCTACATTTTGACTAGTACGAGGCTCTTTTAAAAGCGCATTTTTTTTGTTATTTTTTACTTATTCAGATTTTTTGTATTGAATTTCAATTGAGTTATTAAAAAGCCAATAAAAGTTATACTGCAGACGTGTGTGTAATTGACTTCTGTTTGCTGTGTTATTTTTATTGTCTTCATTATCCTTCAACAATGCTGAAATAATGTACACAATAAAAACCACCACCTGCTGTTTTCATTTCATTTTATTGTTTTGCAATAAGTAACTAACTAATTGGAAATCAGTTAAATTAAATTAAAACGTGCGAAGGAAAAAGTTCGCGTTTAAAAACTAAGACTTTTGGCGGGAAAATTTGAAAAAATTTTGCACAGCGTTTCCCCTTACAACTTTTTGAGGAAAAAATAAAAAGGTCACCCTTCAGAAGTTTTTGATCGCAAAAATTTTTAAAAGGCAACAGTTCACAAAAAAAAAAATCCCGTCAAAAACAACTGCATCACCCCGAGTTGAAAAAAACAATTTTGATATTTCGTGATAGTTTATTCTGTCTCAAATAAATTTTTGCCAAACAGTCTTCAAATTTCATTCTTCAAAGAACTTCGCGATGGTTTTTGTGCGAGGCGATGCAGGAGTTCCTCGGGACATGAAAAAGATGAAATGGCAAATGGATCAAATAGGCGACAAAATTTAATTCCAAAATGGATTTTTAAAACTCGCGAAGTGACCGTGAAATACCGTTTCAACTAACCGAATTTAATTCTATATCCAATCGAGTTTAATCTGCAACTGTTTGAAGCTTGCCATTTCATATCTTTCTCTGTCAGACGACAACATAGCTAGTACACTTCGAATCAGTTGCACAGGAGTAAGAACTCATCAATCAAAATCCAATTATTTTCCCCCTCGCAAACTTGCCCAATTTCGAAGGGTGATAACCCATTGAAATTCCGAAATGAGTTAATTTTCTCTTCCGATGCGACCGTTCGCTCCGTGATCCCTTTTCCGTGCAACAACCAAAGTGTAAACTTAAAATCAATATCTAGTAGCACAAAGATGTTTATTCCTAAAATGGCGCAAAATTTCTGAGGCTGGCTCAGTATACTTTATGAACTTGTTAAGTCAAAACAACGTCCGAACAATCTACCGTGGGAATTTAAATCTCTTGACGAAAAGTTTTCCAAAAATGTTTACTCTGTTTTGAACAAAGCTTATCAAAGAAAAACGCTTATGTGCTTCTTTTGGACGTCCAGAAATTTAAAATCGGAAATGGAAAACAAACATGTTTTGCAAAGGCGCCAAGAGAACTTAGTATGACAAGGCAAGTTTTTAATACCAAATCATATGCAAATACCATCCTTGTTGACAAATTTGTTGCGGGTCTTCCTAGATTTGGTTATGACTGTTAAAAAATTGTTGGCAGCCTTTTAAATCTTGAAAAACAACCAGTACATGTTAATTTTAAATGTTGATTGTGAACTAGTACGTAAGGTTGTCCTTTTGCAGGTCATTGCCTGACAACTGTTGAAAAACAAGATGGAAGAATTGAATTTGATTTGCATATGTTAAAGCATTTACAGAAACAGGTAATATATTTTCAGTATATTTTCAGTTGTTATCCTGAATTCGTTCGTACTTTAAAGCTGAAAATATCAATTCTCCTTAACGACTGCCTTACTTGGTCGTAACTGTAGTTCTGAGAATTTGGTAGCACATCAAGACGATATCTCCTCGTCGATGATTTTGTTCATCATTCTCGCTATACTTATCTGCCTTTTTCCTTTTTACAACACCTTTTATAAACCAGATATTGATTTTAGAAGCCTAAACTTTCAATATCTAGAGGTTAAACAAACGTTGATCTGTCGTTAAGGTGGCACTTTCAAAAACCTGAGAGTTGTGTCCAATAACCTGAGGATATTTTCAATTTCTTTTACGGTACCCGTGGTACAGCAATATGTAAGAAAAGCTTCGATTTACAGCGGAAGATAACTATTCTGGTAATCACATGAATCTGAATGCAGTTTGTAATCTCCGAGAAATTTTCCCTTAGCCTTCCGAATTCCTTAAAGTATTTCCAAAATGTTCGTTACCGTTGGGAAATCTCCGGAAGTCTTCGGAAATCTTCGAGTCATCTCCGGAATTCTGTCGTCGGATGGCTTTCGGCAACCGTTCGGAGTATCGTGGTTCGTTGTAATTTGCAATCGACTTTTCTGTTTTTAAGTATGTTTTACATTGTTGAACATGTTGGCGAATAATTTCATAATGCAATTGTGTGTTCATGTGATTAATTCAGAAGACCATCCGGTACTCTTTCAAGAGTAATTTTCATCATCCTGGCATTTCTCTGCCTTATTACACCATGAATTTGAGTCTTTATTCGATGAAAATTTAATGTTAGGAGATAATTTTAATATCAGTAAGACAATTTAAATTTGTTGCAGAATAATTTCGAATGTTCCAAGATGTATTTTTTCTGTTTCACGCTAGAGTATGCGACCCTATTAATCTCCTTTTACATGAAAAACACTGAATATAACTTTGAGGTTTTATTCGATCTGAAGAGAATAAAATTTTGCGCGATAATTTTAATTCTAGCAAGGCAATTTATTGTTGTACAGTGAATTTCGTTGTAGCCAATTATATTTTTTTCGTTGTCGTACAGGCCATTAATAAATCACCTTTTGCCTAAAAAATATATACCCACCCGATGTTACATTACTTCGTCGATTCGGAGATAAAACGTACACGTTTTGATCACAAAAATTTAGATGGTGTTGCCAATATAGTGCCACCGTAAAAACTCAACGTTGTTTAACCACTTAAAATATTTTCTGAAATCATGTCGACCAAAATGGTGGCTACCAGAATCGAGATCTCAGATTAATTTAGGACGAAGGTTAGCTATTGAAAATATATAGATCAGTCGTTCGAAACAAATAAATAGCACGACTTCTTCTACTAGAAAAAACCTCACAACTAATCCTCACAACGTAAGCTTGAAATATATTGCCACCATTTTGATCGAAAGCAATGAAATTAAAATTCTTATCTCGTTGTCATCTCCATTGTTGAATAATTATCAACTCCTCGTGAATTTCGATCTCTTCTTTCGTTCGCCGGGTCTCACCAATGATCTCACCAATCTTCGCCGTTTGGCCATTTCCTCTCCTTAAAAGGATGACAATTAAACATTAGCTTTTTCTCGAGAAAAATGGGTTTCCAAGATACACTATTACTGCCAGGGCAAGCACTCGGCTCGTATGAACCGGCAGCACGTGGTAACGGTGTTCAACTTTGCGGGAGCAACGTGCAACGAGAAGAACGGGAAATGTCAAACAATTAAATTCAGCAAGAGAATCCTAAAAACTTGTGCAAAGTTTATTTCTTAATCCTTCACTGAAACTTTTCATCACAGTGATTGCAAAACTGCGACTATTTGGTCTATATACAAAGCTTTGTGAAGCTCGGCAAAGAAAATTGCGAGCGAAGGGCAGAACTTAACTTTAGGAAGGTAGAAATTGTTCCGTTTGTTGAACAGTACACTCACCACTAATATTTTAATACTTGTGGTTCGTCCTGCTTTATCTTTTTCGAAGGAAAAACATGGTCAGATCCGACATCACCGGGAGCACGTAAATTTACGTCTTCACACTATGACCAAGTGTTTGGTTTGACGCAAATTCCAAGATTAGTCATGAATATTGATTACAAATCGCTAACAAAAACGTCGACGCATATTTTCGTGACTTTGATTTTTAATTATTATGCAAAACTATTGTATCACCTCAAAAATATCAAGTTCACTCCAGATCTTTACATTTTTAGATCTTTTCAACCTTTATAAAGACAGTAATACATGAAATTAAAAACATTTGTAAAGATTTTTGCAGGTAATCAGGAAAAATCCCCGTGTATAGACCTGATGGCCTACGAATCAAAGTTGATAACCAACGTTTCGGCGTCATCCGGCCTGACACCATTCTCAAGGCGAAGTGAATAAATTAATGCCAAGCTGATTTCTATACTTTTACAGTCTCTACAAAGTAGCATAATAATTAAACCGTTTTTAAAGTTTGATATTTGTATGATTTTGTTACTTGTAAATTTTGTCATTTAAACGAAGGATATTAAAAAAAATCGAGGTACTTCCGTTGAAAATTATGGGTTCCCTTCTGGGTCTCACCTACTTTCCCCTGGCATTCGCAACCCCGCGGGCTTTTAATGGTCCTTTTTACCGTGCATTCCCTTGTGCTTCTCCTCTTATCTTTCTGTTTCCGTTTCTCCTTATAATCCCTGCGACTTCCGCCACACGCAAAGTCGTTCATTCATCTGCGGGTCTCCCTCACCAAGCACTTTCTCTACGTTACGTTCTTTAATTGAATTGTCGTGGGTTTTCCTGCGATCGGCTGAGAGCTATGAGCAACATGTAAACACAGCCTCGTGCGTTAACCCGCGAGTTCCACAACGATAGGTAACATCGAGCTTTCCAGGATGCTTCCCCAACGTTATCCATTAAAAAGAAATATAGGGAGAGTCTTATCTTGTAGCCGCTTGTGGAACTGTTACTAGGAACAATATGACTTCCCCTCTTTTGTTTTTTGTCGCTAGTAATAAGCCATCCATTCCCGTCCTGTCTCCTCTCTCCTCCACAGAGGTTCGAGACGTTCCTTATAGAAATCTTTGCGCCTGCATGATTTACCATTCAGCGGATTCTCCCTACCCGAAAAACCTCTTTGTGCCTCAACGGAGGAGAGAGGCCTGTCCCCCTTAGCCGGCCGGGCCTTGCGCGAGGAAAAGATGGGCCTCGAGCAGCATGATAATTCAACACTGATTTCCTTCCCGAAAGGACCTTCTGATTGATTTCTAACTGAGGCCGTTAGATTACAGCACCGACTACAGAGAATTGAGAACGAAATTCTGACCAGGAAGTGTATGGCAACAAATGTTTAGGGGACTTCTGTTCAATGAATTTCTCTCCGTAAAAGGTTTAAACTTCCTCAAGATGTTTAAGCGCTGTGACAAACAGTTTTCGTGAAATTTACGCAGTGATGCCACCCAGAAGGAAACCAGCACTGAATTAGTGAAAATCTTAGTCCCAGAATCTATCCAATCAAATCATGGGTCTCAAAGGTTATCATTACAGGAACCTGTCGGCGAAATGAGGACAACAATGTGGTCCCACAACCCACTGCAAGACGAGACTCGGCCCACTTCCTTCTCGTTTCTGAAGTGACAAATACATTCACTGCGGATTCTCCAATGGGTTTACTCGCTCATTAGACCACGTGCACGCCTTTCATGTGCGTTCCCCCGTGTACTTCAGCTCATAGTGATCTCTTGATTTTTCTGATGTTAGGGTTGCATTAAGTTTTTTGGGACCTCAGTATTTAAGTCTCGTTATCAAATAGATTGTCACACAGCTTAGAATTCCATCTCAGAAACGTTTACACGGCTCTTTGTCGAAACCAACTCAAAGCTTTAATCTGCTGTTACTCGCTTTATTTCATGGATAGAAATGATACGGATACCAGAGGAATAAAAAAAACCAGTCAGAGCGAATCAGTTCTGGGTAAGAGTCATAATCTCTCGGCTCCAGGTGGCTCGTTCGCTTGCTCCCAATACAAGCGTTACACTTCAGGTATCATTATGAATTAATTCGATTGGCCCTGATGCCCTGAACTCACCCATGTTGGTATATACTTAGCTCTTATTAATCGAACAGGAGGTCTGTATGGGAGAATCTTGACCGAGGTTTTGAGTACGGACCGAACACAGTGAAGTCTGTGCACACGACCGAGGTCAAGATTCTCCCATACAGATCGACTAAGCTCGGTTAATAACATGTTTATTATATGGCAAACAAGAAAAATTAATTCGTTTAATGTAACTGGTTTGTACTAACTGACAGTTTGCTTGCGAACGGCGATGAACTGAACTTGAAATAATTCTGCCAAAGTTTGCTCGTCCTCTTTACTTTTGTCTCATCAGGCTTTTTGGCACCTCCATAAATAAATATTGTTGGAAGAAAATAGTCAATAGTTTTGCATTTTAGTTTGCAACTTTTTCTCCGCAAAATGTAACCGGTCGAGATGTCGGTCTAGATGGGAAAATCTAGACCGCTTTCAATATCGATTTCAGCCA
>Ga0126339_10001207_pt1 | contig 16995 bp, 8 predicted proteins | sample OrbTmetagenome_2_FD_92532 | JGI IMG/M metagenome (GOLD analysis project Ga0126339, IMG submission 92532) | Coral microbial communities from Petempiche,Puerto Morelos, Mexico - Orbicella T R C metagenome | ecosystem: Host-associated > Invertebrates > Cnidaria > Coral | place: Petempiche,Puerto... | reverse complement strand
GTATGTATGTATGTATGTATGTATGTATGTATGTATGTATGTATGTATGCTGTACAAGGTGGCCCATTGCTACAGTCTGCGCATAAATCCCTAGTGTGCGACACTTAAATGAAAGCAGTATTTAGCGATACTTTTATGTGGCGTAGCTCAGTCTGCATGTGTAATATCTCAAATAAAAGCTATTACGGTGTAAGTAGTAAAAATGACAGTAATGTTTCGAGTAGAAGACACATAACACCCACGAGGGACCAAAGATCAATCCATTAACTACTTCATTTAAGTGTCACTAAACCGAAACAGAAATAAATGATCGATGAATTCGAAATTGTTTTCTTTTTTTCATAGACTGTATCCGCTATCACACTTTTATTTCCATTGTCTGTTGATTTTTAAAGAAAAGATTTCTTGCTGTCTTTCTATCTAGATGGACGTCATGTAATCGTAAGATTGTATCCCCACACTTTGAATTTCTGCATTGCATTCAAGTTCCACGTCAAAAATCAGTGGACACAATTCATTCTGTAGTAATCACATGACAGTTGTTACAACTATCCATGAACTTCCCACCTTATGTTTATTTTATGTAGACGCGGAAAAGTTTCGTTTTGTCAAAGTTCAACGTGCGTTTTGTTGTAGGGCTTATCTTCGTAGAAAAGTTTTCACATTCTTTTTAATAGACCTCTACTAGTTAAATTACCTGAATTCCCAAGTTGTTAAGTTTCTCCGCCAGTCAAAATTTTACGACATACAAATATGTTCTTTGACATTTTAAAGTGTTTCAACAATAGAACTTCAAACATCACCGGGGTAACCAAAGTCAAGAGAAAACCTTTTATGTGATTTTGAATAATATTCGCCATTTACTTTATGACGACAATATTTAATATACTGGTGATTCGTGATCATTCGTCAACCGAGTTTTTCTAATGGAGTTTTGAGGCAATCAGTGCAAAGCCGGGTGAATGCGTCGTGGTTTTTGCTATTTTACAAAAACCTCACATGGAATTTACCAAACCGAAGTTCAGTTTAACAGTATATTGCCATTACAGCGGCGACAATATTGGATGTGTTTTCTTGAAATACTTTTGCTCCGACGAATTTTAAGAGGTAAGTTTAAGATATGGTTTTTTTTAAAAGTTTTCTCCCGGCGGCTTGATGTTAACATTGTTTGAAAGTCACATTCTACAGCCAAAACTCGTAACAATACCTACCCATGCAATATATTCGCGTGTTGGCAGTCATTAAGTCTTTCAAATTTTCGGCCAGCGTACATGAACATGTGCTGTATGGAGCAAATAAATTATATGCTAATTTTGCCTTTTGTTTAACGGATGCCTACTCAGTACTCATGGCTGCAGGAGTGAACGAAAGTTGCTGCATTAAAATGGCTTTTTGTTCTTTTCAGAACCTAGCCTGCAAAAATTCTTTTTAAAGTCGTGTAAAAAAAAAGCTACGCATAAAGGGCGAAATATTTACTGAATGAGTGCTACCGATGTATGTCAGTTGGGAGAAAATTAAGCTTTAGCTGCGGACGTGAAGATCACGAGATAAAGATCTCTATGAAAATTGATTTCAAGGGAGAACTGCAGTTCATATATTCACGAGCCTTACTGTGATGATAAAATCATGCGAGCGTGATGTTATTTTAAAATGTTAATGTTACGCGTTTGTTATCAAATCAGTTTTCACACCAATTTCCGGTTCTAGTATCATATAATAACAGAAATGCATTTCCGATGGATGCCTTCATATTAAATTTTTCACAGCCTCGCCGAGGCAAACAAATGAGCAAACATGACATATGATAATAATTATTTAGGAACCGTTCCAGTATTTTAAAATAGAATAATGACACATTTTTTACGCATTAATTCAATGAAAAAAAATTACTTTACAAATCTCACTATCAACCTCCACAGTTTCTAAAAAATGTTTGTACAAACTCTGGAGACAAAATATTGAGTCAGTGGTTTGTTTCAATTGCAATACCTGAAAATTCAGTCAAAGTTTTATGAAGCTCGAAATCGCGATACTGTAGGTCTTGTTGTCCTGATGTGGAATGCTCACTTGGATTTCTGCTACTAATAACAAGTACAAAACACTCTAAGAAAAGACATGTAAATATTTAAATAGACAGTTAATACGCGAGACAGAGCTTTACCAACTTCTCCTTTGTTTATTTTCTACTCGGCTTAGGTTTGCTTAATTCGTTGACGACAACTTCGGCAGATCTTCGAAATTATTCCGGAAACTAACCCTGTCGGGAAATCTTCGTAGGTTGAAACAGGCCATTTCCGAGTTGAGTTTTGCCTCCGCGTCAAAATGAGTCTCGGAAATAGCCTATTCTGTTTTTTTTCAAATTTCATATAAATAAATTTCAATTGTTTATATTGTTTATAAAACCTCTTTGTTTAAGATTGTTAGTGAGTGAATTCATCTTGTAGACTTCAGAATCAAATCATGCAAGTGAAATGGGATGTGAAATGTGAAAAGTGAACTAATCAACATGACACGAGCGTAGGACAAAGAAAAAATCTGAGTCCCCGACAGGAATCGAATCCATGTCCTGAAATGGGATGTTTTTGTTCTTAATTTCAAAGATTTGAGCGCGCGCAAAACTTAACTTGATATGATCAAAAAACACGTCACAATGCAACAGAACTCAACAGAACACATCAATTCTTTTTGCCAGTAGAGGAAGAAGTTCGTTTTATAAAAGCGAGAAAATTGTTGGTGTTTTGTTGAAATGGGGAATTGCCAATCGCGCCTTTGTTGTATGGCTGACAACTCGGAAAATACATCTCCGAAGACAGCCAAATCAGAAAAGAGTGCTAAAGAGATGAATTCCCACAGTCCTAATTTTGAGCGATTCTTGTCGTATGTCTATAAGGATGACTTAAACAACTCATCATACGCTGCTAGTAAGAAAGTTGAGGAATATACAAAGACTACTACTAAATCAAAGAAGGTTGATGAAGAGACCCGTAGGGAGTTCTTAAGACAGCTTTACCGAACTGCTTGGAAAGACGTCAACCAAAGAATCATGAAGGCACGAGAGATAGCACTCGCTAGAAGAGAAAATGGAGTGAATCAGGGTGCGTCCACTTCAACAGCAAACCCTTCATGTAACGTTCCCTCAAGTGACGAGTGGCTTGTACACTGTCCATGCTTGTTTGATTCGATTGTGTGCTCTGAGGACGACGACGATGATGAAGAAAACTGCTCCCAGTCCTCTGCAGCTGGACGCGTGGCCAAAGTTATCAAATTCAAATTATTTTTCAGGAACGAAGAACCTGAAGAACGTGACAGACTACAACGCCTTCCCCAGAAAAACGGGCCGACAGACGGGGATTTTTCAAAGCCTCGCTAGGACAAGCAAATGAGGAAAAATTGTTGATCGACCGTTCCAGAATTAATAAAATAATAATACATTTTTTTACGCATAAACTGCAGGAGCTGACGCTCTTCAAGGAAACTTGTACAATTTAGAAAAACACATAAAAAGATGAAAGAAGAATTTACTTGAATAAATGTCACTGTCAAACTCAACTGTTTCCTAAAAAAAATTGCTACAAGCTCTGGGGAAAAAATGCTGAATCAGTGGTTTGCTTCAAAACCCGAAAATCCAGTCATTTCTGTGAGTCCACTCAATGCCGGAAGAATTTAAAAATGGAGGTTTTTTCTCTCTGAAAACACATCAAATGTTTTCCGTCCACACTACGCCGGAGAAATTTGAAAACGCAATAATCACCTTCATTTTGTATTTGTATTTGAGTAAAATACGGATAGGGGAGTGTAATGATTACAGTAAAGTCATCGTTTTCGAAAAGCTCCGTTTTCAAAATGTTTTTCGTCCGCACTAAAACGCAAAGTCGGCGTTTTCAAATTCCTCCGGTTTGAATAGCGTTTTCGAAAAGCTCCGTTTTCGTTGCGAATTAATTAGTGTGGACAGAAGGCCTATTCGGAAATAAAGCTCCGTTTTTCAAATTCCTCCGGCGTAGTGTGGACGAGACGTGACGCGCGAAATCACGAGACTGAAGGCCTGGTGTTGAACGCTCACTTCAAGTTTTGATACTAATAATAAGTGCGAAACACCCTGAGAAAAGGCATTTAAATATCTAGATATGCAGCTACTGAGAGCGAAAGAAAAGTGTTAAAACTGGTCGTGAGGTTGAGTCTGAGGTAATACTCGTGACAGAGCCGAAAGATCACCAACTTCTTCATCGTTTTGTTTGCTACTCGGCTTCGTTGACGACAACTTCGGCAGATCTTCGGAATTATTCGCAATTAACCTTGTCGGAAAATCTTCGTAGGTCGAAATAGGCAATTTCAGAGTTGGTTTTTGCTTCTGTCTCAAAACGAGTCTTCGTGCGAAACCATTCATAAGAAAATGAGTTCCCCCGACCGGGTTCATTTTCACACGAATCAAACTCATTTTCATATGAAAGGTTTGGCTCAAAGACTTGTTTTGAAACAGAGGTACAAGGTAAACTCGGAAATTTCATATTTAATAAGTCTAAAATGTTTATATCGTTTAAAAACATCTTTGTTTAAGATTGTTAGTAGGTAAAATTCAAAATCAAATCATACAAGTAAAACCAGGAGCCATAATGGTAAAACGGAATGTTTTTATTTTAAATTTTCAAAGATTTGCGCGCGCGCAAACATAGTTCGGTATGACAAAAACACGTCACAATGCAACAGAACACATCATTTCGTTTTCCCGGTCGAGGAAGAATTTTGTTTGATAAAAGAGAGAAAATTGTTGCTGTTTTTCGTCGAAATGGGGAATTGCCAATTGCGCCTTTGTTGTACGGCTGACGGATCCGAAACTTCACCCCCGAAGACAGCCAGATCAGAAAAGAGTGCCAGTTTAGAGATGGATTTCCACCATCCTAATCCTGAGCGATTTTTCCCGTATTCGGTGAGTGATCGGTTCAATAGGATAAATGAGTTATGCGAGAAAGAACGGGCGGGCTGGCGTGAGGTACAGAGTACGATGGCTGAGAAAGCAGAGGAGGCAAGTCAAGTCGCCCATAGTTTGAAATCCAGTGTTTCTAAGGATGACTTAAACCACCCGTCTACAAGTAAGAAGATTGAGGAATATGCAAAGACTGCTGCTAAACCATACAAGGTTGATGAAGAGACTCGCAGGGAGTTCTTAACACAGCTTCACCGAACTGCATGGAAAGACGTCAACCAAAGAGTCACGAAGGCGCGAGAGGTAGCGCTTGCTAGAAGGGAAAGTGATGTGAATCAGGGCGCGTCTACATCAGCAGAAAGTCCTTCATGTAACATCCCCTCAAGTGACGAGTGGCTAATACACCATCCATGCTTGTTTGATGCTATTGCCTGCTCTGAGGACGACAGTGATGACGAAGAAAACTGCTCCCAGTCCTCTGTAACTGGACACGTGGCCATCTCTATCAAATTCAAAATGTTCTTCAGGAACGAAGAACCTGAAGAACCGTCGGAGGAACCGGAGTTTGATTCTATCAGCCCAGTGGAGGAATTACACGCGGAAATCGCTGAAAACAAGCCCGAAGAAGGAATCGCTCTAAACGGTTCCATCCTGTTTGTGTCCACAGACCAACCGCTCGCAACTGAGGGAGATGACCACCGAACTAAAAGCAGTGGTCGATTTTCACCTGTACCCTCTCCGTGCGCGAGCCCCAGACCTGGAGCACTTACCAGGGTTCTAAAAAGACGACAGAACAATTCTGTTGAAGGCTCGGTGTCCAGAGGTGGAAGTAAATCTGAGGAAAGTGTCCTTCCTCCGGCGCTGACTCCAACTCCTTCCCCAGAAAACAAGAGCGACAGTCGAGGAGGGTTTCTTAGAGGTGTTATCAGTAGGATTGCACAGAGGAGAAGTAATCGCGTTCATGATGTCACATCTCCCGGGAAGTCCCAGTCCTCGAGCAACAGCGCCATTTACGGTAATCCTAGGTCCTCTAGCGACCGTGCCCTCCAGAGTACTCCCCAGACCTCCAATCGTAGTTCTTTGACGCGTGCGTGGTTGAATGTTCTGGGAAGAAGCTCCCCTCCCACATCAGGCAGAGTCACACAAATTTTGGTGCGTCCTTATGACGAGAGCCAAGCCGAAAACGGTCGTAGACTGGTGCCCTCGCCCGCCTCCGTTGAACGCAGGTCCAGGGTAGAAGTGTCCTCGCCACCTTCCCGCGTTCGGAGCTCTACCTCCGGCATCGTCACTTTCGAAATTGAAGATGATATCGAAGTCTGCTCTTTCACGTCGAGTCCCACCTTCGACGCGCGTTCCGCCGCCGAGATCGGCGGCGGGACGTGAGAGCCACGCCCCTTTTTAAGTACTTGGCCTCAGGCGTCCTCCGGAACGTCGAACCAAAGCATCAGAGGTACGTCACACATACCGTGGGGGAATGGGGTGAGTGGAAGAGATACTCAATGAAGTTCCTAGAGAGAGGGGAGAGTAAGGAAATTTTATGATTTATTTGGGAGGGGTAGACGAGAGAAAGTGGTCTTTGCGGTCAAAACATTGACTTATCGTGACGTACATGGAATAGGTGGGTACTTAAGCCGTACTTGAACGATTTAGACCAAGCGATCGAAATGAAGAACCTGAACTAAAGTCTGACCGAAACCCAGATTAAAATTCCGATGTGAATAGCCCAGTATACTCTCGTCGTACTTTGGAATTCTCCAAATCTCCTAATCGGCTTTTCCACCAGGATACCGTGATTTTAAAACGTAACGTATATCACCGCTCCCCATGATATAAGATATAAATCCCTGGTTTGTGTTATCTAAGCTTTCTTCCCTGCTGTTCCTTCAGTGTCATGTTCTAGAGATAACATCCTTTGTGCGTGAGCAATTTGAAACCAATGTTGTGACTCAGAACACGCAGCAATTCACACGTATATTTTCAATGGTTTCCCTTAACGTCAGTCAATACATGATTCAATTCAATTCGATTGATGCCTTGAGGCCTTAGTGTATACGAGTAAGGTCTGGTACTGACCCAGAACCAAAAAACTTAAAAAACCTAGATTAGTCGAGCAGACTTCCTGGAAACGGCCATAAAATTAACAGTCACTGAATGACGCGCGTGATTCTCGCCATCCACGCGTATTTTCCGCCAAACGTGCGCGCCATTTGTTGCCCCAGGGTAGGCCTCAAGATAATCCAGGGAAATGAGGGAGTAGGTCTTTTGTAGTCTCACCCCATTTACCGCATAGAGGAAATCGCGTTGGATTCATTATGTGCTAAAAATAATGAAATCAAAGCTGGTCATATCGGAAACAGGATATCCAGTGTTTCTCTTTTCTTTTCTTGTAGCAATAAATATTAAAAAAAATCGACTTGTTGATCGATTGTTCTCATAACATGCTTCATTGACTTTGTACCGACGACATTTGAGAAAAAAAAATTGATCGTCATCACCAGGAGCCACAATCACTCTTAGAGCGTTATTTTCTAATTCGGGTGCGTAAGTACCCCAGTACAAGTCATAGGCCTACTCGCCCCCGTCCAGATTGCTTCAGAATTACTACAACCGCGGAAACCGAGCCCAAACTAAGAGTTATTCTATTGGATATAAATCCTGTCGATTGGTTATTTTTCGGAAGGAAACACTCACAATCTATTGCATACGTCGGGCGTGAACCACTGACTTCAACGTTGACAGGAAATACGGTTTGCGTTTATTGTCTTCATCGATGCTTCTTTGTAATTAATAATTCGACGAAAAACATACCAGTACTGGCTAAAGGAAAGATAAATTGACTGACTGAAATTTAGGCGAAGAATGAAAGTTTTTTTTAAAAAGTATCTTGAGTATTGCTGAGAAAAGTGTAACACATCAGGTTGAGAATTGTAAAGACATGGCGGATCATCGCAGTTAGATCTTTTTTATAATCACTTGCAAAATGAGAATTGAACGATTATGTTAGGTTGCGTAGTAGCCCGAGATAAAGACGCTCACGGAAGCCATTATTTTTCCACTTTCCCTTCACTTCGGCAGAATATTCTCGGCCTCTGTTGATTAAAGAGAGTCGCATTTCCTTTCAGCAAATGAAAACTCAATTTGCGTCAAACACAAGACCATAAAGAATTTCACCATCAACCAAAATTTTTGCAAAATATTTTCTGACACTTCAGCCACTGGACCTTACCACAAAGATATCGTTCCACATGAAGAGAATCCAAGTGTAATTTAAGCCGAGGACATGTACAAAGTTCGACGGGGGCGGTGAAACAAGTCCATATACAATTCCACGTGGGGGTAGCGAGAGCAGGGGAAAAATTTCGCTTCTCGGCGGGAAACTTGGTTATTTCGGCCTCAGAAAATACTACTTGGATTGTTTAAAGAAATTCTTAACGACTGATAAAACTGACCCGTATCATATTAAACAAACAACGGAAACAAGTGGATACCATTTTATGAGAGTTATCGCACTTGAATACCAAAAATTATTTTTCAGGAAATGCCAACTAAGGTCACATTCCGTGAGAGCCATAGCATGATAACGCCGGTACTGTAACCTTCTATTAGGAAGTTAGACTTTTTCTCGATTCATTGGACTGATAGGTGTGATATCTACAGTGATACCAGGCTAGTTTTCATTCCGAAACTCTAATTCGAGGGTTAATTTCCGCTCATCACGGCTGCTATGAAATTGTATTCAGGTAACAAAATATTTGTTTTGCACATTAAACCTTTGTTTGCAGTAGTAAATAGAGGCAAGCATGAATTCATATTTCAGGATTATTTACATGGCGACATTTTGTACTGAAGTAACGGTTTTCGTATCAGTTTCAATGCTGCCCAAAAATGTGGTTCGAAAAGTGCGTTATGATTTTTTTCCTAACCGCTATTTTGGCCTTCTGACGTCAATTCTAATTCACTGAACTGATTACAGTTTTAATTAACAGAGCTTAGAAGTCCTTCTGTAATTAAAAAACCTGCCATATCGATAGACAAAACAACGTTTTTTTAAAGGATTTTGTTTTTTGGTGGTTTACACCTTCCAAAGACAGGTTTTCAGGTTTTTCAAACTTGTTTCAATGAAATGTCTTCAGTGTGCTTCTAGAAGTCTGTTTCTCCGAGTTGTGTCATCGAGGTTCAAACCTCATTCCATTAGGACAGAAAGTCTGGAAAAACAATGCTTTGGACTGTCTTTTCTGGTCAGAAAGAATAAAAACAAAACCCGTATTGTTGTACGTTTAGCTATTATGGTATGACTAGGCATTGTTTACAAACTCAAACCAACCGGCGTTCTGAAAAACGTTTTGCAAAGAAAACATGCGCACATAAATATTTTAGTAAATAATATTTTGAGTTTTGATAGACTCAAACTTCGACTTCACTCTTGTGAAATATGAATACCCAATCAATGTGAGATCGGTCACTACCTGGTTTCGGTCTGATACGGCCAGAAAACAATGAGTATTAAAACGAAATGTGAATAAAAAGTTTGCACGAATTATCTGCTGTCGGGTCACTCACACAAGCTAAAACAGACGCAGCAAATAGCTATTTCGTATGTTATTTAGTTTCGATTGTCATTAAAACGGCTGATTTAGAGCTGATAAGAAAGGTTTTGAGTCCGTTTCGGACCTGAGACTGTTATGTTTGTAGAGGAGACTGTCCGGCGAAGCTTCCATCTCGTGTCTTGATTGGTTGTCTGCACAGTTGTAATTATCAGGTCATTACCATGTGACGTCATCATGCGGAGCCCCTTTTGCTTTGTTCAGAATCTTGTGACAAGTTGTACTCTTGGTTCGTTCCTTCTGCTCTGGTAAATCAACGTTTGTCTGAAACGTGCAAAAGACGTCTGTGCCCGTTTAAGACATTCGAAGCGGAATCGATTCGAGCACGTGCAATGGGCTCGAATTTCATGTTCTAAATCTACGATGATCTGAAGCCGTCAGGGATATTAGAGAGCGGTTGACTCGATTGTTTTGAGTGGAGAAAATTGTTTCCTGCGTTTCTTTGCCGACAGTTTTCCTTCCTGCAGGCAGAATTCGGTTAATTTATCTTTGCGGCGTAAGGAATGATAGCGGATGTAGTGTTTGGTAGTAGTTCTTGACGATATGCCCGAAATCGGTGAGCATTTTTATGCCGCTTCGGCGGGCTTCTTGCTTTATAATCTGAACTTTTGCGTTTAGATGACCGGTAGTTGAAGATGTCAGATTTGGTTAAAAACCGCGCGGTATCTTTGCGAAACAAGAAATTGATAAAGCCTTTGCCGTGTCCGAAGGGATTTAAGTGTTGTTTTTAAGTGTTCTCTGTTTAGACCAGGGTGAATGACTGGCTTAACGAAAGTTTCGTTTGAAGTTTGGTGTGTTACCGTGTTGTGTTGTAGTGCTCAGTGCTCGTTGAACTAAATGTGACACTACTCTTGCGTTCTAGGTCGGGATGATTTCGACCATTACGAGAAAGGTACGGTAATTGTCATCGTTTCTTTATTTAACTAACGACTGACTGCGATATAATAGAGAAGCCTTGATTTCTTTGTAGTTTGCACATAGTCAAAGTGCCAGAGAAAAGTGCTGTATGCTTTATATAAGCTACATAAGCTTCTTATGGACATTTTTTCCACTACTCATTTAAATTTGCCTTGCAAGCCATCTACGTTTATCAGCGAGGATGGTCAGATTATGCTAAATCTTGAGGTTGCAATCAACGAGAATATTCATCGTCATTTTGCGAGCCTTAGGCGTTTTCGTAAGCGTTTTAGCTTGCGGAATTTAAGTTATATTATTGTTTGATCAAGTTGTTCGTAAATGGCTTGTAGTTGTGAAACCAATGAGTACACAAATCTTTTTTAATTCTAAACTTGTTGGAGGCCTTGAAACAAAAGAAGGTGTTTATGGGCTGCAAGAAGAAAGTCTGTTTGCTAATTTTGATTTTGATTTTCTTCTCGTGACGAGAAATTGGAAATATATTTCAAATCGAATGCATAATTATTGCGTTAGTTACGTGCTTACACGGTGAAACTCTTAACGAATCGGTTAATCCTGTTTACTGGCTCTTATTTGAAACCAAGCTTTCGTTTTCTAGGTACGTGATTTTCTTCCAATAAGTCTCAGCAGGCTTAATTATTTTAACAAAGTGCACTTTTAGGAGCGCCCATAGTGATATAACTTTTGCATGTTTTCTTGAACCTTCACTTTGAATCGCTTCAAAATTTTAGAACGGCGAGTTTGCCAGGGGAAACTTTGTTCCAGCAATGTACAGACAGAGAAGCAAAATGCTGTGAAGGTAAGATTGATTTTCCTGTAATGACTAAGACCTGTTTGTGATTGATTTTTGTGGCTCGATTGTCTTAAATATTTTTTTAGCTCTAACTTGGAAGTGGAAAAGTATCGTGATTTGAACAATTTGCATACGGTATTCAATTCGCGAATAATTTTTCCTGGGCTTATCAGTCTGACCGAGACCTTTGATTGTGACCAAAATCGAGAATTAAACCTTGTTACTAGTCCACAAATATGTTTTCCAGAATCATCCTTCAGTAGAAAATAATGGTAATAAGCAATAAAAACAAAAGAATGTAACTGAACTATTAATATAAAATCAGGAATTTAATCAAGTTGTTCAAAATTTGGTTTCTTGCGAAGTGCATGTTCGAGACGCCTCATCCAGCTTTTAAGTCTTATTTTTAGCGCAAAAAAATATATCTTTCATTCATTCTGTGACTCACGTTCTGGGGTTTGCTGGGTGTCTAAGGTTACTCTATTTTAGGTGATCTGTTACCTGAGAGCACACTATAATTGCATGCATGTTCTTCAAAACATTCTAAACCTCATTAACAGAAATCCTGATATATAGATGATGGATCACATTATACAGATTGATGGAATATTAGGTTATAAAATTATAAGACGACTTCTATGAAGTTATTCTTATTTATTTAAAAGAACAAACAAATAGCCATTATATCCTAACTTAACTGGTGTAATTAAATTATCTGTAATTTAAGTCCGGTCAGCTCATGTTCATGTGCAAACCTCACCATAATTTAGGCTAGAGTCTTCTCCAACATAGATTTATTGACATGTATCTTATAATTTGGATTTGATAAAAGCTTCACAACTGTTATAGCATGTACAAATTTGTACATTTTTCCAAAAGTTCTTGTACATATATGTACTTTTCCAGTCATTTATGGCTACATTGTGTATTTAGGGTTTGGAGGTATGCCTAACATGTTTAGTGATATTTCTTGTGAAGTAGATATTCAATTATATGGATTGATCCAGACATTTAGGTCAGATATCATAGGATTATAAATATTGAAAGGTACCAGAATGATCATGTGAAAATAAGGCTGATTGGTCTTAGAACCACAAATTGATGTCATCATGTAACGGCTGACTTTCATGTGGCCCATACAGTTTCATCTGTTATTGGTTTGTTAAAATACATTAGAATTTACTGCTTACTGTATCATCAGCACTGAGTTCTTCATCCCAAATAACTTAAACAAGTAGCAGACTTTTTACGACCTCCATAGAGATCTCCATTTTTATTACATTTTTTAATGTCCAATTGTAGTTAAAATTTAACTTATAGAATCTTGCAAAAGAAATTATTATGGATCGGGTGTGATTCTAGCAACTTAGGTGGCTAGCAGTACTGCAGTGCAATTTAAAGTTCAAATTTGAATTGAATGAGAAATTTTGATTCATTGATCTTTTGTCACAAATTGGAGAATGGTGTAGATAACCAGTTTCAGAGCAAGGTTCACAATTTTGTTCTCAGATAACTCAGGCACGTACAGGGCTTCTAATTAAGGTGATGAACTTCGCTCAATCTTCAGTTGCAAGTACTGCACTTACGTAAGATTTGGACCATTGTTGTATTGTTTTGAGTTTGTGTTGTACTGAGATAACCAATTGAGTAGCAAACAGGTCATAATCCTTTTAATTGAAAATAACTCATGCAGAATGTTAGGTTTGTCTGGTGTGTGAATTTCATTGATATTTATAGGATAATCAGTAATAATTATTTAATGTTATTCTGAGTAAAATATGTGTGTAGTGAATGTTATACCTGTAGCTGTGTCCTTTGCAAGTGTGTTGAACGAACTGGCAACATTAACTATAAAGACAGATTAAGGTGGGTCATGTGAAATCATTAGTGCAAATCCAGTCTCAAATTTAACTTTAAGCAAAAATAAACATGAATTGTGCTGTTGTTATTGATCGAGATGTAGAGAAAGATTGATCTTGATTCCAGCTGCAACTGGAACAAGATGATAAGGCTGGTTTAAAAATAAACCTTTCCTACAAGCATAGATTGTTGTATAATCTACAGCATTCTTTTCATGCAATACAGCTAAGTATGGATTTGACTTCAGGAAACGTTGACCATTGGGTGTAATAAATGTTTTGCATATTTAAAAACTGGAATTAAATTATGAATTCACACTGATCAGTGCTGATGAGTTTTTGTTCTATTTTATCCCAGTCAGTAAAATAATTTTTATTCTTTATCTGGGTGCATGTTAAAAGCCACTTTAAGTTTGTTTCAAAATTAAACAAAATAAATTTCTAAATAAATGTAACAGGAAGTTATAATCAATTGATATTGTCTAACTTTTACCTTGACAAGTAAGAGTTCAGAAATAGCTTGCATATGAAATATACTTTCTACTTCTGTATATTGTAATTTTTTCTGCCTGTTTAATGTCATTAAGCTGGTTGAAAATTGTAAGTTAGGAATGCTGTTATTAATATGATTATACAACCTTTGGTCGAGGTCTATATTTTTTTATTTGTTTATATAAGATCAAATATGTGTACTATTACACTTAGTGTGGCAACAGTTGTTTTAGAAGTCTCTGGTAGAAACTCTTACAGAGAGATAACATTCCTGCACATATCAACTTTATACTTGGTTAAGACATGACTGATATCATGTTAACTTCCTCAACTACCTTACATGTTGGCTTGCATTATTTTGCGAAACACAATAAGGTTTCACAGGTCAAGCTAGAATTCTTTTTATCCTTGCTTGTGACCGGCATGCAAAGGCTCAGCTTGCAACTTTAGTCTTTCATGGCTAGTGTTGATTTGAATAAAACTTTAATTCCAGCCTACCATTAGGACAAGTAGCTTTAAAGTTGTGCTTTCCTTGGGCAAGTTTGAGGATTTAGTTGGCAGATGACTTGCCTGATCTCTTGTCCATCAGCAAGTGAGAACGAAAAGTTACTTGCCCAGAAGGAAAGTCAACTTGTTCTGGACAATGGGATGGCATTTTTTTCCACCCCTGCATAAGCTTTAACGTACATTCATGTGCCTTAATCTTGAGGAGTTGTAAACCAGATTTTTTGACAAGAATTCAATTAGAAGTAGTTATCTTTCTCAATCTTGTGCAGATTTGTTGATAACAAGTGTTTAATCTCCTTAGTCTGTGACAAGAAGTAAATGGATTTACCACATTCATGCCTCACATAAAAAATATGTAAATATATGGAATTCTAGTGCAAGTTTCAGTTAAATTCATTCTAATCTCAACAATTTCACTGTTTATAAACTTTGGAATCAGTGCCCTTGCCTATCAAGAATTTGTTGTTATTTGTGAAAAGCTGTAAGGTCACGCTCAATTTATCAATTGTTATTCTGAAAAGAAAAGAATTTTGAAAATTTTAAAAATGTTTTCAAAGTGAGAGGAGACAAAATAGCAGCCTTGTGCCAGACAAAAGTTCAATTTTTTTGTTTTGGAAAATTACACTATTTTTAAATAACAAAAGATAATTTAAAACAGCTCTGCTGTAAGAGTTATGTGTAGATGGTAGCAAGAAAAAAAAAGAATCTTGATTTTTTTTTTTGTAAATGTAATATAATTCTTGTATACCTGCCGATACATGACATAACAACTGCTGTGATTGTAGACGTGAACAAAAAATGATCTTATATGTGCATCATCTCTACCAGTTTTACATAGATGCACATTCATGTCAGTATAACATTGTCCACCACTGAAAATATTCTTGCTAACTTTTGCCTTTTTGTAATTTTATGTTTGGACTAATATCTGTTAATTTAAACCAGTGCCGAAAACATCCAATTGGTAATTCTCAACATGAAATCTAATCCCTTGTTTGTCTCTAAATTGCAAAATTGGTCTAGAAGCAATAGATTCATGACGCCTGCATGCACTCATTTCATGATCATGTGATCTAAAGCACGTGTTATAATGCCCTTCAGTAGCCTTCTAAAAAGAATGCAGCACGATTCATACACGTGTCTAGTAGCAGTAATGGAGTTTAATTCCACAGTGAATTTGAAAAGTTGATAATAATAAATTGCAAGTTTTGTTATCTTAGGTATCCCTGAATCTTGTCACAGTTGGTTGAAGAGCATTGTCCATTCATTGCTGTAAACATCTAAACACCGGCTTAAAAGTAGTTTAAAATAGTTTTGAAATGCTGTTTTGAGAGACTAGCACATGCTGGGAAATCTATTTTTAACTACTGCTAACAGTAGTCGAAGCTAAATAAATCCAGCATATATTTCCGTTCCTTCAGGTGTAGATGCAGGTTTCTAGAATGTTCTTGTATAAATTAGCATTGATTCTTTAACTAATTTTGGTTTTTATTACATGTTTAAGTAATTAACCATGGGTAGCAATCCATAAGTTGTGCTGCTTGTATTCCTGTAACCAGATTCTTAATACTTGCTGCTCCTGAATTTCAGTACATGTCTTAATGCATTTATTTTTTGAATGCCAGGTCTGTCACCATGAAGACTGCCAAGAAGCGAACCATGGCCATCCCCTGCTGCTCTGTCTAAGGTGCGATGAGGTTCACCACCTTGGTTCTGGCTCAAACCATGCAAGGTTTGACGTACCGGGTAAGGTTCTAGATGGCTATAAAATAAGTGCACCTGAATTGAACATCGTACACATGCAGGACCAGGCAAAACTGACAGTAACATATTTTATAAAATACGTAAATAATTTATAAAACAAATAAATTATTCTGTGATGTCAGTACTCAAATAGACTGGTTAAACAGGTTATCTGAAATCTTATTCTGTACCCATGAGGGTAACAAACATTTTCCCAAAATATATCGATTATGTGAAAGAAAATCATACCGTGATAAATTCATAAATTAACCATTTCAGAGCATTCATGAAGTGTCTTCACTCCCCCTACAGGTGCTTTTTAAAATAAGACTATAAATAAATGCGATGATAAGATAAAATAATATATGATATCTGCGTGTTAATAAGATTTATTCAGTTTGATTATCGTGCATGTCTGTTTCGTCAGCTCTGAGAAGTAGGCAGTTCATACTAATTAAAACAGTTTCCGGTAGTTGATAGTTGTTTGTATTCTCAGTACCTGGCTACGTGATGATGAATTAACATGATTGGGTGAAAATAGCTGTTTATCAGATGACATGGTTGATGTTTTTGTTTTTCCTCTTTAGAGAGGCCAAGTACTAATTTAATCAGGACACCCTCCAGCCACTCGGCAGGCTCTGATTCAGGAAACGAGGATGACCTGGAATCTGAACCAAAAGTGTAAGGATATTGTCAGTTGTAGTGGTCTGGCTAAAAAAGATAAATTGAAATTTTCTACTCATCTGATTTCTACCAAGTTTTAGTATAAATCTACTAGCATTCTATCACGAATGCTGTTCTTTGATTGGCTACGCTACTCACTATCAATTTTGTGATATGTAGTGAGTAGTGTAGCAGTGTGCTCTTGTTAACAAAATGATGGCTGCTTCTTGGTGTTTTCGAAGTGTCTGTGAGGAGGATTTAGATAAAGTTTTGAATGACTAGTAGGTGTATATTAATAACTAGTAGTAATCAGAGATTATGAGAGTGTGTTCGACGCTCTCACTTTAATATAGAATTATATATTGTAAATAAATGATTTCACTAGCCGACTTTCAACCTTTGTCTATTGCTAAAATCAACATTTTTTCAGCAGCAACCGAGGTTTTACAGTCAGATATGCCTAGTGTCAAAGTCCATGCTAGTGAAGAGGTCACGATT
>Ga0126339_10001203_pt1 | contig 16998 bp, 8 predicted proteins | sample OrbTmetagenome_2_FD_92532 | JGI IMG/M metagenome (GOLD analysis project Ga0126339, IMG submission 92532) | Coral microbial communities from Petempiche,Puerto Morelos, Mexico - Orbicella T R C metagenome | ecosystem: Host-associated > Invertebrates > Cnidaria > Coral | place: Petempiche,Puerto... | reverse complement strand
TGAAGAGAAATTCCATATCTACAAGCAATTGTGTGTAATTCCCTATTTACCTGATTGCATACTGAGACAAATGGTCCTGAAGGCAGTGTGGCTAAATTTGAACTTAAGTTTCCCCATTTGTTTTGAGTATCTTACTTGACTATTTTGTTTGAAAAGAGTTAATTAACTATCAGTGTACTTACCTATCCTGGACTACACATTTTAGCATGCCAAACTTTGCAGTTTAAAGAGGGTTATTCTGTTTGTGCTGTGGCACTCTTGCAGGTACATATTGAAGCCTAGTTTTATGTGCCGTGCTGATAAATCATTTGACCCATTTGCGGAGTCAACAGTTGATGGAATCATAGCTGGTGCAGTCACTGTTAAGGTATGTCAAATTATCTTAATTCTAGTTACCCTCTAGAACCTCTTTTAAGCAGTCACCCTTGTGAGATAGTAATGACCACATAGTGGAAGTTGATAAAAGAGGGTAAGATTGTGTTATCAAGGATTTTAGTAGTGGCTGTAATATTAATGTAGGTTCAGTTGCCCTGATTGAAATTAATTATGATCACATAAAAGATTGGGTTTGGCGCATGCTCTCAGGCTTACATTTCTACTTTATACCCTCTTGTTAGGTAATCTCTGGCCAGTGGCTGTCTGACAAGAAGGTTGGCACATACGTAGAAGTGGATATGTACGGTTTGCCTGCAGACACCATCAGAAAAAAATACAAAACTAAAATAGTACCAAATAATGCCATTAATCCTGTGTATGATGAAGAACCTTTTGTGTTTAAGAAGGTAACTATGTCATTTGCAAGAGGTATTGAAGAAAGGATTGAGGAGTTTTGTATTGTACAATTTTGATAATATATGAAAACTATCAATATAAAACTGTATTTGTAACTTTCATTCTGATTATTGATGTTCTGACCTCAAGACATGCAGCAATTAACCATCATGTAGGTACATACAGCTTCTGTGCAGATTTTTAACCTGATTTTGCCCAAAAAAATGGGATTAAAATAATTTCTGTCAGGTTTTAGCCAAATGGATACCCCAGTGATGCCCCTCCACCCAGTTGGAAACAGTCATGCAGTTTGTTATTATTTATATTTTAGGTTGTTCTACCCAGTTTAGCAGTTCTAAGAATAGCTGTCTATGAAGAAAGTGGGAAACTCATTGGCCAGAGAATACTACCAGTGGTTGGTCTTAGTCCAGGTGAGTTTTGACCTTGAAATGTCCACTGTAGTTAAGTTAATATGGGGTACGACTACTTCTCCCACATGGGGAAGTGTATTGCCCATGAACAAAGCCCACAAAAGCGTGTACAAATGTAGTGATCTCTGTTTTGCAATGATAGGAAGAGCCAACCTCCAGGGTAATCATTGTGGTAACAGTGCATGTGGTTTGTCTCATGGTTCAAACCAGTTTTTTTTTTTTTCCACTCTTTGGAGGATGGAGTTCTTAAAAGAATAACTTACACACCACCTGCTCCCCTCAGTTTCAAACCCTACCCTACCCCCTGCCAGTATCCCATATCAACCCCTCCCCCCAAACATTTGCCGTACTACTCTCGTACTACAACAAGATTTTATTGTGTACTCAGCTAGATTGAGCATGTAATAAGTTATTGTGCCTCGCCATGCATGGGTTACATGTCCCCTTTGTGCTGACCCCTTTGGTCTCTATATAATATTTATTATTTATATTTATTATTGCAATTTATTGTATTGATTATTATATATTGACCAATAAAGCTGAAAGAAGGTATGTCTCTGTCATTTGGCAGGTTATCGCCACATAAAGCTCCGTAACGACTCAAATCAACCCCTTTGCCTACCAACATTGTTTGTCCATATTGTTACAAAGGACTATGTGCCATCTGGCTTTGAAGGTGTGTCTTGTTCCTCTAGTTACTTTCTCAGTTTGGGTAACAGGTACCAGTTAATATCGACATCCTAACACCAAGAAATGACATGAACTTGCAGATTCCATTCCAAAAAAGTGCTAAGTAACATGTCACAATCAGGGGTTTCATTAAGGGGGGGGAGGGATCAGGCACAACGACTGGCTGTAAGGACAATTTTGCATGCCTGGTTTGAGCATCTAAAGGAGAGTTTTTCTTATAAAGACATTCAGTTTTTTCCCACCTGTAAAAACCAGTTGCCCTCCTGCCAAAATGGGTAATGAAACCCCCAATAATGTTATCTTCATTGTGGTATGTTGTCATGACTGTTCTTGAGTGTTTGCAGAATATTTTTGGATGTAGTAGTACTCTTAAACTTCTCAAGACTTTCTTTAAACGATTTGCCAAACACAGTGCTCTTTTACCCAGCTGTTCCAATTCTTGTCCAAAAGGATTGTGTATGTTTGAGAAACAGGTCCATAGCTCATGTCAGGAACTCATAATAAAACAGTTATGATATTAAAACCGGTCTCAGTGTGTTTAAAAATGCTAATTTGTTGTTGTCTAATTTATCCACAGATTTTGCAGCCGCACTGTGTGATCCCATTGCATATCACCAAGCATCTGAGAAAAGGCAAGAACAGTTGAAATCTTTACAGTTAGATGATGAAGAAGCAGAGGAGGTAGGGTTCACACTTCTAGCTAGGATTTAGCGAGCGCAAATATTCTTTCAAGAGCACGATCCACCATTGGAGTATTTTCCTTGATCTTGTTTGAAGAGTAGGTTGTCCATGGTTCACTTAACACAGTGTTCCAGTTAAGAAGCAGAGGTCGCAGTCTGTGGTTTGGCTGGGTCTGTGTGAGAAAGGGTGAGATTTTAAAACTCACTGTGCCTTTATCGACCTAGGGATATAAATGAGTGCCACACAAATTCTGAGGGTAAACCAACAAAGATGTTCTTTGTCAAGGACTTACCTGTAATGGGCACATCTCTAATTCCATCTAGGCCAAGGGACATTGCTTATTAATGGTATCGTCATACCAGTCAGGGAAACTGGAGTTATAAGTGAGCTGTTGTGGTAAGCTATGTGGGCTTGAAGACATGGTTGATCTATGTGAATTATATTATGATTTTGATGTGATTTTCAGGACTCAGCTGGATCTGAAGCTGTGCAAGAAGATGGTTCAAAACCAACAGACACAGCAAAACAAAAGACTGTACTAGGAAAAGAGAGACAAAGGTCAATAAAAAACGAGAGAAAGTCAATAAAGAGAAATGGCACAACTGGTTAGTGTTTGAAGTAATACGTCAAATATAAGGGGGAAAAGAAATTAAAACAGTTGTATATTAATACTTGCAACAACTTTTATTGCTGAGAGATAGTAGAACTACATGTTTTTCACTATATATGAATTTCAGAAACCACACTAATTTAATAATGGGTATCCATCAGTCTCGAGAGACTATAGATACACACTCTGTGTGTTAGTTCTGGTTCTGATACAGCAACAGGTGTGACTGGTGAGGCTGATTCGGGAGTGATATTCTCCCCCACACTGGGTGCCTTTGCAGTCTGATGCTAGTCTGCCTCCCTGGCTTCGGGCCTTCCTTCTCTGTCTCTTTGTTTCGTTCTGTTGGGCAAGTGACTCTTTGCATTGGGAGAGGCCCTTCTGAACTGTCTGCCTCCATGCTGTTTGCTTTATTGCTTATTGTTTTGTTTTTCCAGGAGAAACCACACTGAAATTAATAGAAATGGGTGACAATTGATATTGATAGAGCTATCACTTGTAGCTATTATGTTTTGTGACTTATTACATGTTGTGCAGATTCACTCACAGCTGAGATCATGCCTAACCTTAATCAAAGACGAGGCTCAGAATTGATTCTACGAGAAGCCTTGAGACGAGAGAGTTCCCGAGACAGTATTTCAGGGTCAAGGCCACTTCAGCCACAGAGAACCGCCAACCAGCATCCTGCGGTCACTAGTCGTTCACTCTCACTCCAGGCAGCTCCCTCTCCAGGTGCCATGGAAAAAGGAGGACCTTTTGCTAAGAGATCTAGAAGCACAAAGAAGCGAGAAGGCAAGACACAGTCTCTTATCTGTTTTCATAACCCAGAAGGTAAGTACCTGAAGGATCTCATGTGGGTTAGGCCTGTTTGGAGGCCTTTATGGACAAGTCTGTTTTCACTACAACACGAAAATAAGTAACCGTTGCATTCAAATACTTTCTGCTTGTCAGAACGTTTATTTTCAAGTTTTGTTTCTCAGCCTATGAATTTTGAGGACTCTTTGAACATGTCTTTAAATTTGCATTTTGAATTTTCATGCAAATTTCTAGGTTTTCCTAAATCCCAAACTAAAGGTAATTTTTTTTGATATCATCCCCAAATTTGGTGTTATTTGATTAAATTAGTGACCCTGTTGCATTGCAGACATATCAATCAAACAGTTTTGCATCCAACAGTATATATATATGTTCACTAAATTAAATCTGGTGTTGTCCTAAATAATTTCTAACTGCAATTATTGGTCCATAACATACTGCCCAATTTAGAGAAAATTTAGTAAAGTAGTAAATTTGCTCATTTGTAGAGTGTAGATCTGTATACATCTGAAAAGTGGAGAATATATCGTGTTTCTTTCTCAAATTCAAACTGCTGCATTTTTGTGTTTGGATTGCCTAATTGTCAACATAACATCATCAAAAACAGGTGAGATAATATTATTAGCTGAATTGTAAAAAAGATCAAATTAGCTAGACAGTGGTACAGCATGTACATGTGCAAATAGTTGGAGCAGATCGTGAAGGGTTGGGAGTGCATTGATCCCCCTAAAAATCGAATTTTAGTATTGAGAATCCTTTGGTTTTCTCCCCAAAATGCTGGAAAATGTATTTCCAAGGATTATATACATACATCCTAGATCCTTCACAGAGTAGTTTTCTTACCAGACACATTTTGTGGAAATATGGTTACAGTATTCACATGTACATAATTTGTGCTGAATTTGGGGATGATATACATCCAAATTAAATCACTGCAAAGTAAGCTCAATAGCTGGCGACCAATTTGCAACAATTTCAACATTTTGTTTGCAGTTCAAGGTACATAAAATGTAAAGACATTGTTTATTTGGAATTCAAATATGAATAAAACATTTGAATGTTAACATTACAATAAACCCATCAAGGCCTAAACCGTTAAACCAAAGATAAAACTTTTGAGTTAACATGATGTTATCTTGACTCCGAAGAAGCAGTAATCCTGTTTTTCAATAAACACAATAAATGCAGGGCCTCAGACCCACATGGGAACCATTGGGTAGGTAGAAAATACGTATTTGTGCATTCTCCTTTGATAAACAGTTCTATACAAGCACTTGAAAGACTTAATATCCTAATTATAACTGTTAATCCAATGATTGTTACTAATCTAATCTTGAATGACTAAATATTAATATTCATTAATCAATTACCAGTTATTTTAACCATGTACATGTATTCATCGAGCTTAACTCAAGCAACAAGTAGAACAGGAGATATGTCTAAAATATACAACTACATATTGTAACATTTGTTATGTTATGCGTGGAATGGATTTGGAGTTTCTGTAGAACTTCTATGCAGTTTTGTAAGGTAGTGAGTACTTTCCCTTTATAGTGTGACCTGTGTCCTATTTAACAACATTAGAAACTTGTAGTAACAACATTCCTTTATCAAATGCTCTTTTACGTTTTCTTCTCACATTGTGTCTTTTTTAAGCACAACATAATTTAACCTCTTATCAATTTAAACATTTCTGTCATAACCTGCAGGCGTGCTTCTGTGACTATATAACAACATTTAATTTTGCTAATTGCCTTCACACACTCATCAACAATTTTAATTAAAATGTTATAAAATCATATCAAAAAATGTCATCTAAATGTAAGGAAATTTCTGCTTTCAGGAGGTAGTATAAGAGAAGAACACATGGCATTCCGACATTTTTGTAGGTTTACTTTCATATTTAAAAATTATAAAACAAAACGTAAATCATTAATTAAAAAATCTAAAATAATTTTCTGTACTCAGAGCAATAATTTTTTTTTTAAAAGAGTGGAATATTTTGTTCGGCTCAGCCAAACTTCATCAGTCACAGTTGAGCCAAACAAAATATTTCACTTTTTTAAAAAATATTGCAAAGTTGCAAAACTATTTTCACCTTGCCTAGGCATATAAATGGAACACGAACTCATGTTTTTAACTTGATAATGATGTCAAGATGATGTTGAAACATTGTTTCTTAGCATATGTTTTCATTTTGAAATTTGTTACTTTTAAGTTTTGCTTATTACCCTATATTAAACATTAAAATTCTTGTCTAACAGTTTTTAATTATAAGTGAAAGTGTAATTCAAGCTTTTTTGCTAATTACCAAATTATTAAGTCCAACGTCCAGTGCAACTGAAGACAGAAATTGTATTTGCAGTGTTCTCTATTAAGTTTATGATACTGGGATCAGAATCGAGAGGAAACCTCCAGAAGAAACCATCAGAAGCTACTTTTTAGTGATTGATCTGAGAGGTTTTGTGACTGATAATCAATCTGTTGTGTGGTTTGCAGGCTTATGAAGGTTGATAATTTATCATTATGGGCCTTTGATGCCATAGAGTTATTAACATGTATTTCTCAGCATGCACTGCAGGCCTATAAAACAAGATTATTGGTCAAAAAACACTGCTTATTCACATTTTCATTTTAATTTCTTCTAGCTATAAGTAGTTGCTTATTTTTTAAATGTAGTTCTAGGGGTGGTGAATGGTCTTTTGAAAACCATGGGTCTCGCAAAATGTTCGCCGAATTTCACGTGTCTCACAGTCGCGTTTTTTAGCAGTTATGTGCATCTTGCAGTCTCAAGTTTTTTTCAAGGCTAAGAAAGTCTTGAAGTATCAATTTGTTTATATTTTTTACACAAGCTTTTAAATTATGATGTCTGAAAGTCTTAAAACCTGAACGACTTGAGATCACATTTAAAATCCTTTGAAGTCTCGGTCTCACAACTGAACAAGTCAAACTGTCTCGGGTTCGCAAAGAAAAATGCTAGTCTCGCGTTCTCGCAAAGTCTTGCATTTACCTTTCACCACCCCTAGGTCTGTGCCTGATTTTATCAAGACCTTTTGAATTGCTTCTTTCTATTTAGTCTGAAGGCATTTTTTGCATGACAGAGCCTTTGTGTTGGTTAACTTTACCTGAATTACTTCATAAGAAGTCTCTATTAACTCAAAGCTATTTTGAGGCCATAGGAGCTATTCAGAGCAAACACCCCCTAGAGAAACTTATAACCTAAAGGAATGGTTGTCATCAAAGACTTTAATGTCATAGCTTTTTGTTGTTGTGTGGATGTTTAAATACAACAAATTCACATGGGAGAACAAGTGCCTATATTAGCCATAATAAAGTATACTTGCAGGCTTTTTAGCAACACGTTGTGTACCACTAAGGATTTTTTAATGAGCTACTTGCTACGACATTTGAAGAGTACTCGCACTTGTCATTGATTGGATGTTGAGGATTTGAAACACTTTCCTTTAATGCATTTGCAAGAATTCATACAAATATTGAACAATCTTGTTTCATCTAAAAGCTTCATATCTTAGCTTTACCTGTAATCTTTATGGTGATGTTGTGAATTTTGTGGTGAGATATTTTTGGACACAGCTGAAAAAGATTGCTTCCTATTTTCAGATACAAAAGTAGAACCTGCGTCCGTCAGGGAACTTAAGGAGCGTAAAGTAAGTGGAAGAACTGTTTAAGTTGAGTTATCTTAACTTATCTTGTATATTTTACAGGGGGGCCACTTGTTGGTTGACCTCCTATGCAGATGCTCCTTGGGCTCATCACACAAGCTTGCATGAAGAGTGTCCACATAGGAGGCTACTTGTTTGTTAGATTTGTCAAACTATTTTAGGGCTGCCTTTGTTACAAGACCGTTGACTGACTGCTGACTGACTGCCGACTGACCGACCAACTGACCGACCGTCTGACTTGTGCACAGAATTGATGGAGTACTTTGTTGTCTGCAGAGATATGTCATTAGTGTGGTTTTTATTTTGGTTTGACATCGGGTAAAGAGAGATCAATTACTCATTAAAGAACATCCCAACGTAACATACCAAAATGTAAAAATCCTGCTGATGATAACTGTCCCCCCCCCTCCAATATTGTGTTTAGAGAGGTTGTCAAACAGTTGTCTTGTATGCAGCTAAGATGTTTGAACTGCAATTTCTCTTCCAAATAAAAACCCCAAAATCATGCAGCCTGCAATTTTTGTCATTTTATAGTCTGATGAGACGAGGTTTTTTTTTTAGCTCCCCCAGGGGTGCTTTTTTCATGTAACTCACAACCACTAAGTCAAGTCCCAAACTCGTCACATTGATTGTTTTAATTAGTTTTTTTTTTTATTTTTTTTAATTTAATGTTCTCAGGCATTCCTAAAACTTAACCTGAAACATCAGAAAGAGATGGACATCCTTGTAAAAAAACATGAAAAGGTAAATTTACTTGTTTTTGCCTGTTAAATAATGAAGTAGCTATCGTTTTATCCGTCATTTTGTATTCAGAGCATTGCTGCATAGCTCTCTGCACACATTGCTTTGTTGTTAACTGATGTTACAGTAAACACCTGCGTGTAAGAATCTAGTGGTTTAAGAACCTGCAGCTAGAAATTTGCCATTTTAATACCCAAAATATAAGAACCTGTTTAGTCAAGCAAGATCAAGCAGGTTCTTATCTGTGGGTTACAGTTAAATTATGATAAACATTTTAACCAAGGAGTGTGACTTCGAGATGGCAAATTTATATTACAAGAAAATACATATAACAATGTGAATAAGTACTCTATATTCAAGGACTAAAGCCCAGTTTATTTATTTTTTCTGGTAATAAGCAATATGTCTCCTTCATCAAGAAATTAAGAACTTAATTAAAGACCCTACTTAGCCTAAATTGCCAATAACTACCCCAAAATACAATAATCTATTTTGCCAGACTTCAAAAAATTTAGGTTCTTACATGCTGGTTTTTACTGTATGTAACTTCAGGATAAAGACAAACTTCAAAAGAATCACTTGTCAGAACAAGAAAAATTGCTCAAGGACCTGGACAAGGAGAAATTTTCTGCAAAGAAAAAAGGCGACAAAGAGCTAAAGAAGGCAGAGAAGAAGGGGTATGTATTAACTTAACTCTTAGATGTTAAATTTGAATTTTAGACAACCGTTACATTATTTTTCACTGTTCTCTGCAGAAATTATGAGGAGACTTACCGTAAAGGAGTAGATGACATGAATAGCCTTGCTCAAAGTCATGAATTGAAGGTAACATTTGCATCAATCTGATGACACGAATCTGCATTCTAATTGTTACCTTTAAAACATTCACAATTTCGTTGTAAAGCCTGATTTTCATGTATTGAAAATCCCAGATGATCGGCAATTGCCTGTTACCTGATGGTCTCAGACTTTGCAGATATTTCACAGAGGTATTGACTTGCAATCAACTTACACTTGTTCTGTGGAGCATGCTACAGATATTGCTTTGGGGCTTGTTTGGAGACTTAACCAGGCTTGGGGATTAAAGGAGCTCAGCCACGATATTTTGGCCAGGTACAAAATTACCTTTAAATTGAAGGAAACCAGAAAATAGTAGTTTACTGAGATATAAAAACACCAAAGAGATAATAACAAACCATACAGGAACAAGGATGATTAAGGATGAAGAAGATTAACACAGACTTGAAAAATGTAGGCTAAACTTTTCAAGTTGTGGTAACCGTGGCAAAGCTCCTTACAAGTCCCGAGACGTTTAGGTCCAATCGTGATCACAAACCATCAAAATGCGTGTTTTCACACGCTGTAAATGGTCACATATCGACCAAAAAAGTTTTTCTTTTCCCAAGGTATCCCCATTAAAGTTGGAGTATCAATAGCTACTTTAATTTTATCATCATGTTTTTCATAATTCGAAATCAATTAACACTCAGATCATCATGTTTCTCGTCTGGGATTTTGACAACATTTTGAAAACCAGGCCTGAGTGAGGAGTTATGTCAAATTTGACCAATTATGGGTTAGGGTACGCATGGTGATTTAGGTCTGAAACAGTCTTAATCCTATGCTCTTTTTATTGGAATGGATTTTGGGGTTAGCAGGGATGGTGCAGTGGTGAGAGCACTCTCCTCCCACCAATGTGGCCCGGGTTCGATTCCCGGACCTGGCGTCATAAGTGGGTTGAGTTTGTTGTTGGTTCTCGCTAATTGTCTTGTCAATTAGTTAAGGTGTATTTAGCCTAACATAGGTAACATGTTTTTTCTGAAACTCAATGAAATGTGCTGTAACTGTACTGACTAACATAATTATCTTATGCTCTAACCACACATCATTCTTTCATTTACCTTGATCGTATATCATACATTATGCGCATGCTTTATTGTGGTAAATAAACGAATTATTGCACGTGGTGAACTACTTGCCCGAGTTCTCTATAGCTATTTTTTCTGTTGTACTGAACACAGCATGATATGTAAATTTGGCCAGAACTATTGCAGTAAAATAAAATAAATTGCTGGTGTGGATGTAAGTCAAATTGCATGAAATAACCTAATGTGCAGGACTGCATGAAGTAGATAATCTCCTTACTGCATGGCAGGGCAAAATATTCGGTATTAAAGTAAATGCTTGTACCTGTGGCACATCTTAACTTGCATGGCTTGAGTTCAGTTGCATGACACATTACTTGAACTGAGGTCTGAAGTATTCAAGTTTGATGTAAAAACTCTTGTGGTTTCTTCTCTTGGAACTCTTAGGAGGAGGCAGTTGGTCTTGACAGAGAAACAAGCGTACGTACATGCAATTTCACGGCTGTAAACAGTACTACAGCACTAGTATTTCTTGCAATTTTGTCACTGTGCACACCGTACACCGTTGAAAAAGGAGATAACTAGTTTGTGTGAAACGTGGAAAGTAAAATTTATTTTTATTAAATGCGGTAGATACTACGCGCGCTCTCATTGGTCATTAGGTGTGTTTAGATGAGAGTATATGTAAAAACAGTTGCGACGTTTTAGATTCCCGTGTATTTTTGAGAAACATTGTATAAAAGCAGTAGACTACTTTTTCCGTGTTTACATAGTCTTATCTAAACACAAGGGCGGTTGGGAGAATTCTCTATAGTTGTGCAAACCTTCGACTATGTCTTGGGTTTGTATAACCGTGTTGAATTCTCCGAAACCCCCTCGTATTTAGATGAGGCGATGTCAACACGGAGAAAGTGCTCTATTGCTTAAATGGTTACTGAGCTGTCTTGTTTCAAAAGGCAAATGTGACCAAATTCATTGCAGTTTTAACGTCTTTATTAAGCATTGGCTTCACATTTGGCCTTTTAAAGGTTGATGATAAAGAAAATATGGCATGTGGAAATAAATATATTTGCTGTTGCTGAGGTGATACCTCTAGGACTAGAATTATTTGGTACTTAGAGGGATTTTCGAAGTGACATGAAGATATTAACAAAATGTGTTTCTTAAAATCCCTAGTTTTGAAATCAGTTGCCTTAAGGGTTTGATTGCATGAGATACTTGCAACTTCCTCGTACGCAACCTCTCTCAAAGCTCTCACTTTTTTGCCACCTTGACAAGACAGTGTTGTAGCCTCTTGTTCCGAACATTATTTCAATTATCAGTTTTTCTAGGCTGGAGATTTTTGTGTAGAATTTATTTTAAATATGTTGATAAAATACTAGTGTGTGACCATTCGAATGAAAACTATTGAGCAGTACTTTCATGTGGTACTGTTTATTATGCCGTACAACGTGGCTCTAACTTGTAGGTCTGTGGATGAAACCGTAGTGTGTGACCTTTGAAATTAAGGCTATTGAGTAGTCCTTTAATGTGGTGGTGTTTGGTTTCTCAACATTTCCCAAAACGAAATGTGGTATTTCCTCCTTGAATTTGTTGATAGCATGTGAAAATTGTCCGACTTAAATTGACAGACTGCGTGAAATTCTGCACGCTCTAGGTCTTGCCCACGGACATAGTTTCTACTTTAATTATCGCACAAACAACCACTGCATCACATGTAGACATGCATGCGTCACCCAGTTTTCATTTTTTACGAATTGTGGTTTACTGTTTTGGATTTTCTCAGAGTAGTCCTAATGTTGTGTGATGATGTCCCAAACACTGCTTGCTGCTCTTCGTACGATGGCTGGCTAACTGACATTGATAGCTCAACATTGTATTTAATATTGGAGTGCACTATGCTATGGAGGTTTTCACTGGCTTGCATGACAAAAGACGTGACTGAACGTCTTGCATGACACAATACTTGCATGACATAAATCTTCCTCGTTCTTCCTTATTCAATTTCTACAATCTACACAGAATCAGTATCTTTCTGGCGTGTTTTTGTGCTGTAATGTGACTTTCTCTTATATTCGCAAAAATATCTTGCTAGTTGCTAAGCCATTGCATAATATTTTCATGCTAGTCTAGTGGTGTGTGACAACGTTTAACGTTTAACGGTTAACTGATAATGCTTTTGTTGTTGCCTTTTATAGATCAATTCTCTCAAACGCGAGCACCGTGAAGCAATGATCGATCTCTTGAGAAGACAGTTGAATGAACAGCTGGAACTGGCTGAGAAGCAACTAACTCCAGTAAGCTGGGATTTTTTGTAATCAATATTCACTTTCAAAGCCAGGCCGGGTTGTTCAAAAGACGGTTTTAGTTATCCCAGGATTAAAAGCTAACCGAAGTATTAAGTTTTCTAGTATGAATATGTTTTTCACTGCTTATGCTTTGTGTAGTTTGAGATTATTGAACCTCAGAACTGGAGGACAAACAATACCGAAAAGTTTCAAAACTGAAATCAAAATTTTTGCCAAATCCTGGGTTAGCTTAATCGAGTTTTCAACAACCCGGCTCAGATGTTTTTATGTTAAATTTCTGTCCAGAAACAAGAGGAACTTGAGAGATTGATGCAGCTGTCACAAGAAGAAAAGATGAAATTACTGGCGGATTTGCACGGAAAGTAAGACTTCCTTGCTTTATTCATTTGAATTTTTTGTACAGTTATACACAAGTTTCTCCAAAAAATGATGAGACTCTTTGAAATGTTTGAAACGAAAAAGAATATAATCTCATCTGGCAATTATTACTGGAACATAGATTTCATAATCAAATATCTTTGCTACGTGGTACACAGATACATACTCTTACATTTTTCAGACAAATGAATGACTTAAAAAAGAGCCAAGACAATCAAAACAGAGAAGAGTTAAAAGTTCTGGCACGTCACCATTCAAACAAAGACGAACTCCAAAGGTTTGACATTGTATCATATTAATAATTATGCATAATCGCTTGCCTCACAATCACGTCCATTTCATCGGTTTTCTGTCTGTCTGTTCATCTGTTGGTCCATCTCGGTTTGTGTACCTGTCCATCTGTCTGTTTGTCTGTCTGCCTACATGTCTGTCTTATTACTATTGCTACTCTTTATCCATTCTTCTTTCTGGTACAAATAAATGTTGTTGTTGCTTCATTGCTTCATTGCTTCATTCCTTTGTCCTTCATGTGTACCTTCCAGGAGAAAACGTGAGGAGAACAAAAAACACATAGAGCAATCTGTGAAAGAGAGGCAGAAGGTTTGTTGATAGTTTATTGTGCATTTTATGGAATGTGGGAAGGGTCAGCACAAATGTGACTCCGTCTATCTCTCAGCCGGCCAGCAAGCTAGCCAGCCTTGTGACTAGGGTAGAGTGTATTCCGTATTGTTGCATAAACAAGCACACTAATCAATGAAAGGTGTTACAACTGTTTTGAATATTTGTTGATGTTAGATGGCTGAGTTTCACAAGAAAGAGAGCGAGGAGTTAGAGAAGGAACACGACAAGCTCTATGAGTTACTTGATGAGGACAAGAAAAAGGTTTGCTTATATCATTATTTAAACAGCTGATCTGTTATTTACTTTACAGTTGTTCATAGGTACCTAGGGTTAGGTTGAGGGTCAGGGACGGAGCTGTTGACATTTCTGTGTACCTGAGCATTATATTATTGCAGCACTGATTCTGTGGTTTCCATTCCAGAGTTTGAAAGACCTCCGAACCCTACACGAAACAAAACTGAAACATTTGGCCGTGTGTGAACTGGAACTCACTTATGCCTCGCTGTTTGGAGACAAGGTTACCAAGCTGTAAATTTGGAGGCAAGGTTACCAAGCTAACTGTTTGGAGACTGTTCACGAAATTGTAAAGTAGAACTACAATGTTATGTAACACTAGATGATTTAAAGCTTATTTAAAAAAGCAGGTATTTAATGAATTTTTTTATGGAAATAAAATAGATCCAACTTGCAGGGAGGAGTAGATTAGGTGCATGCATGTATTAAAACCAACTGGGAAAACTCGGAAAATGGAATCCGCCTTATGAGTTTTGTGTCTTCAAAACAGTTTTCTCATATCACAGCGTTACTTCATAACCTTATGCACAATTGATTGGATGTTGTAAAGAAGCATGTATAAGAAACATTTTTTCTAGAGCGTTATAGCTCTTGAAGGGTAGCCTTGGTATGAAAATGATTTTCTTCCAGTCGTGTGACAAAATTCAGTAGGGACTCCTGTGTCTATTTTATTATATTATTGCTTGTTATAATTATTACAATTTTCTCAGATGGACTCGTGATTTATTTAAGCGTATTTATATTTATTGTCGAGTGCCTTTGTAGGCGATAAAAATAATGTCAAAAAAGTAAATTTAACTCTAGTAAAAAATTGATATTAATGCGCACACCGAGGATGGTTGTTAAAGCTTGATTGAGCTAATCCAGAGCCAGCCCGGATCTTTATTTCAGTTTGAGTTACTTTTCAGTGAGGTTTTCGGGTGTTTTTTTTTTTCTTTTTTTTGTGACCATTAGTTTTGACTTTGGCCAACTCTATCTCTTGACAAAAAGGCATTGAAAAGCTTTGCTATAGAGGGAAATTTGTAAACCCGCTTTTAATTCTGGATTTGCGGTGAGATAGTTTTGGAACAGCTGTTACCAGGCTTGAGAAAGTGACTGGTGAGTTGGTTGACCCGGCGTAGCGATGCGATAGTATGACTTGTTTGTGTAGTGTATGTAATTTTTTTTTTCAAAGGGACTTGGTTTCATTTACAGTCCATGATTTCTATTTTGCTTAGCAATCAGTTACTAGTATTCCGTTGTGTTCCACGCTTTGTGAGCAAAGGTAATTTTCCCGCCACAATGTGGTGTATCTGTCCCAGTTCTTTTTGCCGCCATAATGTGCCTCGTTCGTCGCAGTTTTCTCGCCGTAATGTACCGCGTTCGTCACAGTTTTCCCGCCACAAAGTGCCGCTCTTTGAAGTTTGGGCTCTATAGGATAAACCAGTTGTTGCAGTGCTTTCCAGTAGTTTGCTCGAACTGGATTGCATGACCGGTGCATATTTATCTGGCCGACCATTTTGTGGCCATTATTTATTGTTATACAACAGTTGCTGTTACGGTTATCTTAGCAAACCTGTTATGCTTGGGTGCTGTGTGGGAAAGGCTAAGTAGTAGAGTTTTGGGCATTCTCATTGCGCTTAGGCAGTATTGCGTTTATGCAGGTTTCACATTGAAAATTTCTAATTTAATTAGTGGTTACCAGAATTTGATAGAACTACTCAATAGTTCGCCTTCAGCCTCGAAACCCAGAGAAGAAGAGTTAGGCTGGGATAAGTAACATTCCAGAGTAGCAAAACAGTCAATTGATAGCGGCTAATGTAGACATATTTTACAACTTTGACAGTTATCATTAGGTAGAATTTTCCGTTTCTAATGACGGGCAACATAAGGTTTGTTATATAACTGTTTTAGTTGCCTGTGTTTCCAATTTGGACTTAAGTGTCCATTGTTGTGCACGCTATTAGTACACGATCATTGTAAATAATTTAGGGGTGGCAAACATCATTGTAAATTTGTTATGGTTTCACGCCCCCCTTCAATTGGGTGCAGAAGTACCTTAGGTTCTATTTTATATTCAGGAAGTTTTGTTCCCCAGCAAGTGACATAATATGGTTCAACTTTTTATTCAACCGAAAGTCCCATGCTGATTACTTGTGTGGGTGTCCTGTGGTATAAGAGGGTGAAAAAAGCCGAGAAGTTAAACCCAACAATTTGGGACTGATTTCACGATTTTGAGTTGTCGACGGTTACATGAATTGTCGTAAGTTGTTTTGTGATTCCCTCATGTTGGAGATTAGTCTATGTGTGAGAGAGACTTTGAGCCGTCTATTATCACAAAACGTTTTCTTTCTCCTCTAAACCAACTAACAGGACTTCCACTCAAAGAGATTCAAAGCCAAGGGCAAACGCTTTGTAACACAGTATTTCATATAGGAATGTTATTAGATATGGACTCGCGCTGACGCTCATCAGGCTGGTGTTACATTGACCGTCACGCATAGCCGAGTTGCGTGACGACCATGACTGAATCTCTTTTGCTCGAGAAAAACCTTGGTCATTTTAAATTTTTCAGCAAGTCAAGAGTAAATTGGCGTTTATGCTGCGAACGTATGCCAGAGTATATCTTGTTAAACGCGCTTGCTATCAGCAGCACACAACCTCGTGCTCAGTGCTTATCCCTTGAATTTGGATGGAAAAGCCCTGGGAACCAGGTTGAGTAGCACAGGCGAGAAACGTGTGAAGTTCTTTATTGTAGCTTTTGCAAATGCAGCTTGTGTCCGCAATACGAGTTTCTTATCTTAATTTCACTGGAATCCAGCATTGTAGTTACCTTTAAGTTACAAGAATATTGAAGAAAACATTACTTAAAATAAGGAAACAATAGGCCCTTTGCAGCTAAGCCATCACGTGACCTATTTTTCATAAAATTATGGGCTATAACTTAACGAATGCCAGAAATGGAAAAAGCATGTCGGAAATATAAAAATGGCCAAGTTTGAGATCCCTATCATTAAAGAATGAGATTTTATGACGGTCTGAATTTTTAAAAGAATAAGAAGATTTGTATGGAAAAAGTTGTTGGAGAGCAAGGCCTTGCTCTCCAGCAACATTTTCCATACAAATCTTCTA
>Ga0126339_10001200_pt1 | contig 17004 bp, 10 predicted proteins | sample OrbTmetagenome_2_FD_92532 | JGI IMG/M metagenome (GOLD analysis project Ga0126339, IMG submission 92532) | Coral microbial communities from Petempiche,Puerto Morelos, Mexico - Orbicella T R C metagenome | ecosystem: Host-associated > Invertebrates > Cnidaria > Coral | place: Petempiche,Puerto... | reverse complement strand
GAAGAATAAGACTCTGATGAGGAAGAATTTTTAAATAATTCCCAAGAAATCGTAGAATCTAACTTTTACTCTGGATTTTCGGACATCAGTTTGATTTTCCTCTGATCAAGCGCGCCTACTGCATTTGCGGACGTCTCGGAAAACAGATTTCCGTTTCTGACATCTAAAATGGCTGGGCGTCGCCCACTCTGCTGGTCCATTTTAAAATTTCTAACTGGATCGGGCAAAAGTTTCATGGGAACCGGGTTAATGTTATTATTTTCTTTTTAAATTTTGTAGTCGTATAACAAATTTCTTATTAACCAATTTCTCTCCAGAATGTACTGGGAAATTATGGGCCCACTGACATTGCGTGACGTAACGTGACGTAGCGTGACAAATCAAAGGATGCTTGAGGTGACTCTCTTCTCATTGGCCGCCGGTCAAGCGTCGCGTCGTTGAAGACTGATAAACGTAAACTGAATCATTATTCAATACGATAATGGATGTTTTCCCTAACTGCTTTTACTGATCTTTACTTATAATTCGTAGTGGTATGGATTGGTTTGAATCAATCTTAATCTGGTTTTTGACGACAGCGAGTCTCGGTTTTGGAGAAGGTTGGGTAAGCAGATCATTTTTTATCTGTACGTACGTGTGGCTCTGCACAGTTTCGAATCCTAATTTCAAAACAAAGTTTTGCTGAAGTCACTTTGTTAGCTGAACAGTTACTGATTTTTGGTTAAGAGCTCAACAAGTGATGTCCTCAAGATAGGAATGTTTTACATATCTTGCATAATCGATCGGACTTTTACTTTTTACTGTAAGCTTATTTACCACAGACAACTCGTTACGAAACTTTTTTGTTTATGGAACACACTTCAAGTGCACTCATACATAATCAAGCACTGCATGGTTGCTGAGACAATATTTACTGCCAAAGAAATACTTGTGCCGAGTTGCATAATTAGTTGTAAACTTGGCAACATTTGTGTTTGCGCTATAGTATTCTAGCATACTAGTAACAACTCTGCCGCGTATAAAGAATTCCGCATTTCCCACTGCTGTTCACACGAATGCCAACGGATACGCCTTAAAGCAAAAACGTCTATGTTATTGTTTAGGCTAGAGACTATTGCGGAAAGCTTCATGGGAAGGAATACTTCTGTAATGAAGGTAAGACTAATAAACCCTGCACATTCATTCCAGTGCTCTCAGCGTGTATGCAACAAAAAGAATACTTAAAAGTTATAGCTGCCCTGGCGCAGTTTAGATCTGTAACAGTCAGTGACCTTCCCTGCTTTCATAATGTGCCAGCTAGAGAACTAATGGCTGGTGAAACGAAGATTTCTTTTACTTTTTGGCTTTTCTAGACTCCCCATCCCCCTACTGCCCCGTGGAATTTCTAATAACCTTTCATGGGGTGTTTAGTTTATGGATATATTCTGGTTCAGTGATTTTACTTATTTTTATCATAAAAGATCAAACTGATCTGTTGAAATTAAATTAACAAATTGACATCAGTGTTTCATGTGTCTATCCTGTTATTGATGATTAATTTCATCATAACATTGTCAAAGTAGCTGTGATTCCATAGGTGATAGCTGAGTGGATCCGCAGACTACTTTGACAATGTTATATATCACGAAATTCATTGTCAATAACAGGACAGATGCATTAAAAACTGACTTCAATTTGTTTTTTACGATCACAGTTCGCTCTCACTCGTTGACACATCGCATAAATTATAAATTCATGTGTCTGTCCGCTCATTGACAATAAAAATTAGCCAATGAGGCACAAGAAATTCTGCAGTTATCGTAAAATCTACCTTTGATACATATATAGCACATAAATTATTTATTGTATGCAATTTGTCCAGGTCATTGCTGTGGAGATTTTGACTGCTGCACCTACTTCAAGTACTACGAGGCATGGTGTAAGTGAACAATTTTCCTTTTCCAAGGCCCTGATATGGAGTTATGCAAAAACCTTTTAGAAAGATCTACTAGCTCTTGGCAAATTAAGTCTTCCACAATTAACTCCTCAACTAACTCAGTATTATATGGTGGTTTTAATAAGCACTGTGCGATTTTTCAGCTAACCTTCGCCATTAGGGGTAGGCTTATTTTTAATTCATGAGGAGGGGGGTTAAGAAAAATTTCAGAGCAATGTTTCAGTTAAGTTAGTTTTACATGAATGCTTTTCCCTTCTTAGTTTTGCAATTCTGTGCATTTTTCATACTCTGTTCTGTTTACAACATAAAATGTAGTGTAATGCATGTTTTGTCATTTTGTACTGGTAGTTGTCCAACTCCCCCGCCCCCTCTCAAGAGAAAAAAATATTTATCAAGATAAAGCTAAAGTTCACAAGTCTGTTATGGTGTTCTTTCAACTTCTTAATCACCTGCTTCCAGTACTAATATCACAAATATCTTAAATTTAATTTTCCTTTCTGGCCTGATAACAGGGTTTTGGTTGGTATGGGGACTGATCACTGTCCTTGCTTGTTGCTGTGCATACCACCGCAGAAAATATTATTCACATCATGGACAAATCAGAAACTTTATCTACCCAACAACACTGGCCAGATCACCTGAATGCTCAAATGCCCATGCAGAGGCCATGGTTGATCCTAAGTATTACAAACTACCATCTTATGCTGAGGTGGAAGCAATGGGTAGCCTAGGTCCCCCAGTGGATGGTGAAGGTGCTCCGCCACCTTATGTAGATCCACTGGCAAATGAGGAATTAGAAAATGGTGCCACAAATTCACAAAACAATGAAGTTTTCTCAGACAGCACTGAGGATCTCAGGAGTTCCCCTGTAATTACATGTAATCCTGTGGTTCACTCTTCAGAGAATCCATAGTTTGTTGTAAAATTATCATGATTTAACAAAGTTGAGTACTGGTGGATTTAATATGTACATTAAGAAAAAGGTGCTGGTACCTTGTCAAGAACGAATTTTCGATGTGAATTTTATAAGGTAAAATATTTTTCAAATCATAATTATAATTAGTTAGGGGCTGGAGCTGCCAATTAATGTTTAAAGTAATTATCAATTGATTACTGAACCGCTAGCTAGTTCCAAAACAAGTTACTGAAAAAAAGTGTTGTACATACTGTAATATACATGTAGAAATAAATTATCCAAGGAAAGAAGCAAAAAAAAAAAAAGGTACATGTTGGTTCAAAATTTTGTTGATATACATATTGCACATGTGACTTTGTTTCAAGTAAGTTAACCTCATTATTACTCTCACCCCTATTCTGAAGTTCCTTTGTGTTTCTTCCTTTGCAAAATATTTTGACTACTATGATTTACAGACAGCCATGCTAATATTGCTACAGAAGATCAGACCAATACTTTACATATATTAATTAATTGTAATGTTGGGCCACATATATTTGTACATGGCTACCTAGCAAGGGCTTATCATATACACATCATGAGTCATGGGTGTTGTTAAGATAAAATTATCTTTTTAATAATTTATGAACAACTTCAAATATTGCCACTTGATCTGGTTGGGATGTTAGTTTATCAGGTTGCCCTAAAGTGCCATTGCCAAGGTGAGGTTTATGCTTGCTGTCAGTTACTGTCATCCATTATGTTAGATATCATGTTGAGTGAGGTGCAGTGAGTCACCAAGGGATTTAAGAGCTTTGCCTTATTCTAAGTAACAGAAAAAACTGGACCCAAACTCAAGTGCATCTTTTGGGCTGCTTTAGATGTGTTGTATAACATTAAGGTTTTGAAAAATTGCTACGTTTTTTAATCGCGTGTAACTTTCATTTAGCTGAACATCATGAATAAAGAAAACATTAGGAAGTAAATGGTTTGGATGGTCTTTATGAACTACAACTGTAATATGATATGAATAAACCAAAGTGAGACAATTTTGTTGTTTTGTCAGGTTCTGATTTTCAAATACATGTACAACTCTAGTCATATAGGGATAACTCATCAGTTGATTTTAAGTTTAGTTTGGGGGTTTCTGGAACTACTTGCACAAAGTCAGGTGTCTTGCCATAGGTCCTTACACACTTTAATCTGATCTGTTTCTCCTTGTTATTCAGCTGTGCCGTAGGTGTTTTGGAAAAGAAAAGTCTTTCTGGCACTGTGGAACTGGGGAGCCCCCTTCTCTTCTGGTGACATTGTGGTGTCCCAGGAATAAATGAGTTGCCAAGTTTAGTGATACATGTTTGAGAAATATTTTCTAGTAAGGGTGTTTCAGGAATTTTGAACTGCTGTTTTGGTGTTTTGATCATAGTTGTTTCCTTTGCATTATAATTACTTCTACTATTGGCTGCAGATTTTGGCTTTTTCCTTTCTTCCACAAGTGTCTGTGGATTTGGTAATCCCTGGGAGAGAGGCAGATTGTCTGTTTTTAAAGTGTTTTCAGAGGCACTCTCCATGTTACTGAGTAATCCCTGTTGAAAGCTGTCATCAAGGTTTTCAGGGAATGATATTTTATCTGTGGAAATATAGAGAAACAATAGCTGACTTCCTTGATGACATCACAGCATAATATTTAAGCTATTACATAATTTAATTTTAAAATATTACCCCTCACCAAATCATGTAATCAGACAAAATTATAACCAAGGTAACTGAATTGGGCAAAATAATTCATTTCTAAGGTCACTGGTCATGATTGGGGTACTGAGACATTCTTCATTTGGCACTGAACATGACCTTGACTGTCGTGGATGCTTGTCAAACTTAAAGGAGTTCAAACTACAACACTGCCGCAATAGGGTGTGGCATTTAAAATTCTAAGTCTAAGTGTTGAATACTTACAATTATTATCTGTAGTAGGCACACTTGGTTTGATTTCAAAGGAAGCATTGACAAAGTTTGGATGAAGACTCCTCATAAAGGCAAATACTCGCTGGTAAGGTTCACAACTTAGAGGAGGGCATAAACATAGCTGGGGGGGTTGTAACTGGAATAGTTTTTTTTTCTGTATACACATAGATGGGCTTATAACTGAGGTGGCTTAAATCTGGAATTTTAAGGTATCACTCAGTTTTCTCTTCTTTCCTTACATTTTTTGGTGAGCATAAATGCAAAAATTTATACACTCCTTGATCTTAAAATGAAATCGATGAAGGCTTATCAAGTGAGAGGTCTTTTATAAAAAGCTATTAACATTTGGCAACTCAATTGGCTAGCACTAGTCTCTTACCAATAGATTTACTTTGACCTCCTCTCCATTTCTTGAGAGTGTGCACTTGCATTTTTCTTCTGGTTATTACTATGTCGAGAGGACCAAATTGTTTTTGTTTCATGGCATCCTCTTTGGTTCTTTTTGTTGTATGACAAGGTATCCTTTCTTTCTTTTTCAACTTCTGAATGCTAAAAAGAGAATTGGTCATTATTAGATTCTGTCCCAAGAACTAATTACTTACCTACCACTGGTCATTTTGAACTTGCTTTTTTTGTCAGTACCTAGTAAATACTAGTGGTGTATTTTTGGGCTGATCAAATGGTATCCTTTCATTATTGCTGCAAGGCAAACAGAATGAAACGTTTTAGTGACCAAGAAAGTTAAGGTATAAGTGAAACTAAATGAGCAAGATAAATCACCCCATAAAAAGACCAAACAAATAGGAGTAAGCTGACTAGTGCTAAAACTTCTCTTAACCCTATTACAACTAGCTATAGAAACATACCATTAACCACTTTGGAAAAGTACATCTCCCATTCAGAGGACATAAAAAATTGACAACTTCTTCTTTTATGAAGAAAATATGAAGCTAAGCTCAAAGCAGCTGTCTTACAAGACTTTTATAAATGAAACCCAAACCGAACCACACAGGTTGGTTCTAGTCGGGTCGTACCCAGTCAAAAAGCGTACGATTCAAAACATTTTGAAATTTCTGTTATCTGGCAGCTCGGATGAGTCAATCATTGAACAAAAGGTGATCTATCTGCCTACCTTGACAAGATAAATAAACTCATTTCCGAATCGCCATGGAAGATGTCCCCGAGCTAGGCGACCCGACAGTCGGAGAAAGGAGAAGAGCAGAGAACTCCCACCTTCTGTGAAAACCTCAAGGCCCCGTTCAGCTTTCAGCGTCATAAAACGATAAAAACCGTTTCCGTAAAAGCTTAAAACTGATTGCTCTCAACTTTTTTATATAGTAAATTACGCCAAAGTTGACTTCTCCCCTACTGAACAAAGTTCCCGCGCTGGCGTGACGGCCGCGCCGCCCTTTGAGTTTCCCGCCAAAACTTGGTAGCCGCCCAAAAGGAATCCGCTGATAATTTTATTCTCACGGGCCCGCTCTTAGAAATCCATTATGGCCGCCGCAGCAACACAACCGAGAATTACGCAGTTCTCGTTTGATAATGTCTCTATTGAGCAAGTAAACCAACAGAAAGGAAAAGGAATGTTTGCCAATAAGGATTTCAGAGAAGGAGAGGTTATTTTTGAGGAAAAACCGTTGGTCTGCAGTCAGTTTTTATGGAATTCTATATACAAGTACACGGCGTGCGGTGCTTGTTTGAAGTCCCTGGAAACAGCTGAAGAAATGGCACGCAGACTTTCGGGAAATGCGAGCTTAGAGCTTCCCTACGCCTCCAAATGTTGTGAAATAATGCGTCTGGGACAGAAAATCGTCAGCTGTCATCGTTGTCAGGTAATTTGTTCATAGAGATGCTCAAAAGCGCAAGATCTCAAGAAATGCAAACGATAGCTGACATGATCATCTCATAAGATCTGACTGGGACTGTACCATTGATTCTGACGAGTTTTTGGTATGAAAAGACGAAGAATGTTGGATGATTGAGTTATTGAGAAACAAATAAATTTGATCGATCTGTCAGATATATCTGTTCGATCGATCGATCAATCAATGGATTGGTCAATTTCAAGATTGATCAGTTGAACAAGTGACTGTTCGATTAATTGATTGTTCGATTGATTGATTGATTGATCGATCGATGGGTTAATTGATTGATTGATTGATTAACTGACTGAATGAATGATAAATTGAGTGCAAAAGTTTGTTGCTCTTTTTTATTTAATTCCATGAGTTATCATGCACACAATTGACAAAATTAACGATTATAATTAACTATAGTTAATATACAATATTATTTATCTATGAGCAAACATTTTTTTCATTCAAACCTTGCCAACAATTAAACAAAAGAACTCTTTATCTCCCAAACCAATATATTCGGTGATTCCAGAAAGCATCCATACCCAACCACGGACGGCTTCCAAATTTAATTCCCTCCCCCCTCCCCCACCCCCTTGCCTTCAGAAATTCCAGAAATGTTCTACCCCCACCCCAAGCCTTTCGAATTTTAAAATCGTTCACCCCTGGTCCCTTCCTGATTTCTGTTTTTTTTACGTCAATACTCTAGAACTCCCTTTTTGATTCTCTATGCCTTCCAACAAAAAAGATTTTAAGATTTTGTGGAGGACTGTACTAAGAAAATATTTTATTTAATACAGGCTAAATATTGCAGCGAGGAGTGCAGACAGTCTGCTTGGGATCAATATCACCGAACGCTTTGTTTGGGAGAAAATAAAGGAGATCCTAGCCATCCTCTTGAACAGCTACAGGAAGCGTGGAGGTTGTTACAGTCTTCTGCGTGAAAATTTGAATCATTACTACATTATCTGAGATCTTTTGTGGAGGGTGGCTCAACAACCCAGGGATCTTTGTCTTAAGAAATCCTAGCAATTGAAAATGATCATGAATGCAGATCCTAATGTGGTGCAGTTTGCTTTTAAGTATTTTAATTTTTCGTTCATCATTTTCAAGCAAAATATGCAATAATGACTATATTATTGGAGGAAATTTAGATCTTGTGCCTTTTATTGTGTGTCTGCAGTTGTGTGGTGGTCGACAAAAATCAAAATTTCCACCCAGAAAAAATAAATGCCAATGTAAGATTGGTTTAAATCTTTAGGAAAATGCATTACCCTCCTGAAACTGCTAGTGTGATGCTTATTGCACAGATGATTGCAACAGTTTTACAAGTAAGTATTTTTATTGAAAGTCAGCTACATGAATTTTACATGTTTGGTGATTGATTTTATCATCGATACATGTTCATGCGAGTCTACAGACCAGTGTATAATGGCATAAGTGGTGCATCTTGTGTGCGAAATTGGACAGTGCTGAAAGTGGACTCCAGAAGTCAGAAAGGTGGACATGTAAAGTGGTAGAAAACTTATAATCAGTTGTAAGATGAAAGTTTGGAACAGATTTTGATTGAACAGGCATAAGTTCTTTGAAAAAACGCTTCGCTTTATTATAAATGGAAAAAATACAGTATTGATTGAATGGCAAATATTTCTTTCCCATTCTCATGATCTGCAATGGTTTTATTTTGAGAGTCTGCATGCTATACGCACAGTCATGTAACCCAGGCCAATTGAATACATGCTTCTTGTTTGACCGTTAATTATTAGCACATCCTATTACTGTAGAGTCAACTGCATTGCATTGAATATCAAGAGTGAAGCTTTCAAAACATCTGTCATTTACATTCAGGCACAAGATCCCCAGGCAGTGCAGAACACATTTGAATCCTTCTGTCACTCTGTGGTTAGCAAAGGGGACCAGATTGTTCACAAACTATTAGGGGATCAGTTTAAGGTTTGTTGGCAAGGGATCAAAGTTCATAATCTGTTTAAGCATGATAGTTCCCTGTACATGGAGTGCTGAGGCTTATGCCCATTCCCTTTCACTCCCTGAGGAGCACAGCTCCATGGAAACTGGCCGTCATCTCCCTCTGTTTTGGGCCAACTTTTCGATCTCTCAAGTCCACATGGAGTAATGGCAATAAAACCTTTTTTGTGAGCTCCAGCCATTTAGCCATTTATTGCACTTGGGTGCTTTATGAGAGGCATGATAGAGTTCTGTCAATAGCAGTGAAAGTAAAATGTTCATTTATGCTCAGACAGCTGACTAACAGAATTTCTATCCAACTGTTGTACTTATCTTTGGACCACCTCCTAGCCTGGACTGTCCCTTGTGTTTGTTTGTCATGATGATATACATGTGCATACCTCAAACAGCTATCATCTTGGTCTCAGGGGGTCTTGGTCTCTTACCATTTGCATGGCTTATTACAGTAATTCATGTTTGTTAAATCTATATATTATGTACTTAAACTGCAATAATTTTGATGTTTTTCCTTCTTCTTCTTCTTTTTTGGTAGGAACAATTAGATATTCTTAGAATGCTTATGTCTAATGCCCTGTTTGATGAGAAGTTAGAAGAGGTACACCTTAAAGAGATGTAAAAGTTTTAATCGTCATCTTCTTTGATGAAAATTTGAAAGTAACCTGGCTTGTACTGTAACTACATGTCCAACATACAGCTGTAACTGCATCACTGTGACCATTGTACGCTCTCTAACTCTTGTAGCATACATTACCTACAGTATTAATATAAATTTTAAAGAGAAATCTTTAAGCTTATGACTGTAACTGCCTTAATGAGATAATGAGTTTGTTACATAGATATCCTCGAGAGATGGAAATATGAATTCAAAGTGTCTGTTGCTGCATGTAACAACAGAAAGTGATCTCCTCTCTTCTGCCCAGCCCGATGAGTGTAAATTGTTGTCTTTATTTACTGCTGGCTGTGTAAGTTTGTTTCTTTTGTTTTATTAGTGGTTTAAGCCTGAGGGGTTCCAATCTCTAATGGCATTAATTGGGACCAATGGACAAGGTATTGGAACAAGGTACATATTAATTTACTTTGTTTTTTATTTGTTTTTGTCTTGTGCTATTTTATGAGAATTACCCGTAAATGAGGCCCCCAAACCTGGTATTTTATCAGGCATAATTCTCTTAGCTTGTGTTACTTAAACTTCATAATGTCATGTTTGTTTTGTCTGTTTTTTCTCTCTTGACCACATGTACACAATGCAATGAGCATATTACTGCTGGCATATTGCAATTGGACAATTGAACATTTGAACATTTTAGTATATTGCTGGTAGTTGCATGTATTACTTTTTTATATATGAATAACACACCTAACTTTCAACTTAACACTTTAAAACTTCTAATTGCAGCTCACTAAGTACCTATGTTCACAATCTTGAAAACCTTGGTGACATATCCAAGGATGAACATCAAGCTTTGGACATTTTCATTGATCAGCTTTATGAGGAAATGGACAAAGGTATGGTTAAACCAAACGTGAGAATCAAAAAGATGTCGTACAGCACCTTGTCAAGTTATGATCCTTTTTTGTCGTCACCACTCGAGAAAACACACCATTGGATATTTTATGCATACAATCTATATCTACCAGTGTGCAAGATGAACACATCTTGTACTTTGTGATTGGCCACCTGAGTGGTCAAGAGGTGACTATCCTGCCAACTTCGGTTTTCACAGTGTCTACTGCAAGAAAAGTGGTGTTTGTTATACTAAATAATAAATCCACATTGATCAAGCTTGTCAGGTCAAGATGGCTAGATGTTGGCCTTCTCCTTATTGAGTCATTATAAGCCTCCTACAATGAGTTTTTGGGGCTCCTCACGCACTCCTCCCCAAATGATGACTGTATGGGAGGCTACATGCTGTGTGTCAGTTCATATAAAAACGTGCAAGAAAACCACAACTTGCAGTACCTGTACATTTTACATCTTGATGCAATAGGATATTGTATCGGACAAAAATGTTAAAAATGCGTTGTTTTCGGTGAACGTTGTCATCTGTATTGTCATCATGGTAACTACTGACTCTCTGTTGGCAAATGTTCTTAAACACAGTAGTTGACTAGTAAGTTTAATTACTGAGAGCAAGTGGAATGCTTCAGAGAGAGCGCCGATAAGCTCATAAACGCACGTTGCCTGCCTCTTGACACGACACCAAAACGTTTGTGACCCTGGTGAATACTTCTACAAGCGATTACACTTATCTTGGAAAAGACAAATTCAAAGCAGAATGTAACTTACCGATCCTTTGTTCGCCAACACCCTGCCAAGAGTCTGAACACATGGACCGCATAGTAAAACGAACCATATACCATGCGCAACCGCGCTGCCCATGATACTAAGGAGCTTAAGCAACGAAGACGGCGACGCTAAGGACGAAGTCTAGTAAAAAGTGAATTTATTAGTGGGCCTACTTGTCTCAGAACTTGCTAAACCTGAATACTTAACGCCAGCGTTCAATTCCAAATGAAAATACAAAAAATTAGCCACTTTCGTTCACGTTCCCCAAAATACGCAGAACTTAGTCATTTCACGTTGTTGTTTTGCAGAGGACGGCAAAGAAATGTACAAAGATTTATGACGCACGTGCACAGCTATTGTTCTGCTCATTAAACTTTTTGTTTGGTGACGTTCTCGTTGCCGTTGCCGTCGTGATTTGCTTAAGAGGGAGTTTTAGCAAATCACGACGGCGACGGCGACGAGAGTGTCACCAAACAATTAGCAGAACAGTAGCTGTGCACGTGCGTTTTGAATCTTGGTACATTTCTTTGCCATCCTCTGCAAAAAAACAACGTGAAATGACTAAATTCTACGTATTTTGGAGAACGCGAACCGCAATGGCTAATTTTTCGTATCTTCTTTTGGAATTGAACGCTGTTGGTGCATGTTTAGCCTGAGCAAGTTTTTAGACCGATAGGCGTACTGAACTGATTTACACAGTTGCTATATTCGAAGGAAAAATATTAATTCATTTTTTACAAGGCGTCGTCCCCGCCGTCGCCGCCGTCATTGCTAAAACTCCCTAAGGTCCCTACTGAGGGCGCAACACAGCCATCCGGAAATCTGGACATGTGTGCCTCTTACAAGATATAATAACGATTACATTACTTGCAAAAAATTTCGGACGTTTCATTTTTGAACACTTTTGATCTCATTTCGGACAAATTTCGGACACTTTGCGGAAACATAGCTTAAATAAGTTTACGCCCACAAAACACAAATTAGACTGAACCAACACCTGTAAAAATAATTGTTTTACTGCACCCTCAAGGTTTTATAGGTACACCGACGTGAAAAATAACACAAATTATATCAAACCGTTACTTATCTCAAGCAGTGTCTCAACTAGAATTCGCCTCATAAAGGAAACTAAGAGCTTTGTAGCTACCTAAAGTTTTGCACTGTACTGTAAATACTTCGGACGTTTGAAATTTTCGACGATTAAAAAGTTCGAACGGTTTTATTTTCGGACACTTTTTTTGTCGGAAATTAAAATCACCGAAATTATTCGCAAGTAGTGTTAATGAAGCCTTTTTCATTCTTTTATTTATTAATTTTTTTATTTATTTATTTATTTATTTTTTTTTTTTACAGTTTCTGGCCAGTTTCTAAACTGTGAAGGTTCAGGACTATATGCTCTTCAAAGTTCTTGTGAGTGCTATATCATCAGTGGTAAACTAGCTGTTGTACTCTTAAAGCTTTATTCAAGTTTGAACACCAAATGTCAACACTGCGGAATTTTACGTTCTACTTCCAATTTGAATCGTAAAAAGTCGATCCTCTTTTGAAATGTTTAAAATTGCCAAACCTCGTGGATGAGGTTGAAACTTTCAATCAGTAGTTTTATGTGTGTGGTCCTTAAGACTGTTATGGTGGTAGATTCTAACTCTTTCCACAGATAGACCCAAGAAAGTCTTTTTTTTTTTCACTTTCCTCGCGCCAGTTGTCTCTTATTTATCTCTTTTTCACCTTTGCTGCGCTGTGCTTTCCTCTCCAGTTGATGGCGTGTAATCTTCCATCTGACCATTGCAGTGTATGGTGTTTGTATTGTAATGTCCTTTTCGTTTTCTTACAATAGTGCTCACCAGTTTTACAAATGGTGTACTTTTGTGACGTCGATAAGTTTTATTCTTCTCGGTGAAATTCTATTGTTGATTTTTTTGGATAGGTAACCACAGCTGCGAACCAAACGCAGAGGTTACTTTCCCCTATAATAACTCAACCCTGGCTTTGAAGGCACTCAGCAGTATTCAAACAGGCGAGGTACATGTACTAGAATTTCACTCTATTAACGAGTAATGATTTCTTACGATCATTATCTTGCTTTAATTCTAAACCGTTACATACGTTAAAGCATGTCCGACACACCCGATAAAAGCAATATCCGATACACCTAGAATACGTCCGATCGTCAATAAGAATGAAAAGAACGGGTCACCTCAGTTTGAGTCGAATCCAAGTGATGGTCCACATTTTCTACCCTCCTTGCGAGCGTTCCTCTTTTTTTGTACAACCCTTAGTATTTCGTACCTCTCTAAAATGCTGCTTATTTTAGTCGTCTTAAAGTTTGTTACTACTAAAAGTGATTTAAATTTTTTTCAGGAAATCGTCATTTGTTATCTTGGTGAGTGCGACAGAGAGAGAAGCCGTCACACAAGACAACAACTACTCAGGTGTTGATAAAAGATGTGTCGCTTTTAATTGATCAACTGTAGAGATGCACAAAGAAAAACAAATTCAAAAGAACTTGAATGAAGGTTAACCACGCACAGTAACCAACAGAACTGTGGTCTGTACGCAAGGCCTTGAAGAGTTACTGTAGAGTACAATGGTACTCAAAGGTCCTTGAATTTACTTTCCCAGTTTTTTCTTTTCTGGCTAATTGTAAATAGTTTTAAACTGCACGAAACTCTCACATACATCCATATAAAATTGTAAGACCGTAAGTGCCAAAGTTTCCGAGATTGAGTTTTTGCTTTCAAGTTTCCGAGAATTTTTCGTATATATTTTACTTTTTAAGTCAATAAAGGGTCATGATCCTGAAGCTCAGCGAAACTGAGGTCTTTGTTGCATGAACAGGTTCCTTTCCGTTTTCTCAGCCTTGACCTTGCTCAAAAAAATCCGTTTTGGCGTGTCCAATCGAAACATTTTGATTTCATAGCTCAACTATAGTTTGTTGCCTTGTTAACTTACCGGCCGTCATAACTGACTGTGATGTAAATGTGTTCTTTCACTATTTTTAGGGAAAATTATCTATTCAGTTGTACCTGTCCAAAATGTGAATCTCAAGCTGGGGACCCAGATGTGACATCAAGTGAAGATGAGGAAGATTCTATGGAAGAAGACTCCTGACAATAACCTTATTCTTCATTTGTATTGTGAAGTGTTCAAGCGTGGCTATACAGTTTGAGCAGTACCAGATTTCTGCTGGAAATCGCTTAAGTTTTCCCCTTTTCCGAGACTAAACTCACCAAATTATTCAAGAGAGCGGCTTTTTGTTCGAACTTCACAGACGGATAATAAAAAAAAAAAAACAGTGGATCGTCTCTTCACACTCAAGCCATGCTTCTAAGAAACATGAACTTCCTCTTCCTGAAAACAAATACCTACTTTGGTGTTAGTAGTTTTCGGTTTCATTTTCGCCATTTTGGCCAATGTGCCGGGCATAAAACGGTGCCCTCTTATTATGCGTATATTACTGTCAAGTCTCTGGCAAGACAGAAACTCTCCCGAAGTACCAGGTCTGGTCTTAAAGGTGCTTTGACTTTTGAAAATTACTTCAGAGTTATAATTACTTGAAAGTTTGATGAGAACTTAGTTTTGCGATTTTGATAAGGCAATACATTGTAATTCGGTTTGTGGTGTGGGTAATTTCATAGTACAACCCAAGAATTACAAGAGAGGCATACGATTTGAATTAACTTGTGGAATTTTCGCTTTTTGGCACGCGCTCAGTAGTTACCGTCACGAGGCAAAAATCGTAAAGGCAAGCAGAAAATGACAACATAAAACATTGTGGACCAAGGAGACCCTTCCCTTATTTATGTCCAGTCCATTGAAAACCCAGGTTGTTTTCTTTATAGCATTTTTGTTGTACTTGACATAGTCGTCATATGTTGCATCACATCCAGTGTCTGCAAGACGCAATGGACCTACGAGAAGGGAAAAGAAAGAAAGAAAACATTTCGTGTAGAAGCCAGAGTAAAATTTGTTACGTCTTAAAACTGGAGTGCTGTGATCAGCTTTTCACCGAAAATCAGTGTATAAATTTTTTTTTTTTATAGTGTTTATAATGAGATCGAATTAAAACACTAATCACATGGCATTAGTTAGTAATGTGTTTTACCCTTTATAACTGACTCTGCTGCTGCCTTTTCAGCACAGATTACAGGTCTTTTTGCAATTTGCTCTCACGTACGAGTGCCAGCTGCAGTAACTTGGCCAATCGTGATATCTGCTGTCCTTATCAAAACATGTACAACCTGAGAAAAACGGAAAGGGCTGAGTAATTTGTGTTTCCTTGGTGTTATCGTAGTCACACTCGCGTCTTGAGAAAGAAATCAATTTTCCGACATTAACTTGTAAATATGTATGTCGAATAAGTTCCATTGGCCATCCGAACATCGGACGTTATTAAAATTGTAAAATCTGAGTGGCTCACTCTACGAAGTTGTTCTTAGAAAAAAAATCGTCATTTTAAATGTTGATTATCCTGGACCGGATCAACGTACAAAACAAGTCTCGGAGCTATTTCTAACAGTCAATCAACAGCATAGGATACCCGAAATGTTTTCCAACCTGTCTCGGCCTCGAGTGGGTTCATGTGAGATCATTTGAGGTCCGGTCCCGTGTGAACGTAGCTACAACTGCACGACCAAGCCCTCCAGGCATCTAAACGGTGTGGGTCCTATTTCAAACGGTTCCAAAGTTGAACAGGTCCAAACTTTACATCGGGTCGAGACTGGAAAGGTAGGGATAGCAAGTCCCATGTAAACGAAAGATCTGTCTGATCCGATTTTTCGATCCGATACATTTGGAACCAGTCCGGTTTGTCCCAAAAATAGCCATGATAGTTTTTTAGCCAGTCAGTTGTAGATTGAAAAACTCGAAAAAAAAAACTGCCTTTTTAAGCAGCCGATGCAACAGTGCTGTACTTACTGCATGTTGGCTTCGTTGTAGGGGGCTTTGTCGTAGGGGGCTTTGTCGTGGTTTTCATGTTCCCTGTGAAATGAAGGGAAAAAATTTGAGGAGCAAAAAATTCCATCTGATGAGAAAGAACTCCATTTTCATTGCTTTCTTTTAAGTACCTTTGGCTCGGCCATTGGCAGTGTGAGATTCAAACAAAATCTTGCCTTTTTAGTTGTAGTGCGGTAAATTCATACTCGGAAGCCGCGTCATTTTCTGGATCACGGAGTCACTAAGGTGTTTCAGGATCGTTCAAAAAAGGTCAAAGGCAATGCCCTGTACCTTTGCATCCGTAAAACCTGTTGATCTCCTCTACATCCCACCAGCTGAAGTCGTGCTTGTTTCCAATGGTGCCTGTAAACTAATTAATGGGTTTAGTTACTTCAAAATGCTTGAAAATGGAATCATCGGAAAAGTGGAGAGAGATGGTGCATGACTGTAGAGGCAGATTAAAGATTTGAAGTCTGATGAACAAAGGTTAATTACAGAAGAGCACAGCCTAAAGTCAAGACATCTCGCAGTGGCCAGGCATCAAATTTTTATTTTAGATGCATTTCAAGTAGACGAGACATAAGTTCTAGTTTTGTGACTGACAGTTTTGATATCGTTCCAAATTTTCGTGAAACAAATTAATCATAGGTTCATTCTCAGGTAAATACAATTTGAAATCGGGAGAAATTTTTAACCAATAAGGGTGGTGAACGGTAAATGCGAGACTTTGCTAGAAGGCGAAAATGGTGTTTTTCTTTGCGAGCCCGACATATTTTTGACCAGAGTTTAAAGTGTTTTAACTGGGGAGACTACAGGACCCTTAAAATTCGACGAAAATTCAGCGAGACTCATGGCTTTTGAAGGACCCTGATTCACCACCGATCAATTTAAAATTCAAGGTTCGGCTTGTCAGAGAGATATTGACGATCTGGGAATTATTTAAGATTTGGATTCAGGATTTGGAAATCCAGGCTTTGAAAATTCAGGATTAAGAAATTCATGATAAGGAAAGTCAAGATCAGAAATCCAGGTTAAGGAAATTTAAGATTGGAAAATTCAGGATTAGGACATTAAACTCAAGATTTGGAAGTTCAAGATTTAGAGATTCAAGATTAGGAAAGTCAAGATTTGGAAATTCAAGATT
>Ga0126339_10001198_pt1 | contig 17017 bp, 14 predicted proteins | sample OrbTmetagenome_2_FD_92532 | JGI IMG/M metagenome (GOLD analysis project Ga0126339, IMG submission 92532) | Coral microbial communities from Petempiche,Puerto Morelos, Mexico - Orbicella T R C metagenome | ecosystem: Host-associated > Invertebrates > Cnidaria > Coral | place: Petempiche,Puerto... | reverse complement strand
CTGTCTGTATGTCTGTCTATTCGTTTGATTTAGCCTTACCTCTATCGTATCGTACTTGATGTAGAAGTGACTAGCAGTTCTTCCCAGGTCAGTAGAGTTCAGATATCCAGTCCGCTGGTCAAACCGCACCATCTTCGCTTTGTCCAAATGACGTGCTGCATTAACAATCAGCTCTCTGCGGTGTCCAAGTAGAAGAGGGTCATCCTATGGAAGGAAATTCCGAGAGACTAAAAATGCAAGACATAAGAAAGGGGAAAGTTTCCTATAGCTCTTTAGGTCCCTTGAAGAGTGAAGCAATTAAAATGTATTAGCAACTATCACAGGTTACTACATCTCCTTCCCCCCGGCAAAGAAGAAAAAATCCTCCATACTAGAAGAAGCATAGAAAGAAACAGAGTACAGTAAACTCTCGACGGGAGGTACAGTAAGAAACTAAGGAAGTACTTTTCTGCGTGCTAAGATGCATGACAAGATTGTAGCTTTACTTCTAGTGAGTTAAGATTTTGTCCACGAGCGTTTCGATTGGTCTCAATGCAAGATCGGGATTACTAAAAAGAACCAACGTATTATTTGATCCTGAGTTGATGATATCAAATTAAATGAATTATATACTGTTTGTTTTTCTTCAGATCAACGTAACACTAGCCCGTGGTAAAGTCATTTTTTGTTCAGTCGTTCGATACACACGTATTGGAGACTTGTCAAACAACTGCATGGCCTGTTGTTAGTGAATAGCAAAGATGGATTAAGATGCACTAAATAATTCATTATTTGACAAGCAAACCTCTTTGGTTCCGTAAGGGATGCCGTAAGCCAGTGGATTTACGCGCATTCGAATGTATAAATACGTGTAGCTGAGCCACTCAACTGCTTCATCGACATTGGTTACTGTACCAAGGGCAATCTGATAAGAAGGAAAACCCCAAAAAGTTAAAAATGAGTTCTCCTAGCACCATACAATACATTCACTTTTTTGCACTTGGCGCCTGTTTCTGCTTATTTCAAATACATAGTTCCGTTTCGTTAATAGCGCAATTGGCGTCAGAAATAAACTTTAAGAAGGAAAATTCCTCTATTATTTTCTCTCCTGTTACAATACCTGAAACGAGTTCTAAAAAAGAAACCGTCACGCTTCTTAGAGACGCCTCTGACCAAATTCGCGGGCACAGTTCAGAGAAATTAACAAGGTACCGACCGGTTTTTCCCCTGACTCCAAGGTTCTTACCTCGGCGTTCAAACTGTCAGTAAGACTGGAGATGAACTGACTCTCAATCGGTGACTGTCTTGTGAGAAGCGCCAGATAATGGCTGAGTTTGTCGTGTGACGTGATGATGATACCCTCGCCTTGTTTATCGAACTGAGGACGTCCAGCTCGACCAAAGATTTGAAGCACGTCTAAGATACCAATATCGACAAACGAACCTTTCTTGGCGTCATAAACTTGTGTGCCCTTGAGAGATATAAAGAAAGACTATTAAAACCTACACAACCCCACGTTTGAATTGTAACAAGCTGAGGCCCCGTCCACCGCATGAGAAATTTGAAAACGCAGCTTTATTTCTACAGTTAGGCCTTCCGTTCACACTAATCCGTCACGAAAACGGAGCTTTTCGAAAACGCTACTCAAACCGGAGGAATTTGAAAACATTTTATAACGGAGCTTTTCTAAAACGATGGCATCGCCATAATCGTATGATTTCCCTGACCGAGTTTTCCTCAACAACAAATCCAAAATGACCAGCGCTTGTTGCGTTTTTAAATTCCTCGGCGTAGTGTGGACGGAAAACATTTGAAACATTTTCAGGGTGAAACCTCCGTTTTCAAATTCCTGCGGCGTAGTTTGAACGGGGCCTGAGGTTGCGGAATAATTTCCCCAGTAATGTTCCGATTAAGACCACAGCATGTAGGCTTACAAGTACAAGGACACAACAAAAGCAAAAAGGCCAGGATCAAAAATACAACAACTGGACTTGAAGTTTGAGTGCACTAAAATTTGTCACTGTGCCTTGAATAGTTTCTAAAAACTAAGAAGTGATAGTGGCAAAATGAATATGAATGAATATTAATGATGTTCGGCCATTCTCCGCCATGAGTCAAAATCACAAATAACACATTACCAGGGTGAGGAAACTTCCAAATGACTTCTAAATTATAACCTTCAAAAAAATTGTGATCCACAAAATATCACAAAATTCGCAAAGTAACAATCTATCCTCCCCGAAAATAGCGATAAAACTTCACGTTTGTCAGTGAATTTTGAAGGTAACGATCTCCAAAGTCACGACAGGGAATGAATCCATTAGTAACGAATCAAAATTTTAAGAAGCTGATTACACCTTTTTACCCTTTTAATCAAGATCATACCTTAATGACCACAGCATGGGCTGGCAGATTAACACCCCAGGCCAGAGTCGCAGTACACACCAGAACCCGGATCAGACCACGTGAGAACAACTGTTCGACCATGGTACGATCCTGCCGCAACATACCAGCGTGATGAATACTGAAGCCATCTGGAAACAGTTCTCGTAACTGCTTGTTTCGTGATCTCATCACCTGTGATTTGGTCCAAAATTACGTTTATTGTCATGCTGCTTGTCCTAGAACTGTTTTGGAAGTCAGATGGCTACAGGATGATTAAAATGTTTCCGTCGAACAGCTGGGGGAAAGCAGTGAAATTATACCACATAGCCCATAAAAACAAGAATAATTGCAATTTTCTCCTCTTGAGCAAGACGCCACTGATACGTTAAAGCCAAAACACAAAAGCCACGGTATACATTCGTTTAATTCCTTTGTTTCCCTAAATTTGGAGAAGGTTTTCATTGGAAAAAGCATGTATCTCTTCATAGCCCTTCAATAAGGAACACTTGATCACTCCGTACGACGTTTTTTAACCGTAAAGCTCAACAAATGCAAACACTAAACAAATATGTTGAAGATTACTTTGTACACTCTAAATAGATTCAGCCAGTTTTAAACTGTAAACCGGCTGTACCTTTTTTTCAGCCTGTCCAAACTCAGGACTCTGTGGGGCATGGAACAAAGCAGCGTCTCCCTGATTGGCTGCCATCTCTCGTAACGTCAGTGCTGTCTTGACGGTTGCATTCCGTGCATGCACAAAAACCATAACCTGTTGACAGGAACAGAAAGACAAGGACTGTATCGCTGGCTCAGCAGTCGCTTCCCCAAATGATTGTTTTTACATAAAAGAGACTGTAGAAGGAAAAAAACTTAAGATTGCTCTGAACCCTCTCCACAGAATTTTTTTAACCTTTGTAAAAAGTTGCATCTTATCATGCTTATCATTATTGTAGCATCACTTGTTAAACGGTGGAAGTATTCATCCTTCAAAGTATAGCTGTTAGAAAAGTGCTGGAAACTGTTGCCAGTCTCCTTAAATTGATTTTCTCTGACTCACCTGATGTCCTTGTTCAACGTTCTCCAAAACCTTTTCGTAGCAAATCGTGTCCATGTCATGTAGTTGTTTCACGTGACCTTGGCTCTTGATCCCGATAAACGTTTGGCCGAGCGGGACGGGACGAAAACGCCCGTCAAAGAAAAACAGGCCCTCGTACGGGTTGACCCGCAGGAAGTGCGTCACGTCGATGTAATTGGGAAGTGTTGCTGACAAACCCACGATTCTGATCATGCTCTGAGATGATTCAACCTACGGAGGTATATACACGACAAGAAAATCGACTCTTTATATAAGACACCAAATTCTCAGTATTAATACTACTAGAACTGTACACAATCAGTTAGGAGAATTCATTGTTCGAGCTAGAGACTTATCCGGGTAAAACGTCCAAGTTAAAATGGCGAACCAAATGCAAATGAGCCAAAGAAGTAGCTTCTGTCTGTCTGTCTGTCTGTCTGTCTGTCTGTCTGTCTGTCTGTTTGTTTGTTTGTTTGTTTATCTGATTGTTGGTTTATCTGTTTGTTTGTTTGTTTGTTTGCTTGCTTGTTTGGTTGGTTGGTTCTTTTCCCATGCAATCCTCCGTAGCAAGCATTTTCGCATTTTGGGGTGCACAAGAATTTAGACCAGATCAATTATAGCTGTTATTGTAGTTATCAGCGGTTTGACATACAAATCAGGCAAAAGGGTCAATTCTGCTTTGTGTTGAGCCTTTCGCCTCTGCGTTTATCGTTTTTAAACAAAGTAATCTTTGAGTGCAGACTCAACTACAATAACAATTATTTGCGGCCAAATGCAGAAAACTCTAAATTGTACAAGAACGCTTAACACGCAGGTAAGTCTCATGTTAGTCTGTCCACAGACGTTTTTTTTTGCTACGACTTAATTTTCTTCTAGCGCGCGAGCGATACGAGAGCGGAACGCGATAGCGGCCGCGACCTCTCCCCAGCCCCATCCCCTTGCGTTTTAGCGCGTATATCCCATTCCCCGGTTAATATTTTGCTATTAAAGCTTGCGTTCTCGACGAACACAAGACTAAGCTAGACTAAATAGAGGGTTTGTGGACAAACTAGTCTCATGTGGAAACTGTAGTTTCGTCCGAGCCTAACGGAGTTCAATCACAGCTGTATTAAAGTATCAACTCACTTGTCGCAGAGTCCTGGCTACCAAACACTCAATAACTGACCCTCTGTCGTCATGCAAGAGATGGACTTCATCAATAATCAACAACTTTACAAGCTGGGCTAGTGCCACGTCCCCTGTGCTCTTACGCGTCACCACGTCCCATTTTTCAGGCGTGGTTACTAACATCTGCATTGACAAAGAAAATTCATATTGAAACTGTTTGCCAGTGAATAAATTCCAGGAGGACAATAAAATTAAAACACAGCAATGATGGGGTTGAATAAAACAATACACATGAGCCTTGTTCTGTTATTAGCTTTTTTTAAAAGAAATCTCTCTAACGTATTTTTCACGCTGTTTCCAATGCATTGTTATCAGACCTTCAGTGCGAAACGTCACGCACCACGTCAACCCTCAGCTCTTTTATTGAAACCGTTAAAAAATCATTATTTCAATTGAAGCTGATCGTTAAAAAGTATAGTTCCTTTTCTTGGCGCAGCGGTTGTTTCAGCGGCTAACCCGCCATGCAAAGTTTCTCTGTAGAGAGTCGTTGAAATGAGAGTTGAAAGCGATTGTGAAGAACACAACATCAAACCAGCACCGACTGCACTTACTTGAGTCTTGAGGATTTCGGATTTTGTGAGCTGCATATCACCAGTAAGCTCACGTACTGCAATCCCCAGCGAGGCCAGCCGCTTGCCAAAGTTTTGAACCATCTCAGCTGCGAGTGCCTTCATAGGGGCCACATAAATGATCTGAAGGGGAAGAAAAACGATCGACCACAAAAAAAATCAAACAGTTACCAGTGATTGATGACTGTACAACCATAGATACATAACTTTCAAAAAATTTCAGACGTCACGATTTCGGAGATTTCAGATTTCGGAAGTTTAATTTTCGGACACTTTTTATCTCATTTCGGACAAATTTCGGACACTTCGCTCAAACATAACCTAAGTACCTTTACGCCTGCAAAACACGAATTAGACTGAAATGACATCTGTTTTACTGCAGCTTCAAGCTTTAACAGGTACACTGGCGAGAAAATAGCACACATATTCTATCAAGCTGTTACATATCTCAAGCAGTGTCTCGCCAACTAGAGTTCGCTACATAAGGGAAACTAAGAGCTTTGGAGCTACTTAGAATAAAAGTTTATCACTGTACTGTAAATATGTTAGACGCTTAAAATTTCGGACGCTTAAATATTTCGGACGGTTTCATTTTCGGACACTTTATTTTTGTCTGAAATTAAAATCGTCTAAAATTTTTTGCAAGTAATGTAAATCGTAGCAAGTAACCAACCTTAAACTTATCCTTCTTGATCACTCCTTCCTCGATGTTTTGTTTAATTTCCCTTAAGATCGTCAACATGGCAATGTTGGTTTTGCCTGCACCAGTTGGTGCACTTATCAACAGGTTTTCGTTTGTGTTGTATGCTGCGTCAAATACAATGGACTGAATTCTGTTAAGCCGCTTCATCCCTTGAAATCCCATTTGCCCAATCTAGAAAATAAATAAGCACATAAATTCGAGATGTTTTAAGGAATTTCTTGCATTTAAATAGCTAGCGGAAAATGGACAGCATTGGCAACATTCGCAGTTCACACGCTACAAGAATTTTTTCATGGTTTTGCGCAAACTAACTTTATTAACACAAAGTCATGAGTTAAACAAGCTTCTTCAGCTTTTAGAAAAAAAATAATTATGTTTTCATTGAAAAAAAGTGAATTGATCAGGCCGCACCCGCAGAAGACCTGCAGAGACTGAGACGACCTCTACTATGGACCTGATGGCTTTTTGGAGGTCTCGCCGCTTTCAGTTACTGTTATTATTTTATTATTATTTATGGTGTGGCAAATAAAAGATGATGTGATGATGATGACGATGACGATGACAGCGACGGCGACGATGATGATGATGATGATCCAACCCCTGAATGATGCTCTTTAAGTAAGATAGGCAGCTTGCAGCGTTAATCATTTCACAAAATACTCACCTCGTCTAAAGATGAAATAGGAATGGGAGTTTCTCCTTCCCTTGGTGGTAAGGGCGTGTTTGGAGGAACAACAACCTCTTCATACATTTTTGTGTTTTTTCGTTTAGCATCAGCAGGCAGGGCAATCTGTAAATGAAGCCACAGTCAAATTACTGGATAGTAATACAACCAGAAAAAATAATAAACATAATATTGATTTGTACTTCTAAATTTGACGTATTACTTTAGGATAGATTGTATGGAGGTCTCTATTGCAAGCTTGAAAAAAATTACTTCTTTCAGATTTTCTGACCATGACAAATTAATTTTATTGTCACTTTTCAGAATTTTGACAATGGTCCACCAAGTTAATATCCTCGGCTAAACCTAAAAAAGCCGATGTGGTTCTTCATTCTCAGCACCTGTTTTCTTGAAAGTGTATGGATATTACAACAGGATTTCAGATGTTGATCGCTCTAACACTCTTGAATTAACAGTCTATGAGTAGTCAGTCTTCAGTTTTCTCACGATTGGTTGAATCACCCGATGCAAATGAGACACGACCTACGTAAGTTTTTTTCACCCTTTAGTCTCACAGTGATGGGTATATCCCTTTGTAGGACCCCCCCCCCCCCTTATGTACCGATAGATGTAGGTGTAGTGAGTAGCAAAACAGAACACATGTAGAACATATCATGGTACCTTGGTGTCTGAAATAAAAGCTGTCGCTCGATGTGTGTCAGCCAAAGCATCAAACACATATGGATACACCTGATTGGGCTGAACACTTCTCTTTGGCCGTGAGAACAAGGGGGCACTGGACGCTACTTGGAGAGCGATCTCCCTTTAAAAAAACAGGAGCAAAAAGGTGACTCAAGATTAAAACAAGAAAAGCAGCAACTCACGAGAAACAGATGTACAACTTACATGTACATAGACTGATCTTATGTTCAAAAGCTTAACTGCATTGATGGGGTTTGCAAAACAGGTAAGTGTTACATTGACACTGATGAGGCAGATCAACGTAATTATGACATTTCACACTTCTCACAGACAACATACCTCTGAGTTTTCATTGAGTCAGGATCAAAGCCAACCGCTCTGAGATAAGCTTCTTGATCAATATCCTGTTCATCTGCAGGTGCATTCCTGTCTCTACGAGCCTGGCGTCGTTCTTCCTTTCTTCCTTCCTTCCTTACCTGTCGCATCAGCTGCTTCTCTTGTTCAGACTGCAACCAATACAAACAACAAGCAAAATTATTCCTTGACTTAAAAAGGATAACTCCACCCTAGAATAACCCACTCCCACCCTCCTCCTGCAGTCCTCCACTACATACATGTACACTATGTACACAAACCTGCACGGTGACTTGACATCCATACAAAGGCTTGCTTGGACCTGTTGTGGACTTCACTCTAGTGCTCTCTGAAATGTAAAGCTCTTTGCAATTAATAGGAATTAAATGATAATGCAGCAAGAAGCTTGATTCATAAACTTACTTACAAGTCTAGTTTTGCAAAAGCTAAATCTGGAGTGAGAAAATTGTCTGTAACACTTGAAACTTAATCTAACAAAGAGCACACTAAGTGGAAGAAGAGCACTTTGCACTAGGAGTATACTTACTGGATGTTCTACTGTAAATTCTTAAGTACTACAGGGCTGTCAATAAGGGCTGCAACCCATAACACCTGCTATGGTGAGTATGTTTGATGTGCCCTTGATATTTCAGGTGAACTTGCCTGTAGTTGATACAATTCACCCAAAAAGTAATAGGTTTGTTACAGGTGTGAAGATCAAGGCTACAGGTGAATCAAAACTTAATGACAGCCTTGCATTGGATAGTATTGCAAATCTTAATCGCAGTGCGCACAACTCACCTTTGCCTTCATTCAAATCAGAAGCACTTTCAGAAGTTGCTATAACTATCCTGTGTCTGTTAGCAAGGAGTGTTTGAATGAATTCAAACCGATCAAACCCAAGAAGCTCAAATACCTCATTCTGAATAGCTTCGTCATCTCTATCAGAGCTGAGAATGTCAAAGAGCGCTGAACAAAGATCCAGAACTGACACACCACAGCTACTATCACCAAAATAATGTTCACACTGGTTTCTTAGCCATGATCCATTGATTTCATCTTTGTTATTTGTCCCTGCACTTGAGGTATCCCTCGAAGGTATTTGTTCTTCCCTGATTGTTGGAAAATCCATTTGAGTCTCAACATCTTCTTCCTCAGAATCAGAAAGCAATGCATCATCTAATGATACAACTTTACTCTTAAATGGAGCAAATTTTATGTCACTGCCAAACTCCTTCAAAGGTTCTTCATGTTTCTCTTCATTTCTCTTGTCAATGAGTACCAAGCATTCCTCAGGAAGCAGTAAAATTATGTTCTGAATGATATGACAAGCTTTGGTTGCTGCTGAAGCTGGAAATGCTCCAAAAACACTTTTTAGTTTGGCACTTTCAATTTTTCCAATGTGACTTGCATCCTTCAAAGTTGTGAAAACAAATACTGTTGCACTTTCCACAGCTTCACCTGATGAATCTTTACCAACTAAAAAATATCATAAAAAAAGTTATGTTTAGCAAGGATTTGATCCATGTTTGTAGTGTTTTATCCATTAGGATATGCATAATAGATTCTGTGGGGAACACATTGTCTACATTAAACTGTTGTGTTATAGATCGTTTTCACTGTCACGCAATAAAAAAATAAATCGAAAACCATCCAGTGGAAAAAGCTATGAACTTACAATGCTATAGAAGATAACTAAATAAGACACTTCTCCAGGTTTTAGGCCTGTGCGTTTCCCCAAACTTCAGATATTTGTTGAAATGTTTTGCAGATATTTGCAGAGCCCAGTATGAAAACGCCATGTTGGTGTACCTCCGTGGTACACCAATATGGCAGCCGGAAAATAGTGTAAACATCTGGAACTTACTTTGGCTATCTAGGCGACTGATTATCAGTACTGATCAAACAAGCATTTACATAAGAACTTTTTATAACGCTCTAACTTCTAAAAAGGCTCAAAATCATGAGATAAGTATATATTTTTCAACAAACTTGATCGTAGCCTTGTGTCATGCACCTCCATAACCCTGAAATTCAAAATGCTCTGAATTCCAAACGAAGCATGCTATTGAGCTGTAAAATTGTAAACAGATATAAATATACCGCCTCTTATGCCTGATGAGGATAAAAACTTTGGTGCCTCTTTAGTTTTGGATCTTTGAAAGTGATGACGTCACAAGAAAACGATCTATTGAGCATTGGTTAAATGCAAGTGTTTTGCGGTTAAAATCTAAACAATCCAAGCAGCATACTAAAATGTTATTATCAGTGCCCTATGATTTTACAGCTCCAGCAGGGCTATAGAATTAAACTGTTTCAATGTGTAATTTTTTGACAAAAATGTTGAAACAATATGCCTTTTGCTTCACAGAAACAAAATTTTTCAACAAGAATTGCTGGGAGGGTATGCAAACATGCTAACATTTTGTGAGACAATGTGTCCTGAGAAATGTTCTGTTGTTTGCTTGGGTCTAAATAAGACTTGTGTGTCTCATACACATGTACAGATGCAACATGAAAATATATATTAACATATAATCATACCAATTTCAGCTGAAGTGTGAACAAGCTCCTTTAACAATGTCTTCACCTAAAAGAATATTATTATTAATTAGAAAATAAATCAAGATTTCTTTCATTTGAGTTGAGCTGAACCTTATGTTAACAAGCAGTTTTTGTCACCTTTAAGCAGAGTTTTGAGAAAATTGTAATTGATTAATTTGCATTAAGTTTTGCATTGTATTTTGGAATGGACTATGAGTAGTCCCTCTTTCACTTAGTCCATCATGCGTGATGCGAAAGAAAACCACAAGAAAAAAATGGCTGCGCAAAATCCTAGGGGCGAGAAGCGCACAAAAGGGGGGTCTACCGCCTAAGCCTAGGAGTTTGAATTATGTGTTGATCTCACAACACAAAAATATGATTGGCTTATGTTAGGAGTGTTGACAACATGTTGTCAACATTCGAGATATGTGTGACGTCTTACAGGAATGTTTTGGAACCAGAGCAAATCGAAGTGGTACCAGAGCAAATCAAAGTCTTGGAATTGTGCTTTGCAAGCTGCGATGTTTTTGCAAATCTGCCAACAGGCTTTGGAAAAATTTAAATTTATCCAGTGTTTTGTTTGGCAAAGCTTTCCAGTTATAAAATCTTCAATAATAACCCATTTCTATTAAGTATGGACTATTATATTTTTGATGGGGAGATGGGCAACTAAGGCCCAGTTCAGACGTCGTGCTTCTACCATGCCGAACTAAATTGCAATTTGGTTTGACTATAGCACGGCAGGAAATCAACTCTGATTCAGACGTCGTGCCAGAGTCGAATCAATTCAGGGTTTACTGAAGCCTCGTAGCAATTCTCCTACTAACTCCCGTCAGGGAACGCAATCTCGCCAAAACACATTTACATAATTTATGAATTTAGTTTGGCGCGACAGAAGCACAACGTTTGAATCACTGTCGTGCCGGAGTCGTGTAGCACGGCAGAGCTTGTCGAACTTAATTGCTTGCCGAGCTCAATTAAAAAGTTTGATTCAGACGCCGTGCTTCTGCCGGGCTTTTGTCGAACTTAATTCCTGAATTTAGTTCGGCACGGCAGAAGCACGACGTCTGAACTGGACCTAAGGTACCAAAAAAAATGTCCTGCAAAAGATGAAGAGACAAAAAAAAATGCTTCCATCCGCGCACTTAAAAATATAACATTATTTACCTACCTCATGAGTAGCATTTTTATCGAAACTCGTCGCGTCTAAAATCAAACCTTTTAATTCTGACCAAGATAAAATTTTTTCCAGCTGCTTCTTCGATCTCAGTTCCCGCTTTCTCTTCAAGTCATCGCCATTTTCTGGTGGACGTGAGTGTGGGGACGATAGGCCTGAGAAAGCTCGCAAGGAGCCTGTTAATCTTGGAAGTTCTATTGGAGGCATTTTGTGCAGACATCAACAGAATTTCACCAAAACTGTGAAACTTCTCTGTTCGTCCGCCATTTTTCTCTTTAGCCTGAGCCCCCAGTTTGAAGCCAGCGAAATAATAATATATTATTGACCATGTCATGTATTGTATACACTCACGTCTCCGATTAACGTTTGCAGGATAATGAAAGAAGGTGCATGAATATTTGTCAAATATGTGAGTATTATATCGAGAGTCATGGGGAAAAAAGCTTTTTAGAAAAACGTTATTGATTGGGGTTGATGACTAAGCTTTAATTATGGACACAAGCCGTAAGACTGTTGTGTTGTTTGTTAGACAAAGTCTTGACGAAATCTGAGAAGAACATCTGCGGTAGATGTTCTTCTTAATATGGTCTGTATTCTTACATTCCCCATCCCCTTAGGGAATCTTGGGTGAAAGATAGATTAAGCTCGAAAGTATACTGAAGTTTTCCCTTTAACTGGTTCTTGGGTTTTAAGGTGATATCTCTTTAAGTGGTTTGAATACGACGTTTGAATCACCCGATCGCCGCCATGTTTACTTCATGGAGTGTTTGGAGTCTACCGAAGAAGATTTTGCGTTCAGTAGCACTTTCATATCTCTGAATTCACACGGTGCAGTATTTTGAAAATACTCAACTACACAGTCACAATGTTATCATAATTTCTTGGCAAATTTTGGAAAATTAAACATAGCAGCTTGCTGGAAATTTGAAATCCTAATATTGCAGGAACGTATTCAGAGCAGGTAAAGAATTATCTTCCAGGGCTGTCAATAAGGGCCATAACGCACAACACCAGCTATGCCTGAGTATATTTGTTGGGCCCTTGATGTTATGGGTAATAAGTTGATCACTCAAAAGGTAGCAAGTTTGTTATTGGTCTACTCAGCTTGTTTAGTTTTTACTATTTTGAGTGGTGTTTTTGCTTATTTAAGTTTAATGTATTCTTTTGCTGTATGATATTCTCTGTATTATACAAAATAAAATGGTGGTTGTTTGTTTGTTTTGTTTTTGGTTTGAAGATCAAGGCTGCAATTGACTGAAAACTGAATGACAGCACTGGAGTCTTAATAAACTAAGCATTAGATGAATACAAATTTTCTTAGTGAATTTTTTTTATCTAAAGGTCTGAGCCAACAACGGAAAAGGAAACACAAGAAGTATCAAGTAGAGATGGAACTTCCAACAGTGAAACCGACCAGAACACGACGTCCTTCATGCGCAACACAATGGTGAGTAGCACAATGGTCAGTGGAGAAGCATCTGAAACTGATGATGAAGATGATGATGATGCTGATCACAAGAAAAGAAATGAGAAAGGCGATGACGACTCAGAGACAGACAGTAAACATTTGAAAGAAGATCAAGATGTTGATAGTGAACTGCAGGAATTTGAACTGGACACAAGTGCTGGTGTTAAAACCAAAAGGCAGAAGATTGTTTACAAGTTTGACTCGTAAGTGCGTAATTGATTGTAAATGACATTAAAAAGTCAAAGTCAGTGATTGTGCAATAGTTATCCCGAGTCAACAGTTAAAGAAAAGTTTTCAAATAAAAGAGAAAGTGAACCTTTTCTTAATTTTGTTAATGGGTTTCTGGTTAATTGAAACCATCATGAAAAAAGATTACAAATATAATAAAAAAGATTACAAATATAATGTGTAAAATTTTACAGCTGAAATTCATATTTTCGACTCATTGTTCCTATTATTTATGTTGGGGTTTAAATTTGATTCCAGTTTTCGTGATTATTGAACTCTATCTACAATCTTTTATGTTACTGATACATGTTTTTGAAATTTTCACTTCAAAATGTCATATACAGTGTAATGTGCAATTAATGTGTTGTTGCATATTAATTTTTAAGCTGTCAAATGAATATAGTAATTATTTCAATAATGCAAATGTATTACTTTTGTTTGCTTTTGCATACGGAAATATGGATACATTATACGTGGACATAAAATTAGCCCCTTCCACCGTAAACTGAGTAAGTATGTAGCATTGTTAATATTAATTACATGTATATACATGTAGCGCCATATATTTCCATGTGGCTTAAGGTTTTAGGAGCACTAGGAAGAAAAGGGAGCAGTTTCCTATCTTAATTTTTTACAATTTATACTTTAGTATGACATCTCAGTCTTCTAAGGGTGTAGCTGTGTTTGTGGGAACACCCTCTGCTCTCCTTTGCTTCTCTGCTACATAGTCATCCAGTACATGTACATGACTTTGTAGCCTTTTTTCTCTAACTACTTGTACAGTGTATGCAATATTTGCACATTTCGACCAGGCATACCAATCCAGAATTTATCACAGGTGCATAATTATACACGTACACAATAGTTTTGGAACACAACATTGTTTGAACAGATTGCTGATAGGCTATTAATTTACTAGCTTGTGATCCTTTTATAATCTAGGAGAAAGAAATCTGGAGCTGCGAAGTCACCTTGTAGAGGGCTTCACTAAGTGTTACAAGTCGGCAGTTGATAAACTGCAAAGCTCGACATTCCATCTCAGCAGAGCACAAACAGCAGCACAGGTAATGTGTTATTGAATTACAGGTTCATTTAACTCACTGTGCAGTTTTTCATCCATATTAAATGGAAAAAGATTGTCTGAATAGGATGTAAGGGTCTTAATTGAAGCCAGCTACATGTAACTACAGTTCAATGCCTATTAAATGGCCACCCTCGGGGGAAAGGGATGGTATCCACTTAAAGGAGGCTGGCCATTTAACAGAGGTATAAACAATAAAAAAGCCCTCATCGGGACTTGGATTGCTGGCCGTTAATAGAGGTGGCTGCTTAATAGGGGTTCGACTGTTGTCTGATACTTGACATACATTTGTAGGTCGACTGACTATAGTAATCCACGTGAAGAGGACCCTGAGCATGCTTGCTGGAAATTTTGAAAGAAACAAAAGTCTCAAGGGTTACAGAATCTAGTCTGTGAACCCAGAAAATATGACTATGTACTTCTCCTTACAGAAGGGTTTTGAGTGTAACCCCCCTCCCCCTTCCACCCCCTGGAAATTCCAGCTCACATGTAGTTTCATATTGCCTTTTAAGATGTTTGGCTCTGAGACTACCCCACCACCACCCCCACCCCCCTGGAATCTCCAGTGACCTTCCATGGGGTGGGTACGAATATTTTCTGGAACTGCGCATTAATCAATGAAGATGTTTTAATTTATTTTTAATTAAATTATGCATGCATAAGCCCAATAAGTGATCAAAATCTTGTTTGAAGAGATACCAATTCAAAGACTTATTTACTCTGACCAGTGCATACCCAGGAATATTAATGACATTAATGGAAGCTAGATAATTATTTGAGTAGCCAACCTGACAAAGATGCTGGAACAGAGAAAAGAGAATAAAATTTTCTTAATTTCCTTTTTGCTTGCAGGATGTCTCACACAATACGAGATTGATGCTGGAAGACCTCACCACTCTGTCAACATTATTAGACAGCATTCTAGGATCAGAAAAACTTATACCTCTTAATGTTAATGTTAAATATACAGACGAATCAACCTCCTAGGATAATGTTGCACTTGTCAAAGTCTCTACTTGGCTAATTAAATTCTTTCCAGTCAGATGTACAATCGTTTTCAATAGAAAGTCTTAGCTTCTCTCTTCTGAAGGACCCTCCACAGTGTCCTACCCAGAGGTTTGGATGTTCATTACAGAAATCCACTGAGCCAAGTTAGTGCAGGTGCAAAGTTGAATGGATCGATCCTGTACCCCCATCATTACCCTTAAAGTAACACTGCACCTGTACTTGCATCACTCAGTGGATTCTCCTAACACCAAAACACCTCTGAGCCTGTGCAGAGGAGAGAGAGTTCTTGCTGCTAGTCTCCATTACAGCTGTTATTTGGCACATCACTTGTGACTCTCCAAATGAAGGCTGCAAATGGTACTAAACAGGATCAGTTGTAAGAGTAACTGTGTCTTACCGTTACACATATTTGGGAACTAGTAACTACAGTAGACTTAATCATTTGTCTGTCAGTGTGCAATACAAGGCCTGCAAAATGCATAAAACAAGCCTGCCAAAAAAGCAGATTTGTAGTTTCAAGGTTAGGGATTTTAGAAAGTAGTATTGCTTGGTTAAGAAAGGAAATGAAAGTTAACGAAATAGATTTTGTGCTGTGTTGCAATCATTTTTTTTTTTCAGTTTTGCTTGCCAGCTGTGTGAGAACATGCAGTTTGTCTTGAGGGCCATTTATGCCTATCGAGTGTTTTTGCTCCCTCGATTTATTAAACATCCTTGCTCGTGTTAATTTTGGCGATTTTTATAATCTCTTTGGTAGTTTTCCACCTTGATCAGCATTCATTTTATGGCTAGTAATGGTGGGGGCAGGGACTCTCATGTGAATAGGTCAGGGATGCTCATCGCTTCGCAAAGGAGAATAAATCCCAGATTTGGTCTCTCATAGGGTGCTCAAGACAAAACGCCACTATTTTAGCCGTCAAGGTATCCATTAGGAATAAAACTTACATAGATTTAGCCAAGCCTAAAAGAAGAGCTCCGTTAACCATAAAGGAAAAAGACAATTTGTTTTTCTGGGATCATAAACTAAACAAACTCATCTGTCAGCATAAATAGTTGAGCGTAGGGTTTCACTTCTTTTTCTAGTTAAATTTTACCAAACTACTGTATACCCAATAAGCGTACCCAAGATTGTAAGAATTAAGTACGCATTTTCCAAGAGACGATTGTACAAGGAATATGTCAAAAGAAAAGTCAACCATAATGCGCAAAGCAACCCGGCGCGACGCAGTCCAGCCCAGCCCAGCCCAGCCCAGCCCAGCCCAGCCCAGCATTATGGCATTAGCTCGGAGTTCTCTTTCTATTCCATTCGGCCAGTTGAGGAGCAAGCTAGCAGCGCAAAAAACGTACGCGTAGCATCGGTCGTTTTTGAATTCTAGGCGTTCCTTTCTTTAAGCGAAACGATTTGTTAGGGGTTTTTTAAAACCCGTAACAAAGCAAATCACACTGGCGACGGCAACGGAAACGTTACTAAACAATAGGTTTAACGAGCACAACAATGGCTGTGCGCACGTGTTGTAAATCTTTGTCTCTTTCTGCAAAATAAATCGTGCGTGAAATAACCAAATTCTGCGTATCCTAGAGAACGTGAGCCACGACAGCCAATATTTTAAATTTATGTTTCGAATTCGTTTCATTTCCTTCCTTCCTTTCTTCCTTTCTTCCTGCTGTCCTTCCTTCCTTCGTGCCTTCGTTCCTTCGTTTCTCGTTTCTTCGTTTCTTTGCTTCTTCAATAATTCCTTCATTCCGTCGTCCCTTCGCCCTTCGTCCCTTCTTCCCTTCGTCCCTTCGTCCCTTCGTCCTTTCGTCCCTTCGTCCCTTCGTCCCTTCGTCCCTTCGTCCCTTCGTCCCTTCGTCCCTTCGTCCCTTCGTCCCTTCGTCCCTTCGTCCCTTCGTCCCTTCGTCCCTTCGTCCCTTCG
>Ga0126339_10001195_pt1 | contig 17037 bp, 12 predicted proteins | sample OrbTmetagenome_2_FD_92532 | JGI IMG/M metagenome (GOLD analysis project Ga0126339, IMG submission 92532) | Coral microbial communities from Petempiche,Puerto Morelos, Mexico - Orbicella T R C metagenome | ecosystem: Host-associated > Invertebrates > Cnidaria > Coral | place: Petempiche,Puerto... | reverse complement strand
GCTAGTTTGTCTTTTTTTTTTTCAACTTTACAAAAAAAAAAACAGCATTTTTTTCTTACAGTTTTTTTTTTTTTGGGGGGGGGGGGGTGGAGAAACAGTGACTGCTTTTCTATTCGACCCAGGGGCACCCAACGGATCCTTTCGGTAAATTATCTGTTCGGAAGGCCTTTAATCCCCTCTGATTTTCTGAAGAGAATTGTCGCCTCGAACTTTCGTGGTATGAGAAATTCAATGTCTGTTGTTCTCAGATTGTTAAAAATGTCGTTTTGGGTACCGAAAAAAGGTCAGCTATCATTTTCGGAAAGGTGATAAGACCTAGGGTTTTCAGGGAATGGACAAAAAAGCCCTAATAAATTCGAGAATACTCAAGTTACCCTAGAATAACCGAACAGATAAAATTCTTTTGGCGCAACCTAAAATTAACCTACAGAGCTTTAAAAGTACTCCAGATAGCCTAAAACAGCGGTAAAGAGCATTTGAGAGAAAACGGTTGTTGGGTGCCCCTGTGTCGACCTACCAATGTTGACAAACTTGCCATTAACGAGAGTATTCCTAGCCTCTAGGCGCAACGACTGTAGTTTTGAAAGAACATCTGCGGCAATTGTGAGCTTTTATTCAACTATAGAGACTCTAGAAGATCCCCGGGAGAAAATCACGATCTCATTGGTTGAGTTTCCTTTACTTAAATTGCTTTCTAGAGATTGGTTAGCCATTAGTTGAGAGTACTTTGCCAATGTTAGTAGCTCCCTTAAGTCATAGCCTGTGTGACACAGTCTTAGTCATGGTGCCAACGCTGTTCTTCTCCTGAAACTGAGAAACCTGTTGTTTCATGCAGGCAGCCGAAAAAACGCCGTGCTGGATGGCTAGCCCAGAAACAATCTCCATGACGGAAAAACCTAGCCTGCGAAAACAGCCGTCCTTCTTGGCGGGAGAAGGGGCGGGCCGGGCGGCCGTAAACAAATCTGGAAAAAAAATGAAGTGTCGAAAGTTTACAAGTAAGGCGCCTTACTTGTAAACTTTTGGCCTTTTCCCGGCCGCCTCACTTGTAAACTTTTCCTCCCGGGCCGGGATGCCCGTGCCTTGCCCGTGGCTTAGCCCGTGACCGGGAGTTATGTAGAACTTAGTCTCCTAGCTGCTAACTAGGAAAACAAACATGGCGGATGACAAGTAGTTTTGGCGGTGACAAGCCGAGGGAACGTAGCCACTGAATCCAGCTTAGTCTTCGAGCACTTAACCATGGATCTTGTAGGACGAGTGCAGAAAGAACTCAAAAGTGAGGAGAAGTGCATAAAAATATCCTTTTCGTCATATTTTATTTCTAATTTAGTATTGCTTCAACGGCTTCAGCTGCGAAATAATTCGATAGCTTGGGACTGTTATGTTAGAGAAACTGCGCTTGTATTTAAAGTTATTTTTATTATTCTCTGTGAAGAAAATTCCATAACATCGCAGAACTCAGTGTATTGATTTTGTTGAGGTGACACTGGGATCAGCTATCATTAGAACTCCGTGGATAACTTAAATTACTGTTCAACACCGACAACAGCGCTCGCTTGCTCGATGATATATGGCCAATTTGAAGGCGGAACAATTTTGCGTCCGGCAGGAAATATGGTGTTATTGCTCACTAAGCGAGATTTGACAGGGAAACGATTGTTGGCATATCAGATGATACCATGAAAAACACAGCTGAAATTTGCGCACAATTATTGCAAGATGCGCAGCTACTCAGATCAATTCAAAACTTTTAGTGTCTAATTTTGTTCCTGTTTGTCATTTCTGACCAATTTATAATTTATAATATATAATAAAGTACGACAGCCTGTGGATACTGATATTGAGTTATTTTTTGTCTCTGTTTTTCCTGTAAAAGACATTTTAATATATATTCCCGTAGTGAGTGAACAGAAGGGAGACATCTATAATTAATATGTTGCAAATTCTTCAGTTAAATAAATTATTTATTTAATACCATATACAGGGCTCAATGCCAAATTGTTAAATTTTCATGAAGTATTGGTTTTTATATGATAAGCCAAATTATTCTCACATGTTGATTGGTTCTTACTTATGATCTATTGGTGGACTGACACATAGACAAGGCCATTAACCTTTGTTTTTTGTTTCTGGGTATTATTATAAAACCAGGTCAAGTAGATTCCATGTTGCCTTGCTTCTTTTCACTAATAGATCACAGAAGGTTATTAAAATGTGGTAAGAACAGCAGTGATACACTCAGCTGTCGCCTCCAAGCCATTCTGTTCTTACCTAGTTGTTTATAATGACATCATCTGTGATCTACAGTATTACTGAACAACATGGAATCTATTTGTTACATGTAAGTAGCTTTGTAATTGAAGGCTGTCCACTTTTATGATGATTTATTTATGCATGAATGCAGGACTGGGAATTAAATGAAAATTATTTTCATTAAATATTATTGAGTCGGTTAGTACTTTTTCTTTACTTTAGGGATCAGGAACATTTTTTGACCTGATACAGTTTTAAATAATAAGGCCATCCCCCTCTTTTTCTCCATCCAAAAACCAGCAAAGTAAGACGGAGAGAAAGAACCCAAAAAAAGCAAAGAGAAAGAGTAAATATAAGGCCAAGGTTTATAGCGTTACTCTCCAAAGTTTGCCTTTGAGATATATACTTGTGGGCAAAATAGTTTTGTATTGCTTATTTATTTCCTTAACAGTTCATACTGCACTACAGGAGTTCTGTTGAAGGATCACAACAAAGTTGGCTGCCTCATTTCTCTCATAACAAGAACTCTGGATACTGGGTACTTAATTTTTGGTGTATACAAGACTTTAAGCTTATGTTTAATTGAACAATACAACAGCAGGGCACAGTGCCATCTGGACATTTGGGACAAGTAGATTTTCCTTCTTGGCAAGTACATGTAACATTTCATTCCCAGGGATCAGGCAAATCTTGTGTCAACTAAACTACTAGAAGAGCAAACTAAGACTTGCTAAGGGCAAGCAAAATTTGAGAGCTGCTTGTCCCAAGGGCAAGCTGGAATTCAAGTTCTTTTCAAACCCTGACAACGTCGATTAATTTTAAGACTAAAGTATCTTTCAGATTGCTTGTTTGTAAATAATTCAAGAACTTAGTGTATGGTGTGTAAAAATATTCCCTGGAAAAAACATTTTCAATTTAATTCTGAGAAAATCATTGTTATAAAATACATATTAATTAATTAAAAATTGACTTAATTACCTTTTGTATCCAATGCAATGTATATATTTCCCCATCCATTCATCAGTTACCACATGTAAATTCTGATCTGCATTTAATAAAATTCACACACTCACCACTTATTTTAACAGGTTGATCATCTTTCAGTGGATGGGTGAATCATCTTTTCAAGAAAAGTATTTAGAGGTCCTGTATGTTTTGGCCATCCGTGGACCTTTTTCGTACGCAACTGTGGCTGGTATGTGTTCACGTTTATTTTATCTTGAGGTCATGTAGTGTCCACATTTCTTTTAAAATCTTTCGAGTTAGTTGGTACTTAACTTCAATTTTGTACACTTGGCAGAGAAATGTTAGTAACAACATATTTTGACAATCATATACAAGTCATGTGTTTGAGATATTTGTTTGTGTATAAAAAAGTATAATATAATAATGTGCAATATAATGTAAGAGGGAAGGTGATCGGCTGGCTCTCAGTGCACCTCTTCCAGGTCAAGTCATCCTTGTTTGATCCCTGGCTGAGGTCAAAGTGTGACAGTGTGACAGTTTGTTGTGTTGCTAGGTAACACACACATGTTTACTCTCATGTTGTCACTCATTTCAGTAACAAATCCTCCAATCTGATTGTTTCTTAGGGCAGTTCAGATTTTCCTATCTCTGACCATGGTTTAACGGTAACACATAGGGCACATTGTGTTGTGGAAAAGGTCAACAATTAGAAAAAGATTTGAGAGAGAGGAAAAAATAAATAAGTTATTTACCAGCTTAGGGTCAGTCTGTAAAGTGAAAAACTGCGACCTTGGACTTGAAAATGCTGTCCTTGGCTTGCAGCCTTGGGCAGCATTTCCAAGACCTTCCAAGGTCACGGTTTCTCACTATATGGGCTTCCCAGCCAGAAAGTAACATTAAAATAATAGGTTGTAGTCTATCTTACTAATATTCAAATGTTTTGGTTTTTTTTATATTTTTTGTATGTAAAGATCAACCAGCTGATGAAAGTAATGACAAAGAGGGTAAACAATGAATTGACAGTCAATAGTTTTAAAAAAATTATTATTACAATTATCATTTTTTTCTTGTTAACTAGTAATACTTGGCATGTTGCAACATCCTATATCAATTAATATGCTGTTCATGTAAATTTTTTAAAGAAACTTATTGCACGGACATTTCTGAACGAGTTCTGTGAACTCCTTGGTGCTCCGTGGGTAAACAAATTACATTTACATTTTACATTTACATTTACGTTAAATTAAATATCATCATAGCATTGTCCATAAACTCACCCAAGATATGTATAATTTTTATTAGCTGCAATACAAAAATCTTAATTAGAAAGATACACTGATAATTGCAGCAATATTGGAATGCAAAATCAGCAGTTATGCAAATTGAGTCATATCATGCACAATAAAAATTTGCTTTTAAAATAAAGTGACTGTATAATATGCATTTCTATTATAGGTGTAGTACGGTTTCAAATCCTGACTGACGACCAGACAAAGCTTGTCTTTGAGTTGAAGAAGGATACTCAAGGAAAGAATTTCTTGGCTGAATTGAATAAAGCCATTGGAGGTGATGCCACTTCTTTCAATATTATTATTAGCATTTGAACTGGTTTGAATTTCTTATTAATAGTGACAGATATTTAGCTACAACAATTCCAGAGTAAGGGGTTTCAATACCCTGGTTGTGGTTTCAATAAGGTGATTGATTTGTCCCTCAGCTTCAGCTGGAGCATACTTAAGGCCATTGACCACATCTGTTCTCCATCGGCTTCTGTCCTGGGCAAGCCTTCCTAGTATGGTCCAGGTGTGGCCCCACTTCTTCATTTCAGACTCCACACCCCTTCTCCAGGAGTTCCTTAGGTGATCCTTCTTCCTCTTACCCAGAGGGTTCCATTTTAGTGCCTGTTGGGTGATGTTGTTAGCCTGTTTCCTTAAGATGTGACCTTACCACCTCCACTTTCTCCTTAAAATCTGAGTCTCAATTGGTTCCTCGCCTTTTCTTTCTCACCACATCCCTTTTGTAACCCTGTCTGTTTTAATAGGTTATTACTGATAAAAGTTTTTGTTTATTTACCTGTAAAGCTTATCGACAAAGGGCTCACATGGTTGGTGTGCCTGAATTCAAGTGGCTAGAAAAATATCAGCAGTTGATTGGAAGAAAAAGTTTCATAAGCGTAGGTAAGTATCACTGTAAGGTGTACTCTGAGTCTTAAAAGGTCCTCCCTAGCCAAGACAAGGATCTTACTACAAAGACGTCAACCAATGTCCTTGAGTACTTTGGTCCAGAAAATTTTGAAGACTCAAGTAACAATTTCTGAAAGATTGAGATTTCTGCATGGATCTTACCAAGATTCTCCATATCCTCAAGATGGTGCTCAAATGTCCTTTAAAGTTTGAAGATCCTGGAAAAATGTTCACTAGGGCTAATGAGTGTTGCAGTCCCACAACATCTGAGGTCAATAAGTTTTTTTATCACTAAAATGTCTAGCTCAGTGAGCAGGCAAGGTGAACTGAATCCGGTGCTTCGATTGGCTACCCAAGCAAGCAAAATTGCGCTATCTTGCCAGCTTTGGATTACCCACTGTGTCCCGCAAGAAAACAGTGTTGACTGAACTTGTTCAGCTGGATGTGGATTTACAGACCTTGACTCCATCTCGGTCCATAAACACACCATATCCAACCATCTTGACCTCACGCTAGGTCAATAACCCATATAACTAACTAATTACTCAGTCACTGATTCAAACAGATGGCTGGCCTTGGGATCACCTAGAAGTAGCAAGCTCAAGTGGATCAGAAGTTGTAACAGGTAAAATATACAAAGAGGAATTTTGAACTTAGTAAATAAAAAGTTAGAAATAGCAAACTTAGTGGAACACCTCTTCCTCTGCCCTTCACTGCATAAAATTTGGAGTTGGATTATTTGCAATGCTAGCAATTATAATAATTATTATCTCTAAGAAAGTCCAACAAATTGAGCTTGTTTCATGTAGTACATAAAAAGCATGAAGGGCAGTGAGAGTTGAAAATGCAATGTCCAGCAAAGCATTTAAATTTGAGGAATGAAATCAAAATCTCTGCCACATGACAATTTGAAACTACCAGAATATATCAGTTGAGGAAATCTCCATCTGATGATGATGATGGTGATGGTTATGATTTCCTTGTTTAAGAAATTTAAGAAATTTGATGTCTTTTGGGAATGGCTGTGTGTGGTAGCATCGACATGTTGTTATTTGAATTATTGTTTTACTAGCCTCAGAATCCAAACCAGACGATGCATCATTAGATGTCTTTGGAATGCCAGGGTTTTCTCCTTCACCCACCATACACCCATCACTGTCGTCAGCGAGTCTAACCGCCTCTGATGAAGTAGATAAGGGAAGCACTGACTCACCTGCACTACCCAGGAGGTCTATCCTGCCAACAAGCGTTAGTGCCAGGGATGGATTTATTAAACTGCACATGGCTACAAGAGAATCGGAATACACTCATATCAAAAAGCTGAAGTGAGTTACATCCGGGGGGGGGGGGGGGGGGGGGGGGGGGGGGGGGGGTGGTGACACCCATATAAAAAGGATAGGGGTGCTTGTAATACCTTTTAAGGGTACATATTCAGCCTCAAAAGGTTGACAGTGGGAGTGTTTGTGGTGCCTTTTGGGTATTGAGCCAAAAGAAAAAACTCAACAGGAGGTTATGTGTTGCTTTAGAATTGGTACCCTTAGGGTTTAAAAAAAATGCAAGCCATGCCTACGAAACTGGATCTTGGTACCGCTTAGGGGTTCTTTTCAAAATTTCCAACGAGCACATTGTCCATTTTATATGGGGGTTCCCCCAGGGGTCATCTGTCCAGTGTAACAAGTTTCTAAACACAAACTAAAGTAACAAATATCTTGAAGGCAAAGCAACTGTAAGGTATACCTACATGTACACAGTAACAGACAAGTCATGTCAGAATGAGCACATTTGACTATTTATACAGACACAACTTCATATCTTGTGGCTAGATATATCGTTTCTCAGAAAACTACCAACTAACAAACAGCAAGAACAAGGAAGGCATAAGTATTCAATATGTGTTCAATGTACAAGGGTTGCGTTCACAGAGAAGGCTGTTTAGCTGTAGACCTTTACAAGTACACATTGAGAGCTTAGTGTGACTCTAGGTTATAAATTTTTCCACAGTCAACCATATATGGCTATTGACAACTTGCCTCATGTTATAATTAAATGTGTGTATTAATGTAGAATCTTTGTTGGAACATGGAATGTTAATGGCCAGACTCCTGCAGAGAATGTGGCACCTTGGCTTGCTGTTGATCGAGATCCACCTGATGTGTTCAGTCTGGGGTGAGACATTTTCTTTTCATAAGCCACTTGGAGCCAAAGGGCCATGAAAATTTGGCCATATTAATGCCATATTAATGCCATATTAATGCCATATTAATGCCATATTCATGCCATATTAATGGGGTGGTCCTATTAAGGACCTAGGGTCAAATTTCATGACTGGTCTAAATTGAGTAAATATTATCACAATTGTACTTCTATGCAACTGTTCTTTAATAAGCATCTGGAATGTGGAAATAATTTAAAGAAAAATTGAACCATCAACTTCAATCAATACATACTTACAATATATTATTAACAGTAGACCCTTTGCATAAATGGTGCCTATATTTGAATAACAATACGTATATACCCTTAGCCTCACATTCATGTGAAAAAATCCTTTGTCTTGAAACACGAGTATGAGGCTAAGGATGTATAAATTATTGTTATTCAAATTTAGACACCATTTATGCAAAGGATCTATGGAAAGAGTAACATGACTGGTTAGAGTGCCATATACGTAAACAGGGTAAAATAATAATATACAGGTTGGGATTTCAGAATGTGGCCATTGGAGTGTTAAGGAGGTGGCTGCATTAACAGGATTTTCTTACAAGAAAATTTTGGGTGTTTTGCCAGAACAAAGAAGTAGCCATAATAAAAAGGTGACCTACCATAAGGTGGGGTTCTACTTTACAAGACAACTTACAGAAGGGTGTTTTGCAGTGCTGGAAACTAAATTTTGACAGCACTCGCCATTCGGGTGAGTGACTCTCAAACTGCACTCACCCAGTGTTACTTTCACTCGCCCAGAAAGATGCGTCACTGCAAGGAAGCCATATTTCATTTTGTCTATTATGTTATGAAACACTAAGTTGTGTTTTATTATTGGCAAATTAGTTGAGCATCTAAAAAGATAAAAAAGGTGAAAAAAGCACCTGGAAGTTTTGGTTTAGAGATAAAATGGAAAATAAAAAGGAGTGTTATCAGTATTATGTACTCGCCAAACGGGCGAGTGGTCAATGATTTGTACTCGCCCGACACTCTTCGCACTCACATTGGTGAGCGGGCAAGCGCTAATTTCCAACACTGGTTTTGTTTATTTAGTTTTCAGGAGCTTGACCTCAGTGCTGAGACATTGCTGAAAAATGTTACTCCAAAAGAAGACGAGTGGCTAAAGATTGCTGAGCGAGGACTCCACCCTAAAGCTCAATACATTAAGGTTATGGCAAAAGTACTTTTTTTAAGGGGCATTGCGTTGTCTATTTTGTTTTGAGGTTAAGTAGCTACAAAGTAATGTAGACAACATAGAGAAACCCAACGACAATGTTTAATGACTGTTCACATCAGATTCTCTAAATTAAAGTTTGTATTCCCCCTCCCCCCCACCCCTTTGGCTTTCATGTGTTGAAAATTTGTCATTTGTTTGCACTTCTCCAGGTGAAGACCATTCGTCTGGTGGGCATCTTACTGATGGTTTTTGTCAAGAGCCAGTATCAGCATTATGTCACTGAAGTTGATGCTGAAACTGTAGCTACTGGCATCATGGGTCTTATGGTAAGGATCTGAGGAGTTTTTACTTGCAAGTCTTGCATTTTATTTATCCTAATGACATATTGTAACACTTGATAAATTATTTAACAATTATTACACAAGCATGCATTGGATATGAGTTAACTATTAACCGTCTCATATTCAACAAGCACATGTGGAATAAGAATTATGATACCATAACTGTTTTATTGAAAGTGCCCCCAAATATAGAAAACTGAATAGAAGTAAAATAAAATAAAGTTAAAACACCTAATAGAGTTACAATTACACTTCCCATATTTGCAAAGCATGATATAATGGCTCATATACCATGATGGCTAAGCCAATGAAAACCATTGAATTCCCTCATTTATCTGCAGTGATCCAGTTTTTAATATTAGTATCTTTATAAATGAATAAAGAAAATAAGAGTGGGAATGTACAGCTGTACAAATATGTGCATAAACCAGACAGGTCAGTCTGTACTATTAATAGTAAAGTTGCAAATTTGTTAATTAAATTATTATACAATGTAAAAATTGAAAAGAAATTAGCAGATTTCATATTATTAAGTGCTAAAAATTAATATATCATTGGACTTTGCATCAGAGTTTCTATGGTGATGGCAAACAGCCAATGATTTTGCTTGGTTCTAGGCCTAAACAGTGCATTGTTGGGTACAGAAAACCTTTGCAAGATTATACAGTAATGTATTATCTAGATCTTAGGGCCTGTTTACAAGGAGAGAGGGTTACCCTCACAAGCGGGTTACCCTAGCACTCACACATTTCCTCTTTTTTTCTTCATCATGTTTACAAAGCAGCCAGGGTTACCTGGGTAGGCAAGTTACCCTATCTGTGTGCCAGGGCTACCCTGGCAGGTGGGTTAACTTTTTCCCTTGTAAACAGTCCAGGTAGGGTTAACCCGCTTACCCGAGTTAACAGTTTACTTTCTACTTATTTCCAGACCCTTTGAGTGTAATGGCACATTAAGTTGTCCTGGGTTGTAGGGTTACCCTACCTGTGAAAATTTGCTTGTAAACCTGGGCTATCTTTTGCCCTCCAGCTAGGGTTAACCCACTTGCTAGGGTAACCCTCCCTGTAAACAGGCCCTTAATTGTTGTGTTCATTAGCTACACTTTGGTTCTAAACAGGGTAACAAAGGAGGTGTGGCCATTAGAATGCAGATTCACAACACAAGTATTTGTTTTGTAAACTCCCATCTTGCAGCTCATACAGAGGAGTTTGAGAGGAGAAACCAGGTATAGTAATGCTAAGTATAATATTTAAGAAATTGAAAATGTATGCCGTGTTTCAGTATTGAGCTATAGAAACACAAGTGGAAGTTAATTGGGAGAACGAGAAATGCTGTGAGAACATGATTTAACAGGCAAGTGTTTCCACAGGTCTTTCAAATTCTCTCAAACTACCACAAGTGTTTCTATTGAACAATTAGATTATGAGCTCAGACAAGATTTCTATCATGTGATAGTTGACGAGGGCGCAGCTCAAGTCAACTGTCACACATAGAAATCGAGAGCCAATAATTTAATTGTTTTAGTATAAATTTACTAGTTATTCAAAACTTTATCTAAATCCTCTTCACAGACACTTCAAAACTGTCAAGAAGCAGACATCATTTTGTTAACAAGGGCATACTGCCACACTACTCACTATCTATCACAGAATAGATAACGAGTAGCGTAGCCAATCAGAGAACGGCAGTTGTGATAGAACGCTAGTAGATTTATACTAAAACTCAATATTAGAAACACGGAGAACAAGTTTTCCAGTTCTTTATGAAAATTCTGTGACAAAAAAAGAAAACAACTTGTTTACTTTGATCATCAAACTTCTCCTTACTAGGGCCATCTTAACTCAACAGCTTGTGCTAGTTCTGTTTCTATCGAGTTAAGGATGTATCATTTTTAAACCCATCAGTGCATGTATTTTCTTTGGGCTATTTTCTAAAGAATTATTGCACTTAGATGTCAATAGATTTCCCACACACCTGGTCGCTCTTGAAGCTTCATAGACGCATCTCATCTCATTACACACGGCTGTCTAACCACATGATTTTGGAGGATGTGGGTAAATTTGGTTATTGATTGCCAGCTGAGACTAGTACTGTCGGTATTAATTATAATTATTACTGGCAGCTACAACCTTGGTCACAAGAGTTGGAAAAAAATCAATCTATACACATTTTGCCGCTTCCCACTCCTGTGCAATGTTGACAAAACACTTTCATCTGACACAAGTTGCATTTAACCATTTTCCAACATTGGAAGGGGGAATGGGGGTGTCGACACGTATTCTGTAGGCATTACGATTATGATTTCATGTTTTTGGCCTTTTCCAACACAATTTGTCCATGATTGTAGATGAGACCACATGTGAAAGTAAAGTCTGCATGTTCATCAACTGGCCTATCAGGCTGGTGCTTATCTCTGGTTTCTATAACATGAAGTACTAGGAGTGTTACTCCTCCTTGGATGGAATGGTAGTCCATCACAGGGCTACTCCCCAGAATTAATTAAAATCCGCCACTACCCATTTAAACACTTGGGTTGGGAGGGGCACTGTGAGAGTTAAGTGTCTTGCCCAAGAACACAGTGCAGTTTCTCTGGCCAGGCCTCAAATCCAGACTGTTCAATCTGGAAGTAAGTGCCCTTCCCATGAGTCTACTGTCGCTCGACAATCATAATGACTGGGTATTACTAGATTTGGATTTCTTAAATGAAAGATATTAGGGGTATATCTTTATCTTGAATAAAAATCAATGACGATAATTTGTTCCAACCAACAGGACTACAGAGATATTCTAAGCAAGCTGGAGTTTAATGGGTCCTATGGTTCATTTTCAATCACTGATCATGAGTAAGTTATATGTAGTATTAAACTAATGAATCACCAGTTGATGAGCTTGGGAAAGGTGGAGCCGAGATATGAGCCTCAAGTAGAGCACGCAGGTATCCATGGCAACTCTGAGAGTGGCAACCACCAGGCACTGTCACACTGATAGATTCAGTGGATATACTTACCACCCCATATACATACCATCGCCAGCGAAAGGGAGGGAGGGGAGGGAGCAAAAGCAGGCTACAAGCACAAATGGCACTCAAGACAAACAGCTGGCAAGAAAAACACATAATCCCTGCAAAACTCCGTATAAGACCCCACAGAGTATGGTCACCCTGTGAGACTGCTGGCCAGCATTGGCTCGACTCAAACTGTGCCTAAATTACATTTAGCCACATTTCATGAATATATGTATTTTGTTAAACACATAGCTTGTCTCCAGGGTTTCACATAATCAAAACATCCTCTCTCTGTCAGGGCTGTGTTCTGGTTAGGAGACTTAAATTACAGGATCAGTGGCATGGATACAGATCTCGTGAGAAGATTGGCAGATAAAGGGCAGTATGAAGAACTCCTAGCCAATGATCAACTCATCAAAGAACAAAAAGAAAAGAAATGCTTTAAAGGTTTTAAAGAAGGCAGCATCAAGTTCAAACCAACTTACAAATACGATCCAGGAACAGATAATTGGGACACAAGGTGATTTTATTATTAACATGACAGGGTTGTGCATAGATGACGTCGCTTTTTAATAACAAGCAGCAAATAAAACTTTAACCTAAGAATGTTGAGTCAACTCAGTGATTACTTTACTATTGGATTTGATCAGTACAAGGTTGTCTAACACGCATGTAGAGGAAATTAGCTCAGTGTGGTTTTGCTTTATGCACTTTCAAAGTGTAAGAGAGCCACTCAGAATATTGCTCATTTACGTTTTAACCATATAAGCACAAGATTGTATGGACAAGAGAGTTCTTATGGAAGCAGTATAAAACTTGTTTAATACAGATCGAACTAGGCCTGAAAGTTTTCATCTGTTCAGTGTTTAGGACTTTTTTTTTGTGGTATTAAATTTGTGAGTGCAAGTGAAAAGCAATCATTGACTCTTCATGGACCTCTATAGTCCTTAATCATCAGGTGGAATTTTTCAGATTGAATCATTCTTGGATGTTCCTCTAGTTGAGGAAGGACTGAATACACAAAGGGAGAGATTGTTTATTACTGCTAGAAATGTGCCAGCAATGTTTAATGAATGTAGATTTCATTTCAGTCACAATGAAAGCAGGTCTGGATCACTGAGTACTATATTGAGACTATTTTGAATTTTTTTGAATTTTTTTTATTTTTAGCGAAAAAGGTCGGGCCCCTGCCTGGTGTGATCGTATTTTATGGACAGGATCTCAAGTCAACCAGCTGGAATATCGTAGCCATAATAAACTAAAAATAAGTGACCATAAACCTGTCAGCGCCTTGTTTGAAGTTGGGGTAAGTGTAACCCAGGCACCAGACGAGTATTAAAACCTGCCTCCCTTCATGCACTCCCTTCTAGATGCATTGTAAAGAGGCATTCCCAATTTTGTGGGATATAGAGGGTGGGGACCTTTCAAAGTCTAAAAGTGATACACAAGGCTCTATTCTACTGTCACAAGCATTGATAATGCTTTAACTCAACAAATAATGTTTTATTTGCTTTCAAGTCTGTAAAACAAGACAGTGCATTTTGATCCATGTATGATAGGCATGGGATAATTACATTAAAGATATTTTATATTTTATGTACAAGGTTGCCAAAAGCTTTCTTAACAAGTAAAAACGAATTGTGAGATAGCATTTTTACGATTTCATGCTTTTATGTCTCATTAAGTGTCAGAAGTGGATTCAATGTGTGGCCTCAAAATCCTAGACAGGATAAAAAAATAATAATTTAGAACCTCAAGATATGTTACCCTACTTTCTTTTTTCCCTTGTTTTCTATTCAAAGGCATTTTTATTCAGTTTTAACTACTTATTAAGCAAGAGTCAGGACTGGGAAAATCTCAAACCAAGACCTTGCCATTTTACAGCAAGACTGAGGTTTAAGATTTTCCTGTAAAGACCAAATGTTCGAGGTTAAGAAGTAGTTTATTATATGGCGTTCTGCTTTGTTCTTGCAGGCTCGTAATCAGCTGATGGGCATTACAGATAATAATGCCCTAGAGTTAGCCAATCAGAGTGTGCTTTATTTATAGCGACTACAAACACAATCCATATAATAATGTTGGTTACACCAGATACAGAGTGGAGCCCAGAATAGGCTATAAGAATAAAAGTCACAGTGTCTACAACTACTGTACATTGAGGAATAAGCCACCACCATATGTTTATTAGAAGTGTCTTTGCGTGCATGTGATTTTACTGCTCACCTCCAAGAACTGCTACTTATTGACAGGTCAGAGTTGTAAATGTGGAGCAAGAAAGACAAGTTATGGAAGATGTCATACGAAAACTTGACAGAAAAGAAAATGAAAACCTGCCCCAAGTCCAACTGGGTACCACAGAGGTATTGTACATATAGTGGATTGGAAACTTGTCAACCTTTATTATTTCAAGCTCAACATGTTGATTCTCATTCCACATTACAACACAATTATTTGAATTTTAGCTCTAAGAGCTTGGTTGAACATCACAACTCCATCCCCAAGTTTGTGATTATTTTTTTCTTGTTCTATGTAGATTATTTTTAAAGATGTCCAGTTTCTTGAAAAACAGACAGCCACTTTGGAAATTGTAAACACTGGTCAGGTGAGTATTTTGGTTTGAACTGGATATCAGCACTTACCTCTTTGTTTGGACCAATTCTAATTTGTAAATACAGTTCTTACGTTACTCTTACCCTCCATCCGTTCTTTCTCTCTCTTCCCAACATCTCGTAAAGGCTATTATCATGCTTTCATTTACTGCGAAACTCAGTAAACGTATTCAGGGCTGCTTTTTACTAAAACAAACATTTCACCAGAAAAGGGCGAGGGGGGTGGACCCTTAGGGAACACCCCCCTCTGGCTACGCCCCTGCCTGATACTCGATTATGAGATGACTGTGCAAATAGTCATAGGTACTCTACTAAGGTTTATTTTTTGTCTTTTTACCATTTTCTGTGTATTTTGAAACTTGGGTTTGGTTATGTGATTGATGACTGTTTGATTGATTGACAGGTGCCAGCTCGGTTTGCTTTCGTAGCTAAATTAGATGATACTGAATACTGTAAGCCTTGGTTGACTGTCAAACCATGTATGGGGATTATAACAACAGGTAACATATCCAGGGTAGTAATTGTAAGGATTACCACCCGGGATAAAGATTGCAGTTGGACGCACATGATTGTGTCAATTTACTTAATTATCGTCTCTTTTCATGAACAATGGAAATAAGAGATTGAAGTTAAAGCTGTAGTCTACAGCTTGGATTCGAAAGGAATAGGTTAGAAGTGTCGTGATCTTGTTTTTGAGTAGTTTTACAGTCTTTGTTCTTTGTCCTGGCAGGAGGCACCAAACATGTTCGTCTTACTGTGTACGTTGATAAAGAATCGTCAAGAACCATGAATTCTGGAGACGAGAAACTTGAAGATATTCTCGTTCTTCACTTGGAGGGTGGAAAAGACTTTTTTATATCCTTGGAATTCACAAATCTATAAGCTCCTTCGCTGACCCTTTTTGGAGTAGTCACATGTTCTGTAGGAAAGACCTAGAAGTGTCTTCCTACGTTGCTACATAGTCTACTTATTAATTTTATTTAGTTTTTTTTTTTCACTGCATGTCTTGCATTACCTATAGTTCATTACTAACATTGCAATACTTATAACTTACAACAAATTACGAATATTGAGTCTGCTGTCTTCAAGATGAGCACTTCGATACTGAAAACGCAGCCCTATGGAAGATCACAGACTAATTCTCTATGGAATCATCACTGTCGAATTTCCAAGAGCTGGGTGCGCGACAAAAAACGTTAATTTTTTGCAGGTACAGTTACTTTCTGTGATAATCAGCAGTTTCATTAACGTTTTCAGCAGGAGGGAACTTCTTTTCACACATGGGCAAAACTATTAGAACTGAACTTCTTTATAAGAAAAACCTTCCGCTAGATGGTCAAACCAGAGGGGCACTGAAAATCATCCTCACGGTCAGGCAGTTTGCCCGGTGCCCGGCCCTTAATGAAACCCCTGAGAGGTATTTATATTATATTACTTCCAGTGGTAATATTGTGCTAAGTGAAAATAGCTCCCTTCAATATTGCAGTAATTTTCTTAACGGTAGACAGGTGTCGGTCAGCGGTAACTATCTCCCAAGTGTTTTCGGTTCATCTATTGAAGCGTTGGTACGCATGTACGGACCTATCAGAGAAGTTCCTGTTGCAACTCTTGTAAACTTGGTGAGTTTGGTTTCCATTTGACTATTATTACCTAATTGTACCTTTTTGGTATGCTTCGGCGGCATATCAGGCGAATTTGATCGAGCCATGATTCGTATTTTAGCGAGACGTAGTCGAGTCAAAATGCCCATGGTGATACCAAACTCGCCTGATATGCCAGCTCCGAAGCGTACCAAAAAAGGTATTTACCGTGCCCAAATTGGACCAAGTGAGCATGATATCTAGCGATATCAGATCAATTACTTGATATCGCAGGATATCAGGACGGCTTCTGATTGACTACTTGCGAATTTGGGTGCGGTAAATTGCCTTATTATCCAACTGCACCGAATACCGTCCAAATAACAGTACAAATATACAGCGATATTGTACAGTAGAAAACCTGTTTGTCATATTTGTCCAGTAGAAAACCTGTTTGCCGTACAGGTCGGCGCGCGCACGCTAAACTGTCACACTCTCCCTCTTTCATTGATAAATTTATTGAATACAGCAGTTGGATAATAAATCTCTTATTGCATGTTTTGGTGTGCAGCATCCCTGTGTATTTTTACTCGTTGTTTGTATTTTGACTCGCCCTACGGGCTCGTCAAAGTACGGCACAACTCGTAAAAATATACAGCGATACTACACACTAAAACATCTAATAAAATATATATATATATATATATATATATATATATATATAAAAG
>Ga0126339_10001193_pt1 | contig 17050 bp, 13 predicted proteins | sample OrbTmetagenome_2_FD_92532 | JGI IMG/M metagenome (GOLD analysis project Ga0126339, IMG submission 92532) | Coral microbial communities from Petempiche,Puerto Morelos, Mexico - Orbicella T R C metagenome | ecosystem: Host-associated > Invertebrates > Cnidaria > Coral | place: Petempiche,Puerto... | reverse complement strand
CCATTGGTATAAATTAGTTTACTTTTCGCACAAATATTTTTTAACTTGAAAATGGTGCCAGGATGACACCGAAACGTCGTTGCTCAGTTTTTTCGCTAATCTTTATTGTTAACTGTATTTCTTCAATTTTGAAATTAAAATCCGTGAAACCTGTTGCGGCCATCCTGGCAATTTAACAACACTAAAAGGCCTCGTGTAGACGTTCAGTACATGCAAAGTAGTGGAGTGGAGTTTGGCCTCGTGTTATGCAATGCCTTTTCAAATCATTACAGTTTTCATCTGCTGCCCACTTGACTCTTCTTAAGCTATGTCGAGGCCTCTCTTCACATGCATGTTTCCTGCATGATGCAACGATGCGCTCCAACAGTACTCCAACGATGTGGCGCATAAGTTGGCCTATTTTGAAAAACCTCGAAAGGATGTTGCAGTAGGGACACTCGGACCATAAAATATTACATTTTCTCTACCTTTTTTTTTTGTGACTATAAAATGAAGGCTCTTCATATAATGTACAAGATTAGCGTTTCTACGTTGCGGAAACACTAATAAGTACTCTGTGAAATTGAATGAAGAGGAAAGTAATGACTAAAAACAGGTTAAGTATCCACGGTTCGAATTCCATAACACTTAGTTCGCGTTGTCCAGAACGGACTGTATATTCATCATGTATCGATCAGAATCATACATTAAAAGGAGCTCATTCAAGGTATTTTGAGCTATTTTGCCGACGCACAAAATGACGTCCAAATTGAAGAAAACCTATCCAAAGAGATAATAATAAACCATAAAGGAAAAATGATGGTTAAAGTTGGAGAAGACTAACACAGATTACAAAGGGCAAACTTGAAAAATGTAGGTTAAATTTTCAAGTTAGCTCCTTGTCAAGAATAACTTGGAGAAGGTCCGCGGTTAATTAAAGAACTTAGCCAATAGGTCCATGCACCTGACCTGGAATGAAATCCAAAAGGCGGTACAAGACCGTTCCCGCTTAGAGAGACAATGAATGCCCCAATGCTCGGCGGTGAATCATATTACAAACCCGACGGAAGAAGCGTTGGTGACTTAGTATGTACCGGCTGTAACTATCCACTGCAGTTTCAAAAGGTAATAATCTCATTAAAAAATTGTGCATTGATAATGGTTCATTTCAACAGATTAAATAACTACCTTGACTTGGCCGCTGTCTTCTTTGTATTCCTCGTAGAACACTCCATCGTAACTATAAGCGAGTTTGTACTTTGTAACCCACTGTGCTGCGTTCTGCCTCCCTTGGGTAGATACCCTGGTCACCTTGGTCCAGCCTCCAAGGTCCACTTGAAACCATTGCTGTTGGTTGGAGGTACCAGCTATCCAGCCGTAATAATGATGAAGGCGACCCAGAGTTGGACTGTAGGTAGCGCTGTTCATACTGGAAGCCGTTATAGAGGAATCAGGGATGTTTCGATTTTCCAGTCCCAGTCCAGCCATGCACGCAGGAGGCTTGGGGGCTCGAAATCCTGCCGCAAAAATACGATTTTAAGAAACAAATTGCTTAGGTAACCGAGGTACGTAGCCTATGTGTTTCGAAGCGAAGGGGGTGCTGTAATGTTATCCATCACTAGATGGATGGTTATTTTGAACTTTGAAAAGGGCTCTTCACAAAAAGTAATCTCTCATAACGAATCTGAATGAATGAATGAATGAATGAATGAATGAATGATTGAATGAATGAATGAAGTCTTTGCTGAGCAAACTCAGACTCAGCAGATGTGAGTCTTAACAATCGAAAGCATGAATAAAAGTAAGATGAATACAACTTCAAATCTACAAAAGTTTAAAGAGACATATGTTCATAAATGAGTTTTTGTATCTCTCACTTCTTATCAGGGGGAATTGGAATTCGTGCCCCCTTTATCTTAGCAGTCTTGGCCGTTTTGGGGGCAACTAAACTTGAAGTGGATAGTCTTTCGTGATGGTGATCCTGTTGAACAAGGCCGGTTGATCTTTTTCTTGAACTAAGATCGCTTATGACCTTGCCAATCATACAAATAGTTGGAGAACGAAACGAAGACACACTGAGTTAGAATAGTTGTGAGATTCTTAATAGGTAAAGTTTAATTACTGAAGGCAATATATATATGGAAGTCCAGGTAAACATCTCATCTATCTCACCTGTAAAACAGCCATACAGTTCAATCCTCATCGATATGTGTCCATGCCAAGTAACTGGATGAATACGAATATAGCGAGCTATGATTGGTTCATCCAGTGTATTGACAACGACACTCTGGTAGTTCGTATTGGCGATATATTCCTGCATAAAGGACAAACATATAGGTGTCTTCTCACGGAGATTATTTGACTCTTCTACTCTTCATTTTTGTTTTATGTCAACTACATTTAATTATGCGATTATCGCACGAAGTTCTTGTTTTAGAGCGAGGTTTTGAATTGAGTGTCGTAAAACCAAAACCAAAACAATTACTTACCAGTAAGACTACTCAGCCAATCTCAAACCGTAGAAAAACCAAAGTAACAAGTAGTCAATTTATTAAAGTCATGCTTGGGAAGAGTTTCCCCTCGGTATCTGAGCCAGGGGCTCATGAATAAAACGTATGACAAAAATAACACTAAAATGAGCGAAAAAAAGTAACTAGTTAAGTAATAATAGTTATCAATAATTACAAAATTGAGATGTCCATAATATGTCCTCTAAGGGCTACCATAATCTTCTGTAGATAAGACAAGCAAGCAAACAAAAACATCTAGCGGAAAACACCAAAGATTTTTCAGACATCTGTCAATGATTTTGCGAGTAAGACGTCCTTCTTTTCTGCAAGAGATGATTTTGTAAATTGAGGAAACCAACCAGTTTACAGCTTACCTGAGGGAAGTTATACGGTTCATGCGTTTGAAATTCAAAGTATCCTCCATCAATGCTGTATGAGACAATGAACTTGGTCACCCACTGTCCCACATTATAACGGCCCTGAGTTCCGACTCTTGTCACTTTGGCCACCTTTCCAAGGTCCACCTGAATCCATTGACCGATGTCATTGGTTCTGGCGATGTACGAGGTCGGCTGATTTAATCTGCCTTTGCTTGGTTCAAAGCTAGCGCTATACTGCAAAACGTAATAAGTAATGCTCATAAAGCGCAAAGTATACTCCGGCCCGGCACAACAAACTTAAATACAGTACAAGAGAAAAATCAACAGACAAAAAAACTCCTCCCTAACCAAATGTAAACGCCAACGATTTAAGATCCCCCTACTCTTTACCGTACAGTTAGTTTGTTTAGGGATTTTTTGACAAACGTTCAGAGAGAAGTTTGATATCTATTATAATTAGAATGCTTTTTGTAACCATTTAGCAGTCTGTGTTCTTATAATAAGCAAGAAATTATCTTAATCTATTGAAATATGCAACTTATTTTCCTCAGGCGCAAAATTCCATAATTCCAATCATAATCCCAGCCACTAATTTGGGAAAGCCCTGTAACTTCGGATGACCTTCTCCCTTCCCTGGCCTCTCCTCCTCCAGCAAGGGCGGAGGAAGAGGGTAATCTTGCGTTTGACCAGCGTCCCATCCAGAAGGGAAGCAGAAGTACTACTAATCGCTTCATGCTACTGAAAGCTGAGATAAACGCAGGCCTCGTAAGCCCCTTGGTTCGTATGCAGACTTAACCTTTGACTTTACCACAGCTTACCACAGAAGTAGCCTTTAGTGCAGAGTCAGGAATTTTTCCACTCTCAATACCCATCGCGGAGTCACAATCTACAAGAACGCATCAAAAATCCATTCCATTACTTTAAAGATGAAAGTTTAAAGAAGTAAACATGAGAAGCGTTTCTCTGGTACACATTTTTCCAACGATTCTTCGTGCTATGCACATAAGCAGATAACACGAGTCCTTTTGGCCATTTTTATGGGTCAGTTATTACGTAAATGCAAAAGATTGTCAAGGTAAGTTACCTTGATAATCTCTTGGTGATTGATTTTATCTCCAAATCGTTCGAGGTTTTTTCCCTTTCGTATACAGCATTGCGCGTTTTGTTTGTCGAAAAGGGATTTTAGTGCTACTTTGAACAGTATCGCCACGAATGTACACTCACACGGAGTTTAAAAAAAATTAAATTACATTTATTTATTGAGAGCCTTTCGGGGGTTGTTTAGAGAAAACGAAAACACGTAATTTAAAGAATATGCTTCAAGGGAAAAAAGGACATTGTAGATTATTGTAGCCAAGCTGAAATTTTCCCTGATTATAAAACTCGGCGTCCTCTCTTGCCTAAAGTTGTTAGTTTGAATTTGTCTGATTACGTGACATATCACGTAATTATTTTCTTAAAATTTAGTAAGTCGGTAAATTGGTGGTAACTTTTTCATCAATAAATGAGCGTTTTCGATGCAAATTTAAATTATCTACCTTGGTACTTTTGGAATGATCTTCCTTGATTTCGTTTTTGGAAAATATAAATGATCAAAAGTCGAACCTTCTTTTAGAAAAAACAACCTTTGATCTCATAACATTTTTCCGCGAAAACTGGGACGGTCACACGAAATGTGAGAGGATAAAATAATTGAAATGCATCTAAAATGCGTTTTTTGTTGAATGATCTTGCTAAAATACGCCACCAGCTCGTTAGATATTGGTTATTTTCCGCTAAACGTCACGTAACATGTCACGTGGGCCGTCTGAAGTACTAAATCTACCTAAAAATTTCAAGGACGCTTAAACCTAGCAGTGTGTTATATTTGGTTCCATTGCCACTTATGCCTTTAGAAATGTAACATATAAATTATTTTTACCAGTGGATTTCTTTGACATAAAAATTTCTGAGAAGTTGACCATACCTCCAGCGACGAGACCTAAGAAATGGAAAGGTAAGAGAATCATTGATTTGTTAGAATATAGACAATGCCAACTTAATGTTGACCCATGCTTACAATCACTTGCAGTCGCTCTCAATACGTTATATTTCTTTTGCTAAAACCCCCTGAAAACAGTACCCAAAGCCATTCGTGGATGTTATATGGCCGCGCCTTCTCTTCGAGTGTTTAAAAATATTTTTCAACACGAGAAGAGAAATCTCTTATGTCCAAGCGACCAAGTTATTTTGTTTTTGTTATTTAAAATTCTCACAATACGTTATGAAGTTTAAGGCGATTTTCCGAAGATTTCCGACCATTTTCCGAAGGTTTCCGAAGATTCTTTAAAAGTGTTCCGAAGGCAGGACGAACGTTTCCAAACATTTTTCGAACATTTTCCGAAAATGAAATCTCACGTGTGGGATATCGTCTTTACTAACTTGCTACCACTTGGTATACTACTAAGTTTTATACAATAAAAAGCCATATTAAAGGCGATACAAAGCCACTTGTTATCATTCCTTACTAGAGGAATGCTTTAATTTGCATTTTGGAAATAGTGTGAGAAACTTCGATGAAATTTTGTTGCTGAATAATTGTAACTTAATTTAAGGGTGTGAAGACACGATTGATCATCGCAGTTTTACACACAGCTTAAGCAGTTGTGAAATTAAAGCCTGAAAAATATTCAGGCCTGAACGGAATTCGAACCCATGACCTCAGCGATACTGGTGCAGAGCTCTACCAACTGAGCTATCGAGCCAACTGGGAGCTGGTCACTTTGTGAGTTCGTAATATACCCGTAGACGGTGAGGAATACAAGTGAATATGTGAAAGATCATATATTTAAACTGCAAAGAAAGATATGAAGACATGATTGATCATCGCAGTTATACACACAACTTAAGCAGTTGTGAAATTTAAGCCTGGAAAAAATTAACCCCTGGAAGGACAGGAAATGTTCTTTTCAATTTTGTGGAACGTCTGAAGGGGAACATTTTGTTTCTCTTATATGTAGGGTGTTCTGGTATGCATAGGAAAACTGCCTATCACAGCTAATCCGCTCCTTTTTGTTTCTAGTTAGCTAGAGTGAGAAGAAAGAAGCCATCAAATTCCTCCAGAGGATGAAACTATTATAAACTGACAGGACACGGGACAATAAAATTGACTCATTTTTTTTTTAGGCCATTCGGCATTACTGTTCTTCAAAGACGTATTCAATTAGAAGCTCAAATCACAGCCGTAGCCAGTAACATTCGCTATCATTATAAAGGGATCATATTTACGCTGATACATTGTACTGAACTGTATTTGGGAGCTCTCTGTGGGGTCGCACTAGTTTTCTGAAGATGACATGATGCACAACAAATGATCAACTCGTGAGTTGGTATTTCTTGGCCACTTTAAATTGTTGTCAGTGCCCATGGTAATTAAATTGTCATTTTCGGCAGAGATGGGGCGAAAAAGGCGCTGGTACGGTGAGCGAAAATACATAGCTTTAATGATAATCCGAAAGATGGTGATAAGGGAGCGGAAGGAGGAAAAAATGTTTTGGCCAAGAGATATACTCGCTGCTATCGATGCAAAATGACTCCGAAGCGTCTTAAGTAAGTAAGAAAGAAAAACACCGTGAACAATAGCTTTCTTTAACCGAAGACACCGAAATCAAATGCGTTTAAATTTCACCAAGTAAACTTGAATCGAATGTTACATAACTCAAAACTCCTTAGTTGATTGAAATTGAACTAAACTTGAAGTTCTTTCCAAAGCACAAAGCAATCACTGCCGTTTTGTCAAGAAAGAAAACGTGCTGAACTTGACCTTTGTCAGTGGAATGTGAAACGTTCTCATAACAATTTATGCGGAAACAAAAGATGGTTAACCAGGTTCCAGTCAGGTAAATGGCCTTTCTTTTCTTTTCAACCAAGAAAACCCTCTGGGACCAGGGTGAAAGCAAGTGAAAGTAGTTCGTAATTACTTTGAAGTAATTAAACCACGAATTAACATTTTCCTTGCAAACCTAATCCAGTGGAACCAAGCGACTCCATAGTTTCTTGCTCACAACAAGGAAAGAAAACACGTTTGACAGCGCACACTTAGATTGAAACTTCGAAAATATAAATTTTAGTGAACGTGATAGGGGTAAGCACACTATCAATTTAGCAGCGGAAGGAGACGAATATTTTTCCGAATAACAAATTCAATTGGAAGTATGCAAAGGGCTCGACGAAAACAAAGGAAAGGTTTAAATCACCGCGGCGAAATTTTCCACGAGCAGGTCGGGTGTAACCGTACCAATAATATATGAGTTAAAACTATATTGGGAACGCAAACATACAGCTCACAGTGCTTGAGAGTATAGCCATGCTCAGCAAACAAACAGTGTGAATTTATGAAACTCTGAGTATTTTGTCGAATTATAAACGACCACGAATTATTTTCCATATTTCCATTTGAAAATGAAAGCTTTCTTTGGATCTTTTACAGCTGGGCCCAATTCCTGCACTGGACAGATTCAGTTCATAGCGAGATTCGTTAGTTAAAATAATTTAAGCCGTTTACTGTGAACTTTGTACTAAACTTTTATGCTCCGTAATGGAGATATTCTTTCTTGACCTACATTTCCGATCGATTTGCGCTTTATCAAATGACTTGTGCGGAGTTACCTGTCTCCTCTTGGCAAGAACACTAAAATACAATTTTACACTGCTGAAAAAATGGGATCGGTTAATCTTTAACATGACCTACAATTTCCACGATGCAAGGGTATTGACCAGAGTTAAAATAAATCTCACTTTAGAGTTAAGCCTCTTAGTTAGTACAATAAGGGCATCTTACTTACCAGCTCCAAAAAATAATTGCAAAACCAGTAAAATTGTGACTGCGACTTTCATCTTGAGTTTTGCAGCGACGCTAACCTGCTTTCGTGGAAGCTGGTAGAGTCTGCTTACTTCTAGATAACTAAACTGTTCATTTATTGAACAGACTACAATTTGCCGCACAATTGTGCTTTAAAACAAAGCTTAGTGTGTATAGCCTTATTTGTTTAAGAAAGGGTCCCGTTAAGGCTTTATTCTGTTTAAATGTCAATGTCCTTATAATTATATTACCAACAAGCTATTTAAACCACGCAAACTAAAAGAAAAGTTGAATCTTCAAGGAAAATCATTCACGAAACTGAAAAAGATCGCAGATTGCATATTTTCCAGAAATGAAGACTAATATTAAGGTATATCTTTCATATTTGATCAGCTCACAGGTCATTGATGAAAAGCACCATTGAAATGTTTAGAGACTGAAAAAGGGTTTTAAAATGACAAACACAAAGGCGGTATCAAGGGACTCTTTTGTCGCGGGGGAAAAAGAGGTTAAGCTCGGGACAACAAAATTAACTCTTTTTTTGAAGCCATTTCGGCATTTCTGTTCTTCAAAGACGTATTCAATTAGAAGCTCAAATCACAGCCGTAGCTAGTAGAAGGCGAGTCTCGGTAAAAACTTGGTATCAATATAAAAGAACCATATTTATATACTGAACTGAGTTCGGAAGCTCTCTGTGATCTGAGGTCGCACTAGTTAGTTGAAGATGATATGGTGTACAACAAATGCTCAACTCGTGAATTGGCATTTCTTGGTTCTGTCCACCTTTACCAGTTCACAAGAACCGATACAAAACACCCAACAATGTTCAACAGCTAAACAAAGGTTCGTAAAGAAAGGAGTACAATGGTTATTCGATCTGTGTACCGGTACACCAGGACACAACCCATTTCTTGGTCGCTTCATTGTTAACGATGTAATTATATTATCATTTTCAGCAAAGGTGGGGCAAAAAAGGTGCCCCACCGCTGGAAAGCGAAAATGCATAGCATAAATGACAATCCGAAAGATGGCATTAAGGGAGCGGAGGGAGGGAAAAATGTTTTGGCCAAGAGATATCCTCGCTGCTACGGTCGATACAAAATGACTTCGATGCGTCCTAAGTAAATCTTTTAATTACGAAAGAAAAAAAAAACAATGGCTTTCTTTGACCGTAGACACCAAAATCAAATGGCGTTTAAATTTCACCAGGTAAACTTGAACCGAATGTTACATAACTCAAAACTTCTGAGTTGATTGAAATTGAACTAAACTTGAAGTTCTTTCGACAGCAATCGCTGTCGTTTTTTCCAAAGAGAAAACGTGCTGAACATGACCTTTGTTGTGGAATGTGAAACGTTCTCATAATGATTTATTCGGAAACAAAAGATGGTTAACCGTGTTCCAGTCAGGTAAACGGCCTTTCTTCTGTTTTCATTTCAATCAAGGAAACCCTCTGGGACCAGGCTGGAAGCAAGTGAAAGTAGTGCTTAATTACTTTGAACTAATTAAACCACGAATTAACATTTTCCTTGCACATCTAACTCCAGTGGAACCAAGCGATTCCGCAGTTTCTTGCTGATAACACGGAAAAAAAAAGGTTTGGCCGCACGTGCTTAGATTCAGTGAAACTTCGAAAGTATAAATTTTAGTGAACGTAATACGGGTAAACACACTGTCAATTTGGCAGCGAAAGGAGACGAGTATTTTTTCCGAATAACAAATTCAATTGGAAGTATGCAAAGGGTTCGAAGAAAGCAAAGGAAAGCTTTAAATCCCGGCGAAATTTTCCACAAGCAAGCCGATTAGCGAAGCTTGAGTGTAACCCTGCCAATAACGAGTTAAAGCTATATGAAGAACGCAAACATATCGCTCACAGTGCTTGTGAGTATAGCCATGCTCAGCAAACGAACAGTGTGAATTGATGAAATTCTGAGTATTTTGGTGAACAATAAACGACGACGAATTCTTTTTCTTATTTCCATTTGAAACTGAAAGCTTTCTTTGGATCTTTTATAGCTGGGCCCAATTCCTACACTGGACAGATTCAGTTAAATCGCGAGATTCGTTAGTTGAATTAATCTAAGTCGTTTACTTGCCAAGCGTTGTCCCCGGATCGCAGTTGTAATTACTTATTAAGGTACTGAACTTTTATGCTCCGTAATGGAGACATTCTTTCTTGACGGGCTTTTCCGATCGATTCGCGCTTTATCGAATGACTTGTGAGGAGTTATCTGTCTTGTGATGGCAAGAACACTAAAATACAATTTTACTCTGCTGAAAAAATGGGAACGGTTAATCTCTAACATGACCTACAATTTCCACGATGCAGGGGTATTGACCAAAGTTAAAACTGATAAATCTCACTTTAGAGTTAAGCTTCTTACTCAGAACAATAAGGGCATCCCACTTACCAGCTCCAAAAAATAATTGCAAAACCAGTAAAATTTTGACTGCGACTTTCATCTTGAGTCTTGCAGCGACGCTAACCTGCTTTCGTGGAAGCTGGTATAGTCTGCTTACTTCTAGATAACTAAACTGTTCATTTATTGAACAGACTACAATTTGCCGCACAATTGTGCTTTAAAACAATGCTTACTGTGTATAGCCTTATTTGTTTAAGAAAGGGTCCCGTTAAGGCTTTATTCCTTTTAAATGTCAATGTCCTTATAATTATATTACCAACAAGCTATTTAAACCACGCAAACTAAAAGAAGAGTTGAATCTTCAAGGAAAATCATTCACGAAACCGGCTGAACTAAAAGATTGCAGATTGTATTTTTTTCCAGAAATGAAGACTAATATTAAAGCATATCTTTCATATTTGAACAGCTCATAGGTCCTTAATGAAAAGCACCATTGAAATGTTTAGAGATTGAAAAAGGGTTTTAAAATGACAAACACAAAGGCGGTATCAAGGGACTCCTTTGTCCCGGGAAAAAATGACAAAAGAAAATAATCTTTTCAAAAGAGCCGTTAATCCTTATAGATACGTTAGTCTTCAAAATGATTAAGCCGGTGTTTAATTTCAGGGTAAGACCCAATCCGAAATGATCTAAGATTTCACATTAACCGAGGCCTAATTTGGGAGAGTATTCTTCGTGTAGGAAACAGTTTTGCTTCCTACAGTACATAATGCACGAGTCATTGTACAATTGCGTGGTAGTGGTGTGCCGTTCTTCGTTCCTAGTTGATTGACAAGCCGTCAGTCACAGTCTCTGCTTTGTCCACTGTTTTGTTCCCCTTGTTTCCTTGCTTCTGTACCTCCAGTTGGCAACCCATCATTATATCCTTGATATGTGACATGACCAATTACTTTAATTGATGTCTTAAGTTTTACCCAGTCAAAATCTCTAATAACGAGTTTATGCGGCGCTCAAAATAACGAGTAAACCTCTCTAGCTTTCACTCGTTTTGTAAGAACGTCTAATTTTTAGACTGAGGCAGAATATTCTTATATCTTCTCGTTGTTTGGCGAACCCGAAACGTTAGCATTTCTGGCATTCCAGTGAATCATTCCAGCGAATCAGTGCGTACACATAATGAACCACAGGTTAAGCTCATTTCAACAGCCTCCATTTGACACGAATATATGCTCGGATATTTGCCCGCGGATATTTGCCCGCGGATATTATCTGTCCCGAGAAGCGAGCAGCTTTCTGAGAGCGAAGCTCAAGGGAAAATGTGAGCTTTGAGGATAAGATAATGCCCAAGGACAAATACCAAAGTATAATCTTAAAGTCAAACGGAGGCTATTGTGTTTATTATGCTTCAAATAGTTTCTGCAATGCTGAAGATCCTATGAAAATTGCTTCCTATCACCTGGATATTCTCCAGTCTTAGGTGGAGCTTATTCAGTCACGTGACGCGTTTAGACCAGTCATGTGAGAGCGAAAATATTTGATGGATATGTCGCCAAAAGCGTTTGATTATCGGACTGTATAGACTCGCGCTTTACGTTTTATCTAACTTCAGACTGTTCTGGTCTTCCAATAAACAATTTTCCCGACCATAGACGACTGTACATGTAGAGGAGACCTTCTATTAGAAAGCAATTTCTCCGTCTCGGTCGCTTTCATTTCTACTCGCGTTTCATTCAACTCAAAAAGTGAACACCCCACCACAAAGTTTGCCCCCTTTTCAAGAGACGACTTTGCTCAGATCATTTGTGTTCACGTTATCCAGTCAATGGAGAAATTCAGTGAAATCTGAGAGATGATTACAGCAAACTCGGCGCTACGAAGGTTTTGTGGAGGTGATAACATATGAATATCTTTCTAAATAGATGGCACGCAAAAGCTGTTACAGCCATGCTGTTTTCTGTTGTCTAAAATTAACTGAAATGACAAACACAGAGTTATTATGTAACCCATCTTTTATTCTAAACACCGTCTTACTTGTAGGGGATATTTCTGGTCTTTTTACCCTTAAAACACAAGTTTAACTTCTATCTAAAATTATTCCCAATAAAGTAAAAAAATTGAAACCTTCAAGGCTGAACTCGGTCACGATTAGTATAATAACGGCCTTACCATCACATTGTATATATTATATTAATTTTTAATAAACTACATAGAATTAAGATAAAACGTATTCACCCGAAAGGACAAATAAAAGCTAACCATTTCTCGAATCAGTGCTGTTCTCAGACAAACTAGCTAGATCTCGAGCAAACAGGAGGACAAGAAATATCGTAACCATGAAAAAATTAAGTCTGATAACAATATCATATAAAGATGAATTCTTTTACAAAGTGTTTCTATGGCAGCCATATTGGTGTTCCTAAACAATACAAAAAGAATTCATTTCCCAAAGGACAAAACATTTAATTGTTTAGGACTACCAATATGGCCCCTGTGACGTCATGTGAAAATGCTCCTCTGGTCATTGCTGACTCTAAAGCAATCCAACTTTCTAATGGTCAATTCTAGCTCAGGTTTTCTCTGTCGATTTCTAATCCCGCCACGGCGTCCAAACGCCTCCGTGAGCATTTGGGTCAGCAGCTTTGTCTTTGGGTTTATATCTTGGTGGAACCATGGACTTTTTGTACTTTTCCATCACGCTCAGTAACTTGTTCAATACATCCGGGTATTTCTCTGCGACATTGTAGTACTCACAAGGATCATCTTCAATGTTGAACAGGCATGGCTTTTCTCTGCACTCCGCTGGCGTGGCCGGGGGCTCGCCAGAGCAATTAATCACTACATTCTTTAGTGGTGTATCTCTGAAAGACCTACTGGACTCTGTAAGTCCTGGACGAGGATACCATTTACTGCGAGCAGTACCTAATAAAATACAGAAAAAGTAAGTTTAGATAAAGTCTCAACTGATAAACCAGCAAAGTGTAGTATACGAATTCACATGTGGTTTGTGCAATACAAATTATATTGGGTACACTTGCCGCGCGCCACCTCCATCAACGCGCAGAAGAACATAAATATTCTGTGATTGGAAAACATTTCAGGGACGAGCATGGCTTAACACCTGACAACTTCATTAAGAACTTTAAAGTCATAAAGAAATGTAGAGGCAAACTCGAATGTTTGTTGATCTTTGAAATACTGTGGGTTAAGAACAAAACACCGAAACTGAACACGCAAGCAGATTTCATTCGCGCGAAACTTTTTACCTGAATGCTTTCATGTCACCTTTGCTAATTTATTTCTTCACATTCTTATTTCTATAAATATGCCTTGCCGTTATTTTTAATGTATTCATTCGACAGTGATGACATGAAGTCGTCGAAACGTCATGTTGCTTATCACCCGTCAGTTCAAAATTACGATGTGAACTCGATGGAATTAAAAATAAGAGTAAGGAAGGTGAACATTACTTGTATTAACAAATTTCCACTGCTGAAAACGAAGCGCAGAATCGTCGCCATCGATATTGAGTAATATTTCAGTGCGTGGATTTTGTTCTCCACGAGTCAGGGTGGGCCACATGTCAAACCCATCCAGATTTTCCAGCTTGCTGGTGTTCCCTCCTGCCAGCCCGTAGAGCGTTGGGACCCAGTCTGTAGCGTGCATCATGTCCATGCTTACTCGGCCTTTGGTCCCCAGCAGGGGACTGTGAACGAGCGCCACACCACGCACTCCACCTGAAAAAAAAATTAAATAAATAAAAAATTAAAAAAAGACAGGAGTCAGGAAAAAATATGTAAGGCCTTCGAACGAATCACTAAAATTTCAGAACCAAATGTTGTCATCGATAACTTAAGAAATGAGAACTTTTCTGACTAAGTTTGAAAGAATTCTGTTAAGAAAGTTCATTCACGTACTTAACCCTGAACTTAGTTTTCAGATGACCACTGACGGAGCGTGGTTTTTCGATTTCGCATATTATGTGCAACTTGTTGAACTTACAGAAAACAAGCAAATATGAAATCACGCATCATGCTCGAAGCAATCACAGCAAATGGGACGAAGAAATCATAAACAAGTAACCTTGATCTATCTTGTGATTCAAGATGGATGACTCTTTTGATACTCGGGGCTCTAAATTGGTGTAGAAGACAGTTGACGTAAAACAATAGAGATCAAAAGGACAAAAGAAGGAGGAAACAATGAAAGCAATAGGTTTCTGACGTGTCCTGTGTCTTCTACACCAAGGAGGAGCCCTCGGTGGTACATCTCTCGCAAAGATTTCGTCGTTGGCCGATCCTTCGTTATGCATACAATTGTCTTTGAATTCTCTCCCCTACACACAAACTGCAGTCATCTTCCGTTAAGAAAACCCTGCCCTTTTTGAAAGAATAATAGATATAGAGCTTCAGTTAGGCTCAGCTAGTTGAATATGTTTCATAATGGTTTGTGCTGGTTACCGGCTTCCCAGTAAAGCTGAAACGACGGCCTCAACTAATTTACTTAATCAACTGAACAAAGCACCTTCCCAAAGTGTTGTTTTCATTCCTCTCAGTGGATAATTACAGGCACTGTTGCCATCAAGACCAGCTGCAGGTCCTCCATTATCAGTAGAGAAGATTATCACCGAGTTGTTGTACATGTTACGAGCTTTCAAAGCGTCTACAACCTGTAATAACACGACAAAAAATGCAATTGTTTACTTCCTCGATTGAAGCAACGATGTGTACACGGTTTTAGATTTTTACTCCGGAAAAGAAATCAAACTGCTAATCACAAATCCCTTTACGCATTTAAGTGAAATATTTTATGGTTATTAGTAGAATTCTACTCGTATACTTATGTAAATGTTGCAATCCGATTGGCTGAACTATCATACACTAATATCTTCTAGTGGTTCAAAATCTTATCTGAATCCTCTTAACAGACATTTCGAAAACGTCAAGAAGCGTCCGTCATTTTGTTAACAAGGGCACACGGCTACGCCAATCAGTATTCGCTAAAGGCGTGGCTAAAAGCTTTTTCTAACATGTGTCTCAATACCTTGCCTACAGACTGATCCAACACTGTTGCCATAGCAGCAAATATCCTTCTTCGTTCGTCTTTAATATGTTTAAATTTGTTAATTACATCCTGTGGTGCTTGGATAAGTTGATTCCCGTTGGCGTTGTGCACAGCTTGGTGGGCAAGATACATAAACATCGGCTTGGAAGTGTCATGTACGTTAATGACGTCCACAGCCTTCTCAGCAAAAAGGTCCGTTCCGTAGTGACCCCATTCATCCCAAACTGGCTATAGAAAGGGGAATATACGGACTCAATATACGGAACAGTGATGTCACCGATATCTTCGCTATTACGGTTTTTAAATTACAGATAAAGTGTTAATTAGCCATGCAGTCTGAAAAAACATTTGAATAATAATAAGAATATTTACAGAGGGTAACACCAAAAAAGCTAACATTGGACAATTCCTGGAAAATCTTTTCGCAATTATGGGATTCTGATTTCGTAACCGAGGCCGTAGCCAGTATGAAGCAAACCAAGGCCTCAGCCATTTTTTCCGTTTTTGTGCTTGTTGTTGTTGTTGTTTTAAGGGGAATGTAAAACACTTCTAAATACCTAGGAAGAGAATTTAACAATGGACATTCACTCTATAGCTATGAGACGCAGGCAGGGAATCATGGTAGTTGTATGCAATGTCTCAAAGATGTCATGCACGTGATGAATACTTAACTACCATGATTTCCTGTGTGCAAGTCTCATAGGGGGAATGGCCCATTGTCCCAGTCACAATTTTTTCTGGCTACGGCCCTGGTAACTTCATTTCATTGTGTTCATGTCTCTAAACGTAGTTCATATATACACTTGTTTTGTAATGAGATTTCTAGCCAGTTATGTTGGGAATGGGAGGAGTTGGGAGTCAAAAAGGAGGGGAAAACGATGGAAAAATGATGGAAAACGAGGTAAAGTTTTTATACCGTGGTGTTGTTGTGAAGGTCTAATCCCCAGAAGCCGTCTTCAGCTTGGGAGTGGTCCCAGTAGTCAGTTTTGCCACTCCAAAATCCAAAGAACGAATCAAAGCCTCTGTTAGTTGGAATGTAGGGACTCTTGAAAAACCCAAGATGCCACTGAAAGTATACAAGAGCTGTATGTTAACTGATGTTCTGTGGAGCTATAGTGCAATGTAGACACCACAAGCAAAATGCCCAGCTGTTAAGGTTTTTGTCAGGCCAAACTGTTTCAGTCTTTGATAGAAAATGCACAATTGAACCTCTGCTAAAACATCTCACAGTCCAACAACTCCAGAAAGCAGACACTTGTTCATGGTTCCACAAATTGAAACACATTTTTTTTCAACCTTCCATAGCTAACCTCTCCTAGCTATGCGGACGCGGGGAATCATCGAACAAGCCTCGGTTTTCCTTCCATATCATGCAGATTAAATGCCCTAGGGAGATCTCCGCATTATTCAGGGGAAACCCACATTAGGGGTATTGTCAGGTCTTTAGCGATTACTGTCAGGTTTGGGGAAATGATTTATAGAATATTTGTATGGTCTTTCCACTTTAAAAACTATTTTATTTTGTCTACAGGACTCGAGAGAACGGCAGAAATCAAACCTAAAAACAAAAACTTAAAAGCGTTATTTTCATTGTTATTTCTTTGAGTGCAGCCTACTCTAAAAGATGGTTTGACGGTTAAAAATAGTGGTGTTGCGTCAAGAACACCCAAAGTGAGACCAAAAACCTTGATTAATGCACCCCTAAACAACACGAAGAGCATCCCCGACCTTTCTTTTCATATGGGAGACCCCCCCCCCCCCCACACAAACGTGAGACAGCATGGTCTTAAAAAAAACCAAAGGGAGACCAAAAAACCTCGGTGATGGGCCCCGGAACAAAACACAGAGCGTGCCCCACCTTTCTTTTTCAAAGGGGAATCCCCCCCCCCCCCAGATGACAGTGTAGCAGTCGTGACT
>Ga0126339_10001192_pt1 | contig 17064 bp, 17 predicted proteins | sample OrbTmetagenome_2_FD_92532 | JGI IMG/M metagenome (GOLD analysis project Ga0126339, IMG submission 92532) | Coral microbial communities from Petempiche,Puerto Morelos, Mexico - Orbicella T R C metagenome | ecosystem: Host-associated > Invertebrates > Cnidaria > Coral | place: Petempiche,Puerto... | reverse complement strand
TTGTAGTGGTTGTTGTAGGATATAAAACAGTTATATCTTTAACAATAAAATTACTACATAAATCTGGAAGACAAATTTCATCTTCTGTCCAATCAGCATCTTGTAATAATGGTCTCTTTAAATATGTTGCACCATCACTACCAAAATAATTTAAATCTTCATCAAAATTAACCCCTCGTTTATATGTAAATTTTTGTTTTGTAAATATTGTATTCCTAATTAATAAACCACCTTTACGTTGAATTATAGTAGCAGATAATAATTGATCTACAAAACGTTGAAAAAACGCATTATATTTATTTAAAAATGGATATAAATTACTAAATGTATAACCATTAGTTTGTAGTGGATTATCATCTGGTAATTCTGCCCTTTTTAAATATGTTTCATATAATTTTAATATTGTTGGATACCAACCACCTTTAAAATCTGTTATAATTTTTCTATTTGAAGCATTTACCATTTTTCTTTCAACTAATTCCAGAAATTCTAAAAATGATAAATCAGATATATCTCCCAATCCAAATTCATCATTGATTATTGCATTAAATACAATATCATTCCCCACTAAATAATACGCACTAATAACTGTACCTAAATTAATTCCAGCAGGTAAATATAATTCATAGGGATTATTTGGATTTAATGTATAATCTACATTTGGTTCTAAAGAAATACCATCTATTAATATTTTTACATTCTTTGGATCATTAATTTTATAATTTAATCTAAGAACGGTTTTATTTGCTTGAACATTAAAATATACTTTACCACTTGTTAAACTATCTACTCTAATAATCTCACTCCTTGCATTGACAATATCATTTTGATTCGCATGAACCATTGCAATCTGAGTATAAGGATTGGTTAAAAAATATGATATTAATGTTGGATTTTGAATTATAATTTTTTGAGGATTATTCGGGTCAATAACATAATCTGCAACAAATTGTGATGTTCCTTTTGTTGCTGCTACACCGTTTATAGTTAATTGTACATCTCCAGCAGGTACTTCTGGTAACATAATTTCAGTACCAGATGCATTTGGAACAACTCTTGATACAATATATGTTACAGTTAACCCACTAATTGGATTATTTGTATTTCCACTATATAAATATGTAACATGTACAACATCTCTATCATTATTATTGTTTCTGGCTACACCACCCTTTAATGTTAATGTATTACCAACAATAGTATAATCATTTTCTGTATTCCCTGTAGTTGTGCCACCAGTTATTGTATATTTTTTATCGGTATTTAATAATATCCCATTAAATCGTACTTCAAAATCACCCTCATGAGATACAGGTAAAGTAAATGTTTTTCCAGTTGGATTTGGAACTCCTAATGATAAATTTACGAAGGAATATGGCATTGTAAAACCACTTGAATTTGCTGGATAATCAACATCTCTAATATATCTATATACATCATATTCAATACCTCTTGAAGTATCAAGAGAAATATCTACTTCTTTAGTATTTAACACCAATTTACTATCTAATTGATAATACGTAGGACTTGAATAATGATATCTATATGTTGATCCTGTTTGATTCCAAGATTTTTTATTATCAACTTGAGTCATTAAATTGAAACCAACGTTACGGAAATTATTCATATATTCCTGACCACTATCTGTATCACCAGATATTTGAAAATAAAAATCTGAAGTTTCTACAGGTGCAATTGGATAACCATTTTCATTATAAGGTAATGATGCCGATGGTAAATCATCAAGAGTTAATGCTACTGTGCGAGGATCAATTCTACCATCAACAGTATATACATATTCAGTAATATTTATAAAAGGTTCAGGAATACCAATTAATAAAAACATTGATTTAATTGCATCCCTTGTTCCTTTTGATTTCCAAAAATAATTAGTGTTAATTAATATTCTTCTCCATAATTCAATGTCAACTTCTGCAGGAGTTAAATCTTCATCAGTTTTTCTTTCAGGTTCACCTAATTCAAGTACCTTATCAACTAATTCTTCTTCTTTTACCAATTGGAAATGATCCCAACCAAATGTCCTTGCAAGATTACTAACAATTTGATCTGGTAAGTTTTTCTTCTTATCATATGTAACTTTATTTACATAAACTAATGAATCTATAAATTGTTTCAATTGGTCAAATTCTGCTCCATAAATTTTAAGTAACTTACCCATTTTCTTATCATTGGTCAAATCATAAGTTTGTAATGATGCTGGTGTTAAGAATCTTGCAATTAAATCAGTTTTAATTTGATCATATTTTGAACCAATTGAAAGAACAATATCCAAAAATTTATTATAATTTGGAGTATCTATATCAACATTATAACCATCTGCAGTTTCCCATGTTAAATCTCTATCACTGTAATTAATTTGACCATTATCAAGTAAAATAGGGTCTTTTAAGATAAACTGAAATCCAACTGTACTATTTCTATTAGATACAATATATTTTTCATATTCACCTAATTGAAGTCTAAAATCTTCAAATTGTCTTGTATTTGGTTTTAAATGAATATCAAATCTTCCTACTGTAGTTCCACCAGTTACTTCCGGGAAAGGATTTCCAACACATTCTACCATTAAATATGGTCTACCAGTGGTATCACCAGTAAATCCAATTATAATATGACTATTATCATCTTCATTTGATGCCGACCATACTACATATTTAAAATATGAAATATTTAAATTTTTTAATTCATTATCTTCCGGTATACTTTGATTACCTTCATTATATACCAAACCAAATTTATTAACAGTATATTGTGATGGGATTTTAAATCGTGTAATATTCTCAACAGGATTAAAACTGAAATCATAAAAAGTAACATTTCCACCTCTATCAATTTGAGAATCTACAAATAAACTTCCCGGATATTTAACAATAATATTTTGAATTGATACCCTTAAAAATTCATATGCAGACCCAAATTTAGTAAATGTATTTAAATCTGATCTATCTAAATTTAATACTGCATTTTGTGTTTTTACTACAATATCTTCAGATTCAACTTCAGTTAAATTTAATGTTTCTAATGTAATTGGTGTTACAAATGTACTTAATTCATTACTAAAATCAATTGGAGTTCTTCCATCGAAATTAGAGGTCATTTTAAATTCACCGAATTGAAAAATTGTTTGTGATGTAGTATTATCAAAACTATCACCATTTAAATTTTGATCAAGATTATTATTAATTACTTTTATTTTTGCCACAATCTTTTTGTTTAAATATAAATACGTAAATAAAATTATAATATTTCAGATAATTTTTCATCAACATCCATCCAATATGATATTCTAATAAGAATAAAATGATTACTTATAGCAAAATTATTTTTTATATCATCATTCATTTTAATTTGATTAAATCCATCTTCACCACCGAAATATTCCTTTATTTGAAAATGTTGTATTCCATCATATTCAATTAAAATATTATAATCTGGTAAATAAAAATCAAAGGATAATAATTTTTTATTTTTACAATTTAAAAATTTTTTTTCAGGTATATAATTTATTTTTTTATTTTCCAAAAATAATCTTATTTTTTTTTCACCGTTTGATTCATAACATTTAGGACATGATTGTCCCCGAAGATGATCATTTGGTCTTTGTTCAAAAATACCATGTTTTGGACAAATTATTTTTACTTTTGTTTTAGAATTTTTATAATGGGTTAATGAATAATCATATACATTATTATGTATATGATTCGCAATATTTATAAACTCTTCTGTGTTTTTTTTTAATTTACCATAACATTTAGGACAACGTTGTCCCTGAAGATGATTATTTGGTCTTTGTTCAAAAATACCATGTTTTGGACAAATTATTTTTACTTTTGTTTTATTATCAATATATTTTACTAATGAATAATCATATTTATTAGTATGTTTACTTATTGCTTTATTAATGAATTTTTTGGAATTTAATGTTTTTTCTTTTTTTTGTTTTAATATATTACATTTAGGACAACCACTACCACTTAAATGATCATTTGGTCTTTGTTCAAAAATACCATGTTTTGGACAAATTATTTTTACTTTTGTTTTAGAATTTTTATAATCAACTAAAGAATAATTATATTTATTATTGTGAATATTATTTGCTTTAGTAATAAAATTTATATTTGTCATTTTTTTCACAAATATAAATACTCATAAATTTCTAAAAATCAGTAATCTCTTCGAAATTTTGAGTTTCATCAATATTTTCTCTTCTCTCCTTATCTTCAAACAATGATACATCACCAACATCATCTTTAATTTCATATAAATCAAATTGTCTCGTAATTTCTCTATTTTTATCAAAATATGTTAAAATTCCATTGTTAACATCTTTTATTTGTTCACCACCTACCAGATCAGCAATTGTATCTAATGTATTTTCCACTAAATCAACTTCCACTGCTAAAGGTGTAAAATCTGTATTAGATATTAAGATTGTTTGTCCCGGATTTCCAATAAATGGTTGTACATTAGGTTTTACATCAAATGAACTACTTGGTGTTAATTGTAAAAATAACAATGTACCAGAATCATCAAATCTATATCGAATTGCTCTTTGTGAAGTTGTACCTACATTCTGACTTACTGGTACAACTTTATTGGCTGAAACAACATATCGTGATACATTTCTTAATTTAGTACCATCATCATTGATATATTCAATTTTATAACCTTGTAAAGCATTATTTGCTCTTAATTTAACTGGTAATAATGTTGAATCTAATACGATACCTTTAACAGATGGTAATGAAGATAAAACACTACAATCAACAATAACAGTATATTCTACTTTTGGTCTTAAATATATTGTATATATACCAAGTTGGTTAAATATAGATGCAGGTAATGTTAAATTATACAATCCTTCTAAAATATTTTCATTACCATCAATTTGTTCATCTTCAGGTAAAAAATTATATGATAAAACATCAGATGCATTTAATTTTAAAACTTCATCACTACTTGTTTCACGATTTGGGATGTATGTATAATACATTTCAATATCATCTATTGCTACATCCGCAGGTCTTATAGTCCCATATGTTCCAACACTCACTTTTTTAATATTTTTTTATTATAAAATTATTTTTATCTTCCACAATAATTTCTACTGGTAGTACATTTTCATTTACCCATTTTATTTTTTTTAATTGTGTTTGATCAAATTTATTACTCCATCTATTTTTTTAATTCCTAATAAAATATCAAAGGTATATTTTGATTTAATTTCTACATATTTTTCATCATATTTAAAATCTGGATAATATGCACCATATGGTGTTTTTATATATGTACAATTTAGGGGCAATTGTTTTTTATTTTGAATTAAATGTTCAATATATTTTTTTTCTGAAGTTCCTTGACATTTTAATCCTTTTACTACATAAAATTTACATACACCACCCGTTTGTTTCCTTTTTCCAGATAAAATCAGATTCCTTTGACCTTTTTTCATATTTTCAATTATTTGTGGTGTTATTACTCTTTTTGTTAAAGAAATAGATGCTGCTTCTGATTTTGTTCTTCTATAATTCACTGACGATAAATATTTATCGATAAATGATTTTTTTAAATTGAGTATTTCACTAATCTCCTGAAGTGTTTTATTTTCAATTAAATATAAATTTTTAATGTCACTTATTTGTTTCTCAGTTAATATAATTTTTTTTCCATTACTTTGACCTTTTCTTAAAATACCCGATTCCCTTAAAATACGATTTATTGGTTTTTTACTTAATCCATATAATTTTCCAATATTTTCACAACTCCATTTTTCATTCAAATATAAATTAATAATATTTTCTATTTGTTTTTCATTTAAATCAATTTTAGTCATTTTTTTATGAATTTGTTACAATATTAAAAAATTTACCTCCAGCATATGAAGTTAAATCAACTAAACCATTAACTTCACCTAATTTATAATTCTTTTCAAAAACAGATAATTGCTGTCTAACTATAAATACATCATTATCAATTTTTGGGTTTTGAACAACATTACTTTTATTTGGGTCTTTAATAATTGGGAGATCAACAAAATCTAGTGAACTATAACCTTGACCTTCAAAACTAATTATTGTTTTACTTTCACCACCCGCAATAATATCGGTAAAAGTTATACCACCAACATAGTACACTATTCTTTGGGGTGTTGATTGAATATCCGATAAATCTTCATTAACCCCATCCGAACCACTACTTGAAGATAAAAAATATTGTTCAAAAAAATCACCACTTTTAGTATATTTTTTTAATTCAACTAATCTACTTTTCGATTCTCCAGTTATTGTCATTTTTTAATTAATAAATTTATTTTTTGTAAATAATTTTCAAATAATATTTCAGATATATTTTTTAATCTAATGTATATGTCTGAAACTTCAACTTTTTCTAAAGAATGAATATTTATTTTTGAATCAATAATATATTCATCTTTAAATCTAACAAAAGATTTAAAAAAATGATTTTCATCTAATAATAAATATGTATCTTTTTGTATTTTATCAATATTTTTTTTAAAATCATGAATAGAATTACCATACATAATTTTAATTTTAAATGGTAGTATTGATAAAATTGACATTCCTTCAAAATCTGTGTATATTATTATATCATCATGAACATAGGAATATGTTGTTAATAAACTATACAATAATTTTATCAAATAATCACTTAATTCAATATTTGAAATAGTTTTTCTTATTTTTTCTAATGGTACAGAATAAATTACATTCATATTATTGTTTAATTAATTCATTATATATCATTCTTTTTCTTAAATATTTTAATGTTCTTTTTGTTAATGGTGATGTAATTAACCAATGATCAATGGTTTCTTTTAATTGTAATAATCTACAATTACTATTAACATATACCAATTTATGTCCATTTAATATAAATTCTTCTGTCTCCACGGATTCAAAATCTTCTTTATTTTCAATTAAAAAAAGGTCCATATGTAATGTTGAATCAATTTCTAAACAATAATGAGGTGTTGCTACCTTGGCAGTAGGAGTAATTAATTTTTCACTTGGTATATCTATATATCTAACATTTGAATCAAGTAAATATGATATTTCACTAATTAATGAAAGATCAGAAATATATATATCGATATCTTTAACATTAATATCAATATTATTTTTTTGAAAATTGATATGATCTGCTATACTTCCGCAAAAGATTATACCTTCCTCAATATTTTCAATTAATTTTAAAACATTTTCATTTATTTTATCACTCCAAGTCATTATAAATTATTAATTAATAATTCAAGGTTTTTATGTTTAAAATATTGAATATTAGCATTGGTTATTGATTCTTCAAATTTTTTAATATATTCTATATATTGTGGATATTTTTCAAAAATGTTATTTCTAATTAACATTATAAAATAATCAACAAATTTATTACCACTTAATAAGTGAGTATATCCAAGTTTATTTCCGACTTCATTAAAACCATATTTTTCAATTAAATTATGTGGTAAAACCTCATGCACTTTCATATTTTTTAAAATTGATGAATGATATATATTAAATTGTTCAAATAACATTGTTTGATGATTTACTTCTTTAAATTCATTTTGATTCATCAAATCATTCATTTTTTTTCCATTTTTTATATAATATTTTAAAAAATCTAAATTTCTAAAACCAACAACTCCATTATTATAACCAAGATTTCCATTATATTTTAACAATAAATCATTTTGTTTAATGTCAATTAAATTATACTTGATTAATTTTTCAATATTATTTCTATAAAATTTACCATAAACATGAATTGAAATATCAATTGATTGCACAATTAGATCATCATTATTGTTAATGAATTTTTTAAGTAAATCATTGAAAAGAAAAACATCTCCATCAAGATGTATGAAAGGTTCTTTTTGTAATGCAAAAACATGAAATTTTAATAATCCCCATTCATTTCTATAATTATTCGCATTAATATGATTAATTTCATCAAAAACAACATCATCATATGGAATAAATTTTAGAATTTTATCATATGCATACGAATTACAATATACTGTGACATTTCCATATATTTTTTTTAATCTAATATAACTAAATAATAACGAGTAAAAATTTATTAAAAAATTATCATTATCTGAATTATTTAAATAACAAATTTTTTTGTCTATTTGATAAAATGATTGTATTATCTTCATGTTAAATTATTTATACCAATTGGGGTAAAAGTTACTTCGTTTGAACCATCTCCATAATAAACTTCATAATCACCACCATAATCTTCAAAACCATCGAAAAATCCTAAATCAACCGCTTTTGAGGTCAATAATAATGTCATATGATACTTTGCACTAAGATCAGGAATAATTACTCTACAAGTACCTGTACAAGTTTCAGTAAATCCAGTTGTTAATGCTTGTTTTATGGTCTTTTTAATTAATTCCATTATACATTAGTAATTTTTTTTCTTAAAAATACTCTAATATCTTTTTCCGGATATTTAATTTCAAACATTGAATCTGTCGTAGAATAAATTGTATTATTTACTTTTCTAATTTCTCCAGTATTCACATTTAAAATTTCTTGAGGGGTTGCATTGTTTGAATACTCACCACCTACTTTATTATATACTTTTATTTCAATAACATTTATAACACCATTTACTTGAGATAATTCATTTTCTAAATCAGTCAAAAATAAATCAGTATTCATCTCATAATCATTAATGTCAAGGAAATTTTGTACTGTTGTTATAACATTATTTGCTATTTCAGTATCGGATATATTACTAACATATAAATCAATATCAAATGCTAAATTAAATATTTTACCATCTTTCACTTCAACATAATCATTAATCATTCTAAATCCAGTAAGATATTCGGTTAAATTATCTTTCAATAATGTATTACTTGTATTAGATAATTTACCATCAGAACCAATACCAAGAATAGGAATTACAATTTTATTATTTTCTTTATAGGCATTCGCTTTGAATGGTGAACCAAATTTCCCCGGCATTTTATATACTTGAAATAAGTAATCATTTAATGTAACATCTCTACTTTGAGATGAAAAATTATATTTAATTAATTGTCTAATTTGTTCAGTACTTAATCCATCATTACCCCCGATTGCAGGTATTGGATTAGTTGTAGATAAACTACGTTGTACTGCTTGATTAAAATCTTGTCTTGAACCAGCAACTCTTAATTGAAATGCACCTAATTGTGTTAAAGTATTAGCACCTAAATTTGTATTAATACCACCACCAGTTCTATATCGAATAAATAATGTATGATTAACTTTCAATTGTTCCCCTAATGCCGTATTATTTAAGAAGTTATCTAAAAATTGTCTATTAGTAACACCCTCTTTTAAAAATCCTTCTTCAAATGGTTGAGATTCTGCATCTCCAGACCCAAAAGTTATTTTACAAAAACCATTAGGAGTATATTCTTTATAGAATTTTTTTGTTATATCAATCCATCTTGCAGCTTTTAAACCATCTTCATTTTGTTGCGTACCACTATTAACTCCTGCATTCGGATTTTCAACAAAAACTCTTTGCTGTGCAAGATAATCTACTTCATAATATCTATTTTCATCATTATAAAATTCTGCTACTGCAGGATTACTACTATAATTCGTTCCCTCTAACAAAATAATACTATCAATTTCAATTACATCTGGATCAGGCAACGTTATTGGAAAAAATGGTCTAACGTCATTAGCTGTAATTACTCTTTTAAAAATACTTGTAGAACCATTAATTACTACTTCCCTTTTAGTAACATTATAACTTACAACAATTCCATTCGAATCCAAATTTGGTATAATTGATCTATTTGGATCACCTAAACTACTTATGGGAGAACTCCAATCTATAATTTCTTGAGTTTCAAATACTTTACCACCTCCAAGAACTTGTGCTCCCGGAGATAATACTGGATAATATGCTTCATCTGGTCTATCACCATTAACAGGGACTGTTACAGTAAAATCTACAACAGTAACTGATGGTCTTCGTGCAGGAATATTGAAACCTAAATTTTTTGCAATATTTAAAATATTATTTCTTTGTTGAGCATATTCTAATTGAGTTTCTTGAAATGCTCTATCAGTATTAACAGATAAATTATTACCAACACCTGCATTTAAATCAATCATTACTGCCCCAATACTTGAATCAGTAAAATCACTTAAAACTTCAGGATATTGTTGTCTAATTAATTCAATCAAATCTGTTTTTATTTGACTAAATGTTCTGTTACCATATTGAACCGGGTTTGTTGTATTTGTTGCCATATATTAATTTTAAAAATTTAAATCTAATTCACCATTTTCACTAAATGCATCTTCAGAATATGTAAATTCAATATGTACATTTAGTTGATTTTCTGAAATTGAATTTCCCTGATCATCAACTAATCTATTAAATTGAACAGATTTTATTTTTAAACTTGGGATGTATAACGAAACAGTATTTTTAATGTCTTGTTCTACCTCTTGTGCTGTTAAATCATCATTCGGTTCAAAAATGTATTTCAATAGATTAGTACCATAATTAGGATTATAATATCTCTCTCCTTTTTCGGTTAATAATAGCAATAATAAATCTGAAACAAAAGCATCTTTTGTAATTTGATTTAATTGAAAATATGTATTTTTATCATTATCATCCCTAAGGGGAAATCTTACATTATAACTTTTCATTATGAAACATTTTCTATAAATACTTCTTAAGAAAAAATCCCCTTAAAATGAGGGGATTTTACTTTCCTTTAAAATGATTTTTTAAATTTCTTTTTAGTCTTTTTAGCTGCTTTTTCTTCATCTTCTCTTTGTTTTTTTGCATCATACAAAGATTTGATAGATTCTTTTAATGTAATAATTTCTTCATGACCAAATTTTTCTAAAACACCACGATAGGTAGCAAAATTTGGTTTTTCATAATTAATTGCATCTTGTTCCGAAACAGTTACACCTGCAAGACATTCAGTAATAAGAATTTTCTGATAATTTTCTTCAAGTTGTTCAAATATTTCTTCATTAATGATTATCACAAAATTTAAACCATCTGTCAAACTTTCAACTAAATCATTCATTTTTCTAATAGAATAAATGTCTTTTTGTTTGTCATTTGCTCTCAATTCAAATTCAACCCAATGTGGAATTGCTGTTGTTTCTAAAATTCCATCGAACATTTCCTGAACGTAATCAGATACTTTTTGATACTTACTCATTTTTAATTTACTCTTTTTCGTTAAACTTATATTTATTTCTCAATTCATTTATTTTTTCAAATAAATCCTTAAATTTTTCATCTTCAGAATCAAATTGTTTTTCTTGTTTTGAAATAAAAATTTCAAAATCAACAATTTTTTGATCAAGTTCATCTTCCAAATTCATTAATGTTGCAATTGTTGCATACATAATTTCTTCTTTAGCTCTATCCCTCATTTTTTCTTCATATTCTGATTTTAAATCAGTGATTTCATCTTGATCTACTTTTTTAACACCAGCAACTTCAATTTTTTCATCAATAGATTTTTTAATATCTTCTATTGATTTGTTATTTTTAAATGAATCTGCTTTTTCGTTAATTTCATTAATTTTCTTTGCTGCATCTGAATTAAATTCACCACTTTCTACAGCATCTTTTAAATTATTTAAAAAGTCACTACCACCCATAATATATTTTTTTTAATTAAAATTTATTGTTTCCATTTCAACACAATGAAATTTTAAAACTAAAAAATCATCATGTTCAATTTTTTTAGTATATTCTTTTACTTTAAAACCAATTAATTCACCATATTGTTCTTTAAAAAAGACTTCATTAATATCAATAATTTCTTTAAAAATTTCTGAATTTTCATCAAAATTTTGAAGTTTATATTTTTTTGGTATAAAGAATTCTAATTGTCTATGATCAAAACCAATTTTTTTAATGTGTAAATGTTTGGTTAATTGTTCAATTTTATTTAAAGTATTTTCATTTGTTCTTGAAATCTGTAAAGGAAATTCCAAAGTTTTTGATTTATTATTTAAATCATTTAAATTAAATTTGCTGTCAACAACATCATCAATTTTAGATAAACCAACCTCAATTGGATTATTATCAAAAATTTTTAATAATTCATAGTCATCATCTTTTGTTCTTCTTTCGAGCATTTCTTCTTCAATAACTTCTCCAATGGTTTTACCAGAATTTTTATGTTTTTCATCAAAAAAACTAACACTTGCTATAATTCTACCATGTTCATCTTTCATCCCCCATTTATCTGCAGCAATAGATTTTTTATGTTTATCAGCATTATTCTTAAATTGATCTGCTTTTCTTAATAAATCATAATATTCCCTAACATATTTTTCATCTCTTTGACCAGCATAAAATTTTTCAATTAATTTATTATGATGTAATTTTCGAGTTACTTTTTTATCATTCTCATTTAAATCATCTGGATTCGCTTTTAAAATTTCAATCTCAGTATTGCGTAATGCAATACTAATCATGATAATTAAACTATGAAGACGAATAAATATTTTAAGGAATAATTTTTTTAAATAATATAGCATTTTAACAATTTAGTTTACTTCTAAAGTTTTTAAAACTACAGAATTATAAAATTCTGAACGTTTCTTAGTAACATCTTCTAAGTTATATTTAACTTTAAAATCTTCATATAATTGTTCACCTAAACGTTTTCTTAGATCAGCATCTAATATTAATTGTTTAAGATATTTTTTCCAATATTTATGAGCATTTTTCTTATTTGGGATGAGAATACAATTTTCCATATGTTTACCATCCACATTATATGGTGGAATATCTGTACAAACAATTGGTAATTTTCTGGTCCAACATTCTACTTGTTTTAAGTTAGATTTCATAGTATTAAATTCATTATCCGCTAAAGGTGCAATAACAATATCAGTTTCATTTAAGGTTGTTGCATATGTATTAGCTTTTTGAGTCCATCTACGTGCAAAATTACCCTCATCTTCATATTTTATATCACGTTCAAAATTCATTAACCAATCATAATAATCTTTATTCTCAATTATTTTATGATTATTAGTTAATATTTTTTCATATGCAAAATAAACAGATTCTTCTGATTTAATATCTCTTTTATTTTCACTAAAAACTTTACCTCTAAATCTGTCTTTTAAATCTTGAGGCAAATTAGGTAATAAATCAACATTTCCTCGTGTTCTATTAATTGCTTTAACCATATTTTGATTCCAAAGACCTCTCATTTGTAGTTCTGAACCAAAATCTTGATTGAAATTAACCTCAGTAGTACTTCCTTCGGTATCCCATCCAGCAATTATTATTTTAAATTTATCTTTAAGTTGTGGATCAGTACCTAATACACTTATCACTGTATCCAATTGTTCAACATCTCCCATGTGGGAATTACCACACCAATAACTTTTACCATTTCTTCTAACATAAATAATATGATTTGATACTGTAACACAATAGATATTACCATTATATCTTTTTTTACTAATATTTTTATTCGGTAATGTTGGTGTTAAATTGTTTTTCACACCCTTCCCATAAAAATTAATATCATAACTATCATATCTTTGATTAATTAATCTGCCCTTAATATATCTATCACCCTTACGAATACCTCTATTCGTAATAGTTGCAGATAAACCGATTTTTAATGCAACTTCATTTAAATTATTTGCTAATTTTTTTGATGATGTATATGCAGTAATTCTACCAGATTTACGAATATGACCATCAGCATTTAAATAATATGATAAAAATATTTCTAATTTTTCTTTTGATAAATTTAATATATTTTTAGGTATATATTTTTCGACTGCACCACCTCTACCAATTTCATATAAAAAATTATATATTTGAATACTAAAAATTCTTAATATATTTCCATTTTTACTAAAAGCCGTATTGATACCATATTTATCAAATATTTTTTTAATTTCATTCATACTATCAACACCAACCCTTTTATATCCACAAATACCAATTTGTTTTGTTCCATCATTGGTTATCCAACCATCTCCAATCCAAAACCCCAAAAACTTTAACCAATCATCCATTTCAATTTTAATTTCACCACATTTATCTTTATATTGATTCATTGTAATATGTTCAGGTATTATAATATAATCTTCATCATTACCATTCCAAACACAATTCTTTTTAAATGTTAAATCAAATTTGTCAATATTTTCCATTTTATTTAATTTAAAATCAAACGATTTCTTTCTATTTAAATGTTTAGATGTGTGTACAAACATATTATGATTCGGTGTTACTGCAAAATCAATTATAGAATTTTTACCATAATACATATCACCAGAATACAGTTCATCAATATAGTTTGTGGGTTTTTGATATTCAAATTGATTAGTATTAGGATTTAACGTTGCAACATGTTCGTTTCTATTTAAATCTTTAAATAATTTCCAACCATCATCAGTCAAAATTTCAGTTTGATCATCATAACAAGAACCTGCCATATATGTAATTCTTACTCGACCATCTGAATCAGGTTTCCACTTATCTTGAAATTGTTTCATCCATTTAGGATCAATTGAATTATAAAACACATTTACATTATCTGTTCCAGTAATTTCTCTAATCTTACTTGCAAATAATTCAGTTGTTGTTGTCACATAATCAGCAATTTTAAGATTTTCAATTATTGGTACATGTAATTTTCTCTCTTTACTTAAAGAATAAAATGGATGTTTTGGATGTAAAAGCCAATAGTCATCAATATCCATGATTAAAATTGTTCCATTTTTCTTTAATTCTTGAGCTAAATCATACATTTTCTTAGTATCAGTTAAAAACTGTCTATGATAATGAATAATATGAAATGTTTTTAAATATTCAATAATATTTGGATCATTAAAATCTAATTGAGGATTAATTTCAACATGAAATTCATCTGAATGATTTCTTTCTAATTCCATTGCTGGTGTTAATGTTCTAAAGTAATTTACACCTGCACCATCTAAATTGTAAAATAAAATTCTTGTCTTTCCTTCCATATATTTTATAATTTTTTATATTTTATTATAAATACACGAATTTATGTAAAAGTATTCAAACATCATAGGTTTTTTAAACTAAAAATAAAAAAAGTCAACAAATTGTTGACTTTCAATTAAATAAAAAATAAATTATTATTCTTTATCATCTATTTTTTTGTAGTGGTAGTCGTTGTAGTTGGTTTTCTACCCCTTTTTCTCGTTGTTGTTGTAGTTGTAACTTCTTTCTTTTTTTCAACTTTCTTAGGTTTATTAGCATTTTTAATTTTATTAAATTCTTTTGGAGATACTTCTTCAATGCTAATTAATTTTTTCACCCTATATTTATGCAATGATAAAGGTAAAGTTGGTGAAGTAAAATATATTACTTCATTTGGCTTTAAATTTATAGATTTTTTTTCCATTTCATCAACATAATCAATTTTTAAAACAGAATTAAAATTAGCATTTCTTTTCCCAAGAGTGTTTGTTATATTTGTTATTCTATATGTGTTCATTATATTAAAATTAAATCAAATTATTTTAAACCTTGTATCATTTTATCACCATATTTAATACCATCATATCCCAATTTTTGTGCTTTTTCAGCAATTGCTTTGTTTTTCAAATCCACTGGTGAATGATTAAATGGTGCACTTAAATTTTCAAAATCAGTGTTTGGAAACCACATTTTAGATAATACATCCACAGGGTTTTGATCAGCAAATTCAAGACCTAATTCATTAGTATCCAACATATTTTCAAATTCTATTTCATATTTGTCATACCCATTAATTGGTTGTAAAATAAAAAAATTGCCTACAACAGAATTTTCCATAATTGGTTTTTGTCTGTATGCTATTACCTTACACCCATCACCTTTAGGCATTTCTGCAGCTTCTAATGAAGCTAAAAATTCATTAGTACTAATTCCATCATCAGAATTATTATCAGAATTTATTGTATCTTGTAATACAACTTCTTCCATTTTTTGTTGTTCTACATATTCATAAATATCTTGAATTTTATTTAAAACTCTGGCACTATCCTTACCATTTAAATCGATTTTTACACATTTAATTGGTTTATTTTCCATTAATGCTTTTATATATCTATGATGACCATCAATAACTTCATCATCTTTTGAAACCCAAATTGGATTCATATTTTCAATATCAATTTCATTAATTTCATCTGAAAATACAATTCCTTGCATAGGTTTTAATTCATCTGGACCAATATTTAATAATTCACAATCGATTCCCTCTGCTTCTAATTGTTCCATTACAACTTCAACAGGAGCACCAACTTGTGGTAAAAAATACGGTTTATATCTCATATCTATCATTATCAGACTTTTTTATAAATACTATGAAAATAATTTTAATAATTCATCTAATATTATTGATTCAAGTAATGAAATATTACCATTATTTACATAATGAATGTTATATCTAATGTGTTCAGGTAATTCTTCTTTAATTTTTGTTAATTCAAAAATTTTATGCTCTTTTTTATTAGCAAAATCATCATACACATCAATTTGTTCCAAATCCGGATTATATATTGCTGTTTTTAATAAGATATCACCTTTATCTTCTTTTCCTGATTTTAATAAAATATCATCTACATGAATATTATTTATTTTAAGAACATTTTCAACTTCTGGTTTTAATTTTTCAGTTCTTGAAGTTAAAATAATTACATGTGTATCTTTATCAGAATTATCTTTATTTAATTGTTTTAATATTGATGGAAATGGTTTAATATCAAAAATAGTAGTATCAAGACTTTCTTTTTTATCCCACCATCCTTTATGTGGGAAATCTTGACCAGTTTTTTCTTTCCACATTTTTTTGCCAACCTCTTCTTGAGGAGACTGAATTAATGTCCCATCAAAATCGTATACTGCTAATTTTTTCATTTATTCATTAAAATTAAGAGGCACTTCTTGTACCGTTCCAGTTAATAATAAAGGTCTTTTTAATTTTTTCCAATTAGTTAAATCATGTGACATTCTTGGTTTACCACCTGCTTC
>Ga0126339_10001191_pt1 | contig 17064 bp, 4 predicted proteins | sample OrbTmetagenome_2_FD_92532 | JGI IMG/M metagenome (GOLD analysis project Ga0126339, IMG submission 92532) | Coral microbial communities from Petempiche,Puerto Morelos, Mexico - Orbicella T R C metagenome | ecosystem: Host-associated > Invertebrates > Cnidaria > Coral | place: Petempiche,Puerto... | reverse complement strand
TGACGTCATCACTTTTCTTACAAAAACGTAAATATCTCTGAAACGAAAAAGATATTCCAAAAAGAAAAACGCCATTCTTCTTTACTTTGAAAAGCCTTTCAAATAAGCAGCAATTATTTTTTACTTCATAGGCACTTTAATCAGGAAATGTGTCGTGATTGGGCTATGTAAAGAACCATCTGTTTCACCAGACGTTTATTGGGGAGGAAAGATTGTGTGATCAGCCATAAGGACATCCAACTGGGAGGGTAAAGGATAGATGGCTCTGGAGACAGGAATGTTTATCACCTGCTTCCTTGAGAATGTACAGATTGTATCAATACCAGTTGATCTCTCTCTCTTGACAATTGCTTTAATCACAAAGTTCAAAATCTCACCTATATACTGGATGGAATAATACTCTTGTAACTGGGCTTCTGTGACCAGTTAATGCATATCTGTCGTGGTAAAGATCATTTTCATTAGACCATCATTCTGTTAAAAATAGTCTTAAGAATGACTTCAAAATGTCAGCTTGGTCACCTAGTTAGGGTACGTCAAAATACTGTGAAAGTACGAGTCAAGTTTCATAGCCATTTTATATCTTAATACAATAAACAAAATTCCTCCAGACTCATTAATACATCTAAAGGGCATACCGTTCTGGTGGTCTAGGCATCCAGTCCTCCGGAGAGCGGGTTTTCTTTAATGTAGAACCTACACACACGTATGAACCAAGTATTAGTGTTATGGCATAAATGAGTACACACCTTCAAGGAAAAAAACATACTGGTATAGCATCTTTAGTATCACTAAGTTTGCATAGCTGAAAGTTACTTTCAAACTAACATTCATAATTTTCATAATTTAATTGCTTCCTCTTGAGGAGTTCTTTTAAAAAATTGATAACTGCCAAGCCTTTTTTCTCTTTCTTTGTTCCACATGGAACCAGAGCCCTGTTCAATCAAAAAATGTTTGGCAATCAAACACAATGCAACACAATCTCATTCCCAGAGGTAACCTTGTTTGGTAACCAAAAATTTTCCCATTTGGGTACCTTGTTTGACCGTGTTTGATAAAATTTGAACAAGGTCAAACATTTGATCAAACATTTTGTTCATTCAAATGTGTTTGATACCATTTGGCCATTCAGTACAACATCAACATGTTTTGTCACCAAACAATGTTTGATTGTGTTTGGTCGCCAAAGATTTCTTGTTCGGACAGTGCTTAAAGATTAATTCAGCCATACAAAAGAAAATCCTGGGAGCAGGTTACAAGAATAGTCCAATGTGTGTTTTTGCTTTTGATAATGCTTTTAGCTGAAGTTAAGGTAAAAATACCAAAATAGAGAAGGCAGTACAGATTCATTATCTCACCTGTATGTGCTTCCTTTTCTGCCTCTGATAGCCTGGATTCTAGATCCATTACCTGAAAACAGGTTTCCAAACAAATTGAATACAAAACAACAAAATTGTGGGCATGGCTCCACAGTTCTCGACCATAAATTCATGTGGATTTCAGGAGAAGTGCTATAAATGACTGTTTGATAGCAAGCCTTTGTAACAGATGGACAAATTGAAAACTTTTGTCTCATCTTTCATGATATGAAACATGAGTTTTTGCCCTTTCAGGCCATACATGTACAATTTATTAAATCTTACATCCTTTTATTTGAAAATATAATGATATTGTTAAGGGATATTGACAATACACTGTAAATACTGAGTTCTGTAAATATTACCATATGTGAAACTAATGACAATTTTATTGATATAGTGGTTGTCAGGGCAGAATGCTTCCATAACATTTTGTAAAAAAATAAATAAATAAATAACATCTCAAATATAGTGAGATGCACAACCAAACTGCCTTGAAAAATTTTGCCCAAGTTTGCCCAAAGAGATAGTGCATGTCCAATACAGATTGATCAGGGTTATCAAAAGGTAGATGGTTGCTAGTGAATATCACCATTTACTTCAAGACCTTGGCTAGCTATTTCATAGGGATATTCACCCGATTCTTTAGGAAAAGATGGCAAAAGCAGCCTCCTTCTTCAAAACTTTGTGAATACATAGGACCAGGGGTAATTTAGAAAATGGAAAAGGGCACGTTTTGGTCTGCCACAGTCCAATGACTGACTCTTATTAGCAGCTCTGCCTGAAGATTGATTTCCAGCAAAATTATTGCTCAAAGTGCCAGCAATTACTGTTCACACTTTAAGCAGGAATTTATTGGAAGCTAATCTGTAGATTTAAAAATCAAATATTTGAGTTTTGTTGTACATTGAAACAGTGCCTTATAATGATTACTGCTTCAAAGTTATGGCTTGAGTAAATGTTAAGTACTTAAACAAGCCCTATCAATACCGCCACCCTTTTAATAGAAACACCTCTTGGCAATTGTTTGGTGGCAGGATTGATGAAATTCCAAAGCACTTCAAATGAAAACTAAAAACAAACCACCATTCATTGCTGTATTACACGATGACTAGTGAACAGCACTAGAAACCGGCTTCCTTAGGAACAAGTTTAACAAACTTACACATACATGCACATACTGACCTTTTTCTGAAGACGAATCACTGATGTCCATTTCTTTTCCAGCAAGCCACTATACTTTTTGTCTAGTTCTCCAGGCTGGATATGAACAAAATATAACACATAATACATAATACATAATCAGCCAACACTACAAGGCTTAAAATAATTATTACTCTTAATCAACAAGACCCACGTTTACTGGTCAGACAAAGACCAACACGCATAAGACTGGGCATAGAAGTTTGGAAGGAGGCCAGACAATTGCAAAAAATGGTCACACATCACAATATTTCATTTATGTGACCAAAGGTCTGAACAGCCACCACAGTTTAATACAGATACAGACAGATTGCTAAAAATTTGATCTAGTACATAGACCCTCTAGATCTGCTCAGTAGTATCACAAGAGTCATGGGTTTAAATCTTGTATACCTAAGATTTTTTTCTCAACAACTGCAAATATCAGTTTCACTTTAGAATGATTTTTTTTCACCTGATGATGGCAAAAATCAAACATGGAATATTAAAAGTCGATTATGGTAAGGCAGCAATGCTATCTTTGAAAGTTTAACAACAGCAAGGGGGGTAAATTGACATCAAAGCAAACAAAAAAGGGGCAAAGCAGCATTAAAAGAAACCTGCCTGACTGAGCCAGATCTCTCTCCCTTCCACAAATACACCAAACTAAGCTCCACTACCTGAATGGTCAGGAATCACTGACCAGAGGAAAATATTTTTACTGATTGTAACTGATTAACAAGGCTGAACAAATGAAAAAAAAAATACGTATATTGTAGGAAATACTTTCAGTTGATCATTTTAGAACTGTCAGAACTACCAACAATATCAAAACTTTTTGTAGTAAACCTTAAAATAAAATTCCTCACTTTTGTTGTCTTTATTGTTTTCTAATTTTCCTTATCAGTAACTAAAATAATTCCCTGACTTTGATAATAAAAATTTCCCTGATTCTCCTGATTCATGACACCCCTGACAGCGTTGGCTTATTTGACAACCATTTCAACATTTCAAAGATGAAATTTTCAACAATGTATATCCACTGAAAATAGCTACTATCTACCATTCTAAAAATAACATTTTTAGAATGGTAGATGGTCAATTATTAACTTTCAAGGGAGAAGAGTGTGCAAAGATCTTTGAACATACTCTTCTTTGTTTAATTCTCAGCACTGGGGTGACCCCCACTGATCATGTAATGTTTGTTAACTGAAATATAAAATGAAGTATTCACAAAGCCCACATACCACAACATTCAAACAGTGCTGTTAAATGGATAGGGTCAGAAAAATAATTTATGGGGTTAATCTACTGACCATAACTGCCCATGCAAGCTATCAATTGTTATTCTGACACAACATCAAAGAAGGACAAATAATATAATGTGACAATGATGAATTAGCCTTGGACAGAGCTATTAATAAAATATAGACACTAAAGTGCTGCCTTGACGTTTTAATACCCACTGGGAAAACTAAATTGGTCATCAGGACAAGATTAAGTAGAAACAAGTTGTGGAGACTCTGTACAAATTCAAAATGAATTAGGTAACTTGACACCACAAAAGAACGTAGCTGACAATAAAATAAAGTGCATCTCAAACAAAGTAGGTAGAGACGAAAAACTTTCTCACCATGCTTGCATCCTTCTTGAATGCATTGAGAGCATCTTCGAAGCCACATTGGAAAAGGTAATCGGCTATGGCTTTGTGCCTGAGAAATAGATAAAACGAAGAACTATCGGGAATAAAAAGTATAGAGTAAACTCCTTCCCTAGGCATAAGGAGAGGTTACTTTGTTCGAGCGGAAACCTGCAAGATTCCACTTTTGTTCCAATGTTTATGACTTCCTACAATGTGTTAATCCGTCTTGATCCGGCCGGCTTTGAAAATTTATCACGTTAATTTGCGATAAACGACATTTTAGGGGTTGCAGGTAGCTGGATCGAGGTACGATCTTCCTCGCCTCAACCAAATTCTATTGAAACACAGAAAGAAAGAGTGAACCGGCGATCGCATACCTCGATCTGGAAAATACAATTATAACTTAGTTTGGAATCGAAAGCGTGACTTACAGTTCTTCTTTCTGTCTGGGAGTCAAAACCATGGCTCAAGATTTTCGTAGTCTTTTCAATCAGCTTTTGTTAAGATCACGAGCATCTACGATCTTGAATTGCACTGAAAACATTCCTCACTAGGCGATCTGTGTACAGTAACCATCACATTCACTCCATCTTGGTAGCGGCACCCTCCGCTTTCCTAAAGAGATTTAAACAACAAACGAAGAAAATGTAAAACGTTTTCACCAAAGGAACCTAGCCCCCAAGAGAATGCATTTCAATTATACCGGTTAGGATATAGTAATATCGTTTAATAAAAGTAGATCATTGAACGAAGTCACCTAACTTGATCAGTGAGCAACCTACCAAACTTCGTGGGCCTTGGTTGGAAAGATCGTTTTCGCTTTACAAGCGTGGACTGTCAAGTGGAAACGAGAGTGTGGGTTGAAATTCAGAAGGAAGACACTTTAGAGTTTAAAGTTAAGTGAATGTCAGATTGCCACACAGTCATAATATTACGCATATTTTAACACAGGCGAGCTAAACCCACCCATGCTCTGAACTAACTATGCGCTGGCTAGCCAACAAGAATTACGTCAGTTCTCGCGTCTACACGGGTTTCTACGCAAAGAAAGCCCCACCTTGAATTTGATTCGTCTTCTGTGGTTCTTGTCACCTTCACAAGCGGCTATTCGACCGCATAAAACGCCACAGAATCGCCTATTTCTCTTTCACAGTCTATCAATTTTGAAACTCAAACACCGCTCGATTTCAAGCACTTCGTAAAAACGGCCAGCCCATGATGCAAAGCGACTACAATGCGCATGAGCAGCCAACCGGTGGTGCGGTGCTCTCTGGGTAATATTCAACATGGCGGATGCAGGCTCACAGGCTTTATACAAGAATGTAACGCCATCGTGCGATCATAAAGCCCTAAAGGAATGCCTAGATAAAAATAATGGTGACAGATCCAAATGTATGAAGGAATGGGAAGATTTCCAGCGTTCCTGTGCTGAAAATAAGAGGTAAATATTTACATGCAAAACCTGTTTCTGTTATGACATGTTTATATATGAAAGGTCACATGTATCAATGATGAATTTCGTCATAACATTGTCAAAGTAGCTCTCGATCCACAAGGCGTTAGCTGAGTGGATCCGGAGACTACTTTGGCAATGTTATGAGGACATTCATTGTCAATAACAAGACAGAGGCGTGAAAAACTGCCGTCTGTTTGTTGTTGTTTTTTTCAATAACAAATTGTCAAATTGTGCACTCTCACTCACTGCATCAAAAATTCATATGCCTCTCTGCTTTTGACAACGAAAATTAGACAATAAGCGCGAGAATTTCTACAGTTATTGTAATTGACACGAGGAGAGGAGAGCTATTGTCAATTTACCATAACATGGATGTTCAATATCAAAGTTAGGATACTAGGTAAACTAAGGCTGCACACCTCAGTCGACCTATTAGCTAGAGTATGGCTGTCATATTGCACAATGTCGTCGTCATACGTGCCTGTGATCCATGCCGCTGGCCATGTTGACAATGAAAAAAGAGTTGCATGGTTTCATATCTCCATGCATTTATGTGGTTCTGCTATAGTTTTGGTGCTCCGCTTGGCAGCCTGAGCCAGAGATCCACTAAAGAAAATTCATAGCCATACCAAATGACCCACCATCACCATCACCACCTCAAAAGTCAAATGGTTCACCCCCGAGTCTCAATTTTTCCAGATAATTATAACTTGGCCGCTTTAATTTTTAGGAAATTGCAAGAAAAACAAGAAACAGCTCCCTGTGGTTGTGATTAAAAAAGGTAACACTTCAAACCCTACCCCTACTAAATATTTAGCTGGGGTATTTTGCAGAAAACCGAATTACGCAGAATGCCGAATGCACTGCTTAATATTACCTTAAGCGTTAAGTTTAACTCATGTTTGCTTGTGGCTACCTTGTGTTTGTTGGGAAGGACGGCATTCATTGTTCGAGACAAATGAGGGGTCTCAGGTCAAAAACTACAAGATCAGCTACCTGACCAGACAAGTTGATAGAAAATTTACAATGATTTGGTGGGAACAGTGGTAATTGACCCATTGGAATTCCTTATAGAACCCTGAGCATTATATTGTATTGTATTTAGTCCTTTCCAACAAAAAAAGTAAAAACAAACATGAGTGAAACTAACCAGAAGCAAACAGTGCATTTGACATTCAGCATTCTGCATTCAACATTCAAGTCCTGCAAAATACCCCTGCTGCTAAATGTTATTATATTTTTATCAATATTATTTGAACTGTACTTGAATGCAAAATATGCTTATTAATCTAACTAATTAACTGAGCTATTGTCTACTCATACCTGGTAATCACAGCCATTAGAGTGTAGTGGCTGGAGGTTTCTTTTAAAAATTATCACTTTCCTGCTCTCCAACGTTGTTGGGACAAATAAATTTATTGGTGTTGGTGTGGAAATCTAACATGTAATTTATGGGGAAAGCATACTTAGAGGAATCATAATTTTTGTCCCTTGGTGGTTGAATCATTCCATGAACCTTCCATATTGCAAATCATAGAAAGATTTACATAACAGTGGTAACCTGGAAATTATTGGGCATGAACATGAGCAAAGCAACAAACATACTTAAGGGTGGCAAAGGGTTTATGCATGTCATGTTATAAGGGCAAAAATTAGTGTGAGATATGTTAAAAGCTACTGAAAGACTTATTACGTGATTCATGAATATCTGAAAAAAAAAATTTATTTGTTAATAGCAGCACAAAGTATATGTGAGACATTATTGAAATTTGTGCGTGAAAAGGGATCATAATCCCCATTTTACTGCCCTCAAGCTAAATCTACAAGCCAGCAATATGAACGGTTTAGTGAATACAGATGAACAAGCTTAGCTTTTGCTTCGTTTAGCAACCATGAAAAGCAAACTGTGCAGATTACGAGTACCTATTCCCCTTGATACCACTTGCTTTTCAGAATTCTAACAGGTTAATCAAAGAAGGCTCTCGCTAACAGGAATACTTGTAGCTGGAAAACAAATAGAACAAATTGCGGACAAACGGTAAGGCCACACAAACGTTGTCAACATCTTTCTTGCTTAACTTATGACTTTCTGAAAATTCAATATTTATTTGATTCCAACAAAAATAACCAATTTGATATTAAGAACTGTAGAAAAACCTGTGAAGTTCCATAATATTCAAGACTACATTTTAGAGAGTTCAAACATTTATGAAAGCTTGACTAGCAAGTGATGGTTACAAAAGGGCTCTTGAGTTTTACAAAAACTGTATTAGCCTCTGTAAAAGAAAAACAGTGATTTTTAATCTCTTTGACTATGCCATGGATGCAAAAAAGGAAATTTTGTGATATCATAACTATGTTTACATAACCTCAGATGGTTTCCAAGCTTTGTAGTAACATATTAGTTTCTTTCTTAGGCCATTTCTGAATTACCTTAAGCCTCTTTCTCAAAGCGAGTCTTGGTACCCATCCTTTGATATGAAAATGAGATTCATTTCATTCACATACAAATTAAACTCATTTTCATTTTCATGAATGGTTGTGCACCAGGCCTCATGTTGGTAGAGAGGCTTAGCTCAACTCAGAAATGGGTTATTATGTTACATTGCTTTGGAACCACAACATCAAAATTCCAGTAAAGGGACATACAACAACAACTGTAGATAAAATGTAATTTATTCTGAATATATATGAGTTGTATTTTCTTTAAATATACTGTCTATCAAATATGAAGGTTAGAGATAAATAAGGAAAAGAAAATTTAGATAGTCCTTGCATCTCGTGGCTGGACTCTTCTACATTATAATAATATTATTTTAAGTATGCTGTACACAGACAACAGGTATTGAATAGCAAAAAGACTGAAAGAGCATGCAAAGTTCTCTCTCTTGGTGTCTTTTTTTAAAGTTGTCTTTCAACAAAACAATGTTTTTGGGGAGAATATCCAAAATAAATGTAAAAGCTGGGTCATTTCAACCTTAGACGTACAAAACTTGTTAAAATTACTAAAAAATCATTTCTCGTCACATTTCTTGTATAAAGGAGTTTTGAGTAAATCTTTTAAAGATGCAATGAAGCTTACAGAGTAAATATGGTAATGAAATTGAGCCTCTTCTTGATAACAATACTGACACTGCGTTTTTGTTGGCTGAGTGGATAAATTTCTTTTCTATGGAGTTATATATTTCTTTCATTTTTTTATTTCATATATAAAACGATCTATCATTATGATCTTATGATCTATCATTACCAAAAATATTATGTTTAAGTCCCCTTCTTCATCTAATTTGTAAACTACCATTGCTACCAAATGTCAGTATGGCTTTATTCCAGTCCTTTACTTCAAGTCCATTTCAGTATCATCACACACAACATCACCTATTGTAAATGGATTGACCACAGCAAATTCAAGAGACCCAGAAACTAGACAATAAACTATCTTGAAAACTATCACCATATGATCATTAAAGTGTCAAATTGCATACAGACATCTTGTCAGTTATGCATGGCTAAGATGTCCTCACAAAACAGTGACTGGTAATCCTTGTTCAGGAGATATGTCTTGTTCTTCTGAGCTTTTCTGAAGGATTTGACATCAAGAAACTCCTCATAAATAGATGGAGTAACTATAGAGCATCTGATGCCTGTTTATTTCTGAGCTGAGCAGACCTGAAAAAATAAATAGCAAATCTTCAACTTCTCAATAACTTTGTTTCCAGAATACAAGCTTTGTCTTCTTTAAACCATCTTCAGTCTCTCCAGCATAGTTTTCCTATACTTTCTCTTTTTGCTTAGAAAAGTATTGAGTGGCCAAAATAGAATCACTGCCAAGGAATCCTTCTCCATTTCTTGAAAGTAGCTTCTTGACTGTAACGTTTGTCAGTGCTTAACCTACGATCAGGCATTCTTTTTTTTGCAAACAGAGGAAGGGGAACAAATTCTTCCCTTCCCCATTTGCCAAAAAAAAAAGCCTGATTGTAGGTTGGTCAATGCTTTGTTTGATTTGTTTGATTTTGGTTGCTGCAAATTATTTTATTAGATGTTTTTGTATATACAAGGCAATTTTGTTTTAAAAATTATCTGAGCCATCCTTATTTTTGTTGATTCATGGCCAGAATAGTCATCCTGCAGGGTCACTGGAAGTTGCTTTACAGTCAGTGAAAAGTTGGGGATTTTTTTTTTGTTCCAGTGTGTGGCAACCCTGATGTAGATAGATGTAGTGATTTACCATAAACAGAACAGGGTGGAAGCTTGATGGGTTGATTTCTTCATTATATGGCATGCATGTTTGACTAGTTTTGAGTTGAACATATGTGGGCTTTTCTATACCACTGCATTACAGCTGACATTTTCTATATTTGTCTTAGTTTTCGTCTTTCTCTTTCTTGCAGGAAGGCAAGCAGGAAAAGGAATTGACTAGGAATATTGTTAGAAATGGACCTACTTGTCACACCATCCACATGTTTTGAAGCAGTGATATCGAACAAACTGTCCATATTTTCCAGGTTTGGGGCAGTAGTACTCAAACAGTCTGCATAGCCGGCCATAAGAATCCCTACAAACTACAATTGACATAAAATAATCGTGAGTGGGGAGGACCTTGCGTGACCAAATAATACGAAGATGTTCGCTGTGAAGCATCACGCAACAGTTGGTAAGAAGAACTATTGCGTTGTTTTCACCCTTGCCGCTGTCCTTATGAGAAAAGCTGCGTCACTTCTAACTATATAGCCGTTCTGCTGCCCTGTCACGGACTGGGAAAGTGTTTCGTTACTTCCACATTTGAACCGTTCTTATCACCTGTTACGGACTGGGAAGAAATGCTATGTGACTGATAAAAAGAGATTGCAGACTAAAGTTGTCACGCAACACTAATGATAAAATTATGGTGGACAGTACAGTAGGATCATTGTAATAAATAATGTGTGACGATTCTAAGCTCAGTTCTTCTTAGGAGAATCGAGAAGTTGATAAACGTTTTTTAGAGGAAAGCGCTTCATAATCTCCCAGTGCTTGTTGCTGCTCACTTACCTGGACATCCGCGTCCATTTGGCCCCCTGGCTTCGAGATTGTTCCAGCAACACCCGTACTTCCCCGACTGGCATCCAGGAGGGCTGAACTGCTCTGCAGATGAAAAAGATCGTTTTAACTAGCGAATTCAGCCGTCGCTGGGACCATTTCGAGGGATAGATGGAGGCATAATATTACCAATATATTCTCTACCTCGAGGTCGAGTTTGCATTTTTAACACCCTAGTATGTTTGCCTGCCAACCTCCCGACGATTCTGATTCTTTGGATTTCATCCGAGTATTACATAAATTGATATATATATAAATCACTTGGAGTGAATGTTAATGTTTATTTGGGACATTCGGCTTCGTGAACAACAACAACCCCACCAAATCAGCAGGCAGGCAGGCAGACAGATAATCGTATAAATGTAGGTTTTTCCAATCCCTTGTAATTTTTGAATAGTTTTACTGCCCTGTGGCATTGGTACATCCGGTCGAGGGCAGCCTACTCATACCCTCTTCCCCTCTTTCCCTCCCCCCTCCCGCAGTAAGAACACATTAGTGTGCATAGAAAAAGCGCAGTGCCATGCGGCGTCTACTTTTATATAGTTTGGTTAGGTAAATCAGAAAAGCAGATTGATCATTGAAACCAAAATTTGAAGCCGTGAAAGTTTTTGACGCTTAATAGTCCTTGAAATTGAACTCTGACATCTCCCTGAAACTGAACATGCTGTACTTCCGCTCTTTAAAGGACACAAGGGTGCGCACTTATGTGTAGTGTAGACTGACGCATTTCTGTAGCACAGTTCAAGAGGCTCAACATTCTGTCCTTACTATCAAACTCCACCTGACGTCCACCTTGCAGCGTGCAAAATAACGCGAGGGGGCGCGAAATAATTACAAACATCCCACAGGTTTTAACAGTGTTTAATAATTGTTACCGTACAAAATTCTTTAAACGCGCTTGAAGCATCCATGACAACGAGTGCCACTGGAGTGCGACTCTTAATCTGGCAATCTACGATATTTTATCCTGTTTTTACACCGAATTTCTTCCCCTCCTTATCTTTGCTTTCGGATAGAGTACAAGCATTTCAAGACAGTAAATATGTTCTTGAGACGTTTGAAGAGTTTGGAATTCTCATAAATATCCAACTATATCAACCAGCGCTAGCAGTCTTGCTAGGATAAACGTGGATATTGTAATAATGACTAGTTAATTTTTTTAGGATACTTCTTTTGCTGAGCAACTGAAGGGAGGAAAACAGCGGGATGTCTCTATCGACTTGTACTCGTTCCCTGGCAACTGTTTTCTAAGCTGTTCCGGTCTCTTGAGCAGGAGGAAAAAGGAGGTTACATATATTTTTTTCAGTCCTTTAACTTAAATTACATTTACTACAAGTCCGTTGTTACACTATCTTCAAACGATTAAGAAATACAAAAAAAAATGAAGCCCGAATTTCACTGATATGTTCTCACTCTTCTCTGAAAGACTTTACTGACAATTTTATGTTTTACTCTCCAGTTTTCAGGAACAAATGATTCCCTTCGAAATTTCTTTATAGATGTTCCGGGTTAAATTGAAACCTAACAGTTAAAGTGTAAAAACAAAATTCGCCAAACTCGTTCCCAGGAAGTTGTGGGACTGTTGCACACACAAAGTTCACCGCCTGATGATGGCCTGGAAACTAGGCAGCAAAATGGTCCCACGGTCTCCCAAGGCTCAATCCAAATCTAACTCTGGTATGGTAATGTAATCAAGTTTCCGTGTTAGTATGTCCTTAGCATGCAAAAAAATTTTTCGAACATAACCAACAGTAAGGGTCATGATGCAATTTTCGGGGACCAACATGAGATAATCTTTGAGGCGTTGGTTGAAGAGTGAAAGGCCACTAACACTTCCATCCCTCTCTGTCACGTCCGCAACGTCGCGAAAGAAACCTGTTGGGGTGAACTCTGGAGGAATTGCTTTGTGAAGATTTGCCCAAGATGAATTCTCTTCTTTGATGTAACATTCTGCAATATCTTCGAACATCTCAGAGGCAAGTTGACGAATGGGAACCTGCTCGACTTTACGCTCCGACAAGCCTCTGTGTTCAAGCTCGTATTTCTTTGTCTTCTCGCAAGTTCTGATGTAGAACCTCTGGGCCAATAAGTTTAGCTCCCCTTCCAACGTGGCCAGTAACTGCTTGAAGAAATCCTCCACCAAGCTCCACATTTCCATCAATCTCTTGTACGCGTCTTCATCAAGTTCTGTAGTATTGAGGTCAGTGACTTGGTTCCAGAACCAGCCAAACTTGCGCGAGCCAGGAACGTTGCCTATGTTGACAAACATCTTATTCCACAGAGCAGTCGGATCTTTTCCACTAAGAATGCTTGAGAACACGTATTCCAACAAATCAATTATTTCTAAAACCCTGATCTGTCGTTTTGTTTCTCTAGCGTCCTCTAGAGTGTGCGCCATTTCCAAACCCTTCATCTGATTCAGCATCTCTTCCACCACAAACTGGCGTAGCTTATGTTCGCGATCCCTCGCGGAAAGTAGATTGTACCTTGGTATGAAGAGACTTTGAATTTCTTCTCGCCTTACGCCTTGTAAAACGAGATCTAGGGTTTGAATTGTCCTTTGGGACCAAAGATCCTTCTCCCAGAGATGTCCCGGTGTTATAAACAACTGTGACACAAGGACGGTCTTAAACATGTACGATGGAACTAAGGATGCGTCCAGTTCCAGGCTCTCCGAGACGTCATCTCTGACGATTTTCAGAATTCGGTAGCATGCTTTGAAACCTTCAGGAGAGGAGTGCAAAACTTCTTTTTCGACCATGGAAAATGAGATTCGCCAGACGTCAAAACCAGCTGGAACTACGTGAAATCCACTCTTCTGGAGAATCACGTCTACTTTAAGTGGAAGCTTAGCCAGCTGAACCGGAAGTTTTGATGAAGGGTACTCCAAACTTAGCGTCAAGTCAACGCTTATATTCAAACCTCGATAACTCTCCCCGCCTTCCCAATCAATGTAAAGTGTGGTAGCCGGGCCGTGCGTTTCCGAGTACATCACACCAGATGAATTTTCTTGGCCACTTCTGTTTCCTAGCAGGTCTGAAAACACAGGCCCCCAGGAACCATCGAGCAATTCGCGACTGGCTCGCTGGATTCGGAGTCCGTCGGGTACTTCGGCATCGCTTAACGATTCGTTGACGAGCTTCTTAAAATGGCGGCAGAGAAGATTTGGGTTGAAGAAGCCTTCCTCATCTTTGAATTCTTTCCACTCGTGCTCATCCAGGTGGAGCTTCACGTAGCCTTCACCTTTGTGGCAGAGATGAAATGAAGCCTTGTCCGTGAGCGAGTTAAGTCTGATCATGAAGTCGAATTCATCTGGTTTGCCAACTTTCACTCCTTCGTAGACGCTTCCGCTTTTGATCAGAGTGCTCTGAAATCTCTTGTCTCGCTTTTCCACCAGTGACAGAATGTTGTTCACCAATCGTTCGAGTTTCTCTCGGATGAGTTCTGCTTCGCTTTGGTTCTCAAACCTTGCTTTTCTCTCGAAATGATCCGCTATCTCAGCCATGACGATGAATTAAGATTCAACCCTCTCAATTTCAGCTAATTTTCCCCTAAACTAAAGCTGACTAAGCACTTTCGCTTTCGTTACTCAGTGATCTTGCGTAGAATTCACGAATTTGTCACGTTCGCAGAACTGCGGTACAATTAGTCAAAACTTCCTTTGTTTCTTGGAATACATTAAAACAGTATTACGTTTTTGCCATTGAAAAATGTAAGATATCAAAGCCACAACACCCCGGAGCCATTTTGTCGAAATGTTCGATAATATAAACTGACAACAGCTCAGTCGGTTTTTTTCAATACAGCCCAATACGGAACTGCCAAACAAGCTAGACTATACAGAATACTGACAAGGAAAAAAGGTTTAAAATTGCAAACGACTGACCTCTAGACAGGCATAAGAAATTAAACTGACCCAAAACGGACCATATGCCTAATTATGCTTCAACGAGTGTTTTTGCGGGCAGCAACATCCGTCACGCTAGAAAATGTAAAGATCAGTAATTATGCAATAAAGAATCAAAACGCGATCGAATTAACACGAAACACGAAATATAACTGAAATCAGACATGATACCATTTTCCCCTATACTCACTGCTCAGTTTAATCGAAAACGAATGGTAAAACATATCTCGAGGATAAGAAATGGTTCAGTTGATGTGATATTCATATCCCGAACCTCTGAACGAACTTGATAAAATTTCTCATAAAAATGTAATGCACAGCGTTTGCACAAGATTCTCGGATTATTAAATATTAACGCTTGTAAAACTCAGCTAAACTTGTACAGTACCGCAAGATAATTAGCTTTATATGATAATTAAATGAATGCGCGCGCGCCCTGATTAGTCAATCAGCTATGGTTTATTGTGCCTGTAAATTCAGGGAAATTTCGCGTGTCTTCTGAATTATTATATAAAACCAATAGACCACAAGTTCCTATTGTTTATAGGCTAATAAACCACTTGGGATGTTGGAAGAACACTCGAAGAATTCTTCGGAGTGTTCCTCCAACATCCCGCGTGGTTTATCAGCCTATAAACCGTGAAAACCTGTGGTCTATTGCTTAAATAATTCCCATAGCGGCGTAATCAACACAGATTTTTCAGCTGAACGAGTTCTAAAATCGATTGAATGTAGGTCCTTGAAATTAGTCTGTGTCAGTCCCCTCAGTCCCCGAATAGCCTAGCTGTGAACATGCTCTCTAGTCGATGATGGGGCGAAGAGAAAACGGGAAGAAAGAGAATAAAAGAGAGAGGAGAGGAAAGAGAGGAGGGGGGACGCCACAGCCCCCACCCAAGTCCCCCTCTATCACTTCACACTCACCCAGGCCTTCTCGGCCCTTCCAGCCGCGGCCAGGCACCTCCAGCCGGAGCCTGTTCACAGGGTCGTTCACAAGCTGTCCCCGGAAGAAAAAATTCAGAGAGCTCTCTCTCCCATTTCTTTTCTTTCAGGAAATGTGGCTGTAACAGAGGCTAAAGGTAGACGAACCCAACACTCTGAGCGAGACTGAAACAAGCAACAGAAGAAGCCTGCCTACATTATCCCCTTTCCGCGGAAAAAAAAAACCGGGGAGAGGGTCCTTGTCCACGATTCTTTTGAGGAGAGGGGGCGGATTTATTCCGACTATTACAAAAGCTGCAGAAGAGAAAGCAATGACTTACTGCAATATTTGCATTCCTTGGGGCAGTACCTCGACATCACGTACTTGACTTTTTCGCAGTAACCAGACTTTGCCCATGATTTGCACATGCCGCTCTTTGATTCGCGCTCCGCATCCTTGCACACTATGATATAAAACAAAGCATGAAAATTACAGTAGCATATCAAAATGGCTGACTTCTAGGAAACTAGGATTATGGCCAAAAAGTATTAGAGAAAACCATTAACTACATAAGATAACATTTATCATTTATTTTTTAAAATCCGTTATTGGGTTATACTGAAATAATTACTTCCAATCGACTTTCATCATGTTTGGTTTAGGCCGAGCTTTCTCCCCAGCCACTCACCAGTGAACTGATACCTTACTTTCGCAGTCTAATTGTTAAATATGTAACAAATACGTCGCTTAATTTCTCGTCCGATCAAAAGTGAAACTAAGACCAAACGCTACTAGGCTAACGCGCGGTTTTCACGCGCTTTCATTAGTTGGAGGTTTTTCTTACCGTTTTGCTTGATTTATTGTGTATTTTCTACACAACGTGAATGGTCAAGTATTGCGATGTTATATATGTCTCCAACACACAGGGAACAGGACAATACTGAAAGAAAGCCCAGAATATAATCGCCAGTTTTAAAAGTGAGCGGAAGCTGTAATGCCTCGACCATACAGTAAAGAAGACAGGTACCAAGCAATATGGATGAACAAGTTTTCAGAATATTGCGTTAAGGAGACATCGTGAAGCTTAATCGAGCAAAGATGAACTGCCACCACCAAGAAAGCCCATCGGCTTTGTCGCGTACAGTTTCTAGTCTTTCAAGCGTTTAGTTAGTTTGGGCGCCGCACGAAAAAACAAACGGCGGCGGGAATGAAGGAGTTTCCCGCGCCGCGCTTCTCCCCTATTTTCTCATGCGACATTTTTCGCGCTGCGCCCCAACTAGCTGAACGCCTGGAAGAGGCTAACGCTTTCCAGTGTGACAACATTTCGCGAGACAGTTTTAACTGCTACAATCATAATGTTTATTTGAAAGTGACGAAAGACAAACGAGGATTGGCTGAAAAGACTGACGTAGCCGTTCTGATATCTGATTGGTTACAGTGCAAGGTCCAAATTTCAGAATCGAAAACTCTGTAGAGAATCTCGTTATAACGTATCCATTGTACGCGCCAGAAAACTGTTCT
>Ga0126339_10001190_pt1 | contig 17065 bp, 12 predicted proteins | sample OrbTmetagenome_2_FD_92532 | JGI IMG/M metagenome (GOLD analysis project Ga0126339, IMG submission 92532) | Coral microbial communities from Petempiche,Puerto Morelos, Mexico - Orbicella T R C metagenome | ecosystem: Host-associated > Invertebrates > Cnidaria > Coral | place: Petempiche,Puerto... | reverse complement strand
GGGTATTGACGACAGGGAGGCGAAAATTGGCCTCGATTCCTCCCCGTTTGGCTGTTTCCCCCGGGGGGTGGGGGGGGGGGGGGTTGAGGGTAAGTTTTTCCCGCCTTCTCCTTTTCTGCATTCCCCTTCCACCTGCAAAGATGAGTATCGCGCATATGTGACAATAAATTTTAAAATGTTGCTACTCACCCGAAAAATTTGAATCTTCCAAACTTTCCATTTCTTGGTGCAACAGGCGTCGAAGGCCCTGACATTTCATCCGTTGTCACCTCTCCAGCTGACACCACGGGCTCATTTGCAACCCACACAACCTCGGTACTTTCAGTTCTTGTGCTACTGTCCTCCACGCTGGAAGACGCCAGCGCCATATTGGACGCGTTTTGCGTTTCAGCAGCCGTTGTAAAAGTTGCTACAAATTCTCCGGATAAGCGGTATTGACGGTTCGCGACGCTGTGAGTGCTGTCCGTGTTTTGCGTTTGAGACGCGCTTGGTTCTGAGCTGGGTATTGTCGCCACAAACTCGCCCGACAATCTGTAAACGATTCGCGGTGGCGCGCAACGATCGTGGAAACGCGCGATGAATTCCTCTTGTGGAGCGTAAGGCGTCTCGGGCGGGACTGGAATGTACTGGATGATGGGCCTCGCGACAGAAACAGAAATGGCGTTGGAAGGGTGTGTTATTAAAGTTCTAGAAGACTGTTTATCCATCCTCGACGGCTTATCAGGTCTCTCGAATTCCGTGTCAGAAACCTCTGAACCACAATATGTGAGTTTCACAACACTTGACATAGAGCTGATCGATGCGCGGTCGCATCTTTTTGACCGACTGTTGTTTGCCTTGACAAAATGCTCAACTCTTTCACTGTCTTTTCGAGATAGTCTATCCGTAGAAACGCGGTCAGCGCTGAACAAACTATTCGATCTGTTTAATTCTTTCTCGGCATTCTCTATAACGCAAGCACTTTCGAGACTGCTTGCCTTGTGGAAATTGTTGTTCTCGTCTTCGCATCCAATAAATGTAACGCTCGTTTTCATATTTCCAACAGAGAGCGAGGACAGCCTCGGCGTTGGATCAAACTGTGATCTGATGACACTTCGACGCGGCGTACACCACGGCTCCGTCTTAGCCGTCATCGAACTATCACTTGATTCATCGCCGTCTTGCGTTCTACAGTGGCACGGTGCAATGTCACTGTCGCAGTCTCTCTCGCCCCTATACCGAAGCTTAGGACTGGAAATGAGTTTGGCGGTTTCCGACGTGCGTTTCTGTGGCACGAGTGGCGGTAGAAGAATATCATTACCCGACGTATCGCACGAAGCTAATGGAACAATACGTCGGTTTGGCCTCGGGCGTGGTCGGCGATGCTCGGGATGCCGAGTGGCTGGCCGAGCGTACCGCGAAGAGAACTTCTCGCCTTCGCATTCTCTCAGCTGTTCGGCGACGAATTTTTGCAGAAGTGATCGTAGATCTCCTTTGCTGTTTGAATTTGTCATGTTGTCCATGTCTTTTAGTGGAATGTTTTCCTTGTCACCCTCCACAAGAATCGTGTTGGTGCCATCGTCGATTTCAACACTGACGATGCTGTAGCTGCAACTTGCGCGGTTCTTCGCGCCATTTCTGATGTCCGCGGGGGTCTGGTTCAGATTGGACTCCACTGAAGGGAATTCAGGTATTGGAGACAATGTCTTACTTTGGAAAGATTTTGACACTTGAATGTCCTCCAGTTCATCTTCGGTCGAGGAAGACTGGGGCGAGGGTACGAGACGGTAAAACATTTTCATTGGTGTTTCAAACGTGTAACTGCGCGTAATTGCATCCGTGTCTGACTCCGCTGAGCTTTCATCAGAACTTTGCCGCTGGCTGGGTTTTTGCGCACTGATTTTCTCAACCGTAGGCTCACCGGATGTGCTGACATCTTGTAATCTCTCCTCGAGCTCTGGGAAAAGAACATCGGTTTCGCTGCCAGTGAAATTTCTCTCCAAGTGATCCACCTCGACCTCGCACTCGTCTTCACAGAAGGCTTCGGCGATGATCTCGTCTTCCGCGTGTTGTTTTCCCCACACTAGCTCGGTGTCATCATACGAGAAATCATCGGAGCTGGTCTCTCGGTTCTCCTCGAGGACGTAACACAAATCGGGTGTGTCCGACGTCGGGGAGTGTGGTTGACAGTTTTTGATCAGTTCCGCGGTTATCTCGCTACTAGCGCGACTGTTTCTGTTCTCGTAATGACGAAACACCTCTTCATCGCATCGATTCTGCTCGGAATTGAGTGAATTCATTGAGTCGGTCGCGTTGTCATTCCGATAGTACGCGACGTCGCCATTTCGTCGAGACATCTCGTAATCGTGCAAGTCCTGCTCCATGTTAAGAGAGTCCATGGAGTCAGCGTGGATGTCGTTCACAGCGGTACAGGTCAAGAAAGAAAACGATGGCGCCTTGGCCATCACAATGCTCTCCGCGTCCGACGATTCACTTGATGTCTCCGGGCTCATGACCCGCGCTCCCAGCTTCGCTTCCTCGCCTGGAAACGACTGTACGGGAATTACCACAGTGCTGTGTCGAGAATTCATCGTTTCATCAACGTCTAAGTTGGGACCTAGTCTAGACGGTAGAATAAGTGTGCTGAGCTCTGGAGCGGAAATTTCAGTCACCTCCTTTACTTTAGGGCTAGCGATGTCGTTTTGGTGTGTCTTACTTCTTTTGGCTTTGTCCTTCCCCGCGATTTCTGCAATACTCGACGAGCTTCCTTTATTTTCAAGAAGTCTTTTCCTACTTGCTTTCTGGCTGTCGGGTAGGATTTCAATTTCGGTCTCGTAAGACGATTCCTCAGTGTAATTTTCGCTGAACTCTTCTCCTTCTCCTTCTTCTCGAGCGGAAAGTATCTTTTCTTGCGCTTTTTCCTCTGCAAGACTACCACTGTCCTCACTTCCCTCGACTTCACGCTTCAAGTCCTCGCCTTCTTCATTAAATTCCGCTTCTTCGTTCTCAATCGATTCTAGTTTCCGCACCAGGGACCTTGTACTGTCGGACACGCTCGATTTCCTGATAGGGAGCCTCGTTGGCGGGCCCTCGTTGTCTGTGAGCTCGCGGTCACTAATAGCCCCGTCGGGACCCACGTAGATCACAGTATCGCACGACTCCTCGCCCGTGCTCGAGTTGTAGTCGGAGCTAGCCGGTTCACCGATCGGACAATCTTCGCGGAGTTTTTCGTTTAACGCTGTGGTCCGAAGTCTAGGCTCAGCTGTCCGAAGTCTCGGTTTTCGGATTCGGGCCTCGTCGCAGGAGCTTTCGCCACCAGACGAACTCGTGCTGGATCCCTGAAAAACACCAAAAAATAACAGCCGTCAATAATGTACTTTACACTTCTTTTGTACGATTAAAAGATATAATATCGAGTAAATAAACGCCAATCTTGTTTACAACAAGTGCGCAATTTTGTCTGGACAAAAGCTGAATGCATAAGTGGGGAGCTGAATCAATAATGTGTGTGTGTGGGTTCCAAAATTTCAATTCAAACAAAGGGGTTAGTAAATTTGTTCTTCACAGTAAACTTGGGGCAAGTTGAAAATGAAGTTATCAAGCCTACGTTTGTTTTTATAGGTTATAAATCTACCTTGATTACTTTTAATTGTTCAACGTGCCCCAAGATCTTGCATGGGCTCAAATGCAGAGGTTTTGATCATAGTTCTAATTAAGTTAGACTAGTTTTCGGCTCTTCTCAAAGCAGTGTTACAGATTAAAAGCGGTAGATCTTATCACGATCATTTGTATCTAGGTTGACATATTCTGCATACCGGCCTGAAAATGTTGAACTTACTAGCTTTGTCTCGAAAGAAGAAACAGCCTTTTAAGAAAGGTATTTGCTGACAAACGGCAGAGCTAAATTGTTGTATAACCTTGATTTACTCACAGCACGATAAGAAATTTCTTCAAAACTTAGAAACAACAGGGTTCGGGAATTCATGCCGAGAACTAAGTGTTTCAACGCCCCAGGGGTAAAACCACGAAAAAAATAACTTTGGTACAGACATTAAGCTGAGGAAAAAAAGGTCTACAAGAGAAGGAGAACTGAATTGGAGGTTCGCTTAGGGTACTAACTGAGGAAAGAATTCGTTTCCATTTCGGAGTTAAGCAAGCCGAAGTCGTCTTCAATCTCGACTAAATGGCTTTTTGAATACTTGTTTATCAAAAGTTTTCTTTACGTTTCTCCACGGGACGTCTTTTCTCGCACGCAAATTTTAAGATCGTGCAAATCTTATTACATTTTCTTAAGCATGTCTTAGAGTTTTAACTCTTTGTGCAAGAAACGAAGGTGTCGAGAAAGTGAAAAGAATTTCTACTTTAACAGTTTTTATCACTCTTCGTAAACTAAGGTCGCTTTCCTGCTCTCTCGTAAGGAAAAGCAGTGAGCCAGAATATCTTATTCAAATCATAATTGCAGCTACATTTGACTGGTATCTTATCAGGAACCTAATAAGTCTTGAGAATCAAGATGTAATTTGCTCTCATTTGGTTTCTGTTTAAATCTGCATGATACGACTTCGTGTTAAACAACATGTAAATGAATTATTTTTCATAATCATTGTAATATTTGCTTATAAACTTCAAGATAGTTTTCTCCAGTCCATGTCTTTCATTAGATTAACACATTAGAATGAAAACTATAACAAAAACTGAAACAAAAGCAAATCAGTTCTCTAAATATAACAAAGCTTCTTTAACTGGAACTAGTTGGAACGAATCTGGACCTATCTGAGCTCACAGCTTCGTGCCCAGATTTTAAACTTTAAAGTGATTTGGGCAAATTGTTTGAGAACTCTGTCTTCTCATGCTGAGTTGACTTAATTCAAAGCGAGAATACCACAGCTAATAAGTTCCTGTAAGTAAAATTTCCTTAGTTATGAAACTTTGATACAATAAATCATATGTTTTTTGAGCATCATTCTTTATGTTGAGCACAAACATAACTATAGCTTACGAATCGTTCACTGCTTGAGCTCGCCAGTGAAAACAGAAACATGAAAGTAGGAAACTTTCGAACAACTTTACTAGCTGGTCAGAAATAATGTTTTATGCCATAAAACCGCATTTTGTTGCTATACACTGATGTTAACTTCATCTAAATATGGAAGCAACTTTTTCGATTTTGTATACATGCCAAGATGAATAAATCGACTATCGAACTAGCAACCACATGTTTCTTCAATAGCTGAATTTACAGAGGTATTCGATTAGGATTGAGACTCTAAAATGCTTTCGCTGAATTTAGAAGATTTGCAGATGTGATATATTACCTAAAATGCGAACAATATTGATGTCAGACACCTTTCCTATTGGTTTCGGTGTCAGTCTAAGATTTCTGTTTCCAAGCTCTTTACTTCCCAAAGAAATCGTAGGTAATTAGTTAACGGCGGGAAAAACTACTCACCAAGCTTCACCAGAAGATACAACCGTTTCGCCAAAGTTTAGTAGCAAAATGACAGTGATTTACGAGACTATAATCCCTTGCAGATATGTGGCTCGCAGTGTATGTTGGCAGACCCCTTGTAAACCAATCATCTTAGCCGAAGGGAGGTATTTCATAATGAAAAGAGCTTATCAAGCATGGAGGAGATAATGAAAAAGGTATGAAAATTTTTCTATAGTGTAGGACCTGATAACCTATCTCATTGTTTGCAACATACAAAAGGCGGACAAGAAGAAACCACAAACGTAATAAACGCTAAAAGAACGACAAATATTTTTATCAGGGAAACATGACCTCGATTGATTTTACGTTTTCGGAGGCCGCGTTTTAATAAGATTAATCAAGTGTCAAGACCCGCTAAATTAAAAACGCAAATACAATTCAGTATTTGCTTTATGATTAGCAATGCTGGTATCTATGTGGCCTCCAACGTGGGACTCGTACTTACCTTTCCCTTGCGCTTTCGCAACCGGTGAAGCCTGGTCGCTAGCTGAACCGTCGCCAGTGTTTCGGCGTAGAATGGAAGCGAGGGTGACACATGCGCAATCATGGTTGTGCGACAGGACGTATTTCCGATGGACTCTTGGAGCATGCGCGTGATTTTGCTTGTTCTGTTAAATTAAAATTACAGAGCAGAAAATTAGAATAACATTTCAGTCGTGGCAGGACGATCCGGTAAAAGCCTTATAAGCGTAAATGTCAGTTTATAACTTTGGCTGCCGGACTACAGCAGAAATGCCTACCTAAGTTTCATTTTTCAACAGTAGCACTAACTCGAAAACCTAGAGAAAAAAAATCCTCAAATATACTTAAAGCTAAGAAGTATAAGAAGTTGAACATTTGGCGCAGATTTAACATGAATCTGCCATCGATCACTTGATCTCGGTGGAGATTAAACAGCTTGCTTGAAGGTGATAGGTTCAACGCACCTGTGAGGCACGTGCTTGGCGCCATTTATGAGAGAAATGATGACGTTTCCAAGTCCTGACAATGACATACTGCTGGCCCCTCCGTTATTCTTAGACCCAGTGTACCCTTCACAGCTAGCGAGATCGATCAAATGTAGCCGGGAGCGCCCTCCGTGGACTGAGGAGAGAAGTGAAGAAACATGGCCGAGAGAATTAGTTGGATTATAGAACTAACGACGCTTTCAGCTTTTTTCTGTTGGTAACATTTGTAAACGAAAGGGGAGGCACTTTAATTAAACACTTCAACAACTTCTTTTTCCGTTTTATCTAAAACATGGGGAGCTACTGCCACGTTTGGCAGAGTTCGTACGGTCAGAATCAAGACAAAGTCTTGATATACCGCCATATTCTCATAACTAACCTTAAAAGAGTTAATAAGGAAGTCAGTAAGGAGAATTAACATGTCCAGATTGAGGCTGTCATCAAGTTGTGAGAAAAAACACTGTCTTACCTCCTCCAGCGTTCTTGGAATTTTTCTCCACGCGGTACTGATAAATATGCACAGTGAAGAACATATGCGAGTTCATGCTTTCCTCCCAGTCTGTGTTGTTTTCGCCTGTAAAAGGTAAAAGAAAAAACGGGTATTATACCCAACTTGCTACTATTCGAGAGTCGTCCGCACAACTGACGCTTAACTCTGGCGACATGTCTGTAGCATGAGGCGGCAAGGAGTATTTCTACTCCCCCCTGGATGGGATGCTAGTCCAGCGCAGGTTACTCTCCAGCAACCTGTCAGGTTGCCCCAACAATTCACTGAATACCTCCTGAGTGGAGAGAGAGGCACCGTGAGAGTAGTGTCTTGCCCAAGAACACAACACACTAACCACAGCCAAAATTAAATTCTAAATCTCTTTTTAATAGGTCTCAGGTCCAAACGTAAAGAGGCCAACGCCCCTTTCTAAAATTGTTATAAGATTAAACGTAACTCACCCTCAGGTTTGTTGTTCAGTGGTCTTGTTCTTGAGGCGATAGCCGCATCCAGATAGTAAGCTGCTTTTTCAGCTGATGCCACACGAAGCTCTGTGGGATTGATCTCCTGCAACATAACGAGAAATCGTCTTAAACAATGTGTTCTGGGCAAACCTGGTCTCGTGTACCAGAAGTTCTTTTGGATAGTCACGCAAAAGTGCGTGACTGTAACGCAAATAACAGTGAAAGATTGCACGCTTGGAAGAGGACTTGAAAATCCAAATTCAAGAACTGGAAAGCTGGTAGAAACGTCGCTGCTGAGGATTTCTTGGGCTGAGCCCACGATTGCTAAGGAACGTGACTTACAATTTTTGGAGCCTTATTCTGAATAGCAAATTAGAAGCAGGCAACTCTTCGGGAAATTCAAGGAAGACGAGTTACCGGATTGCTTACTCATATTGAAGTGTAGACACAGGGCAGTTTAGGATTAAACTGAAAAAAGAAATCTACGGTTACCTGAGCTCCATTACGGTCTTCACGAAGGAAAATACTGGGGCTTGGGTCGCCTGTGCCATTTTCTGAGCCTGCGTTACATCAGAATAAGTGAGAAGGTTACTTTTTCTATCAACAGCAGCGAATTTGATCAAGCTTTTTACATTACATTTACCTTTCATTAAGAATTTGTTTTTACTACCTGAAGCTTGCTCCGCGAGTAAATCCCGAACTTTTTCCGAACGGCCGACGATTTCCACTGCCGACACTCGAACGGAAAACCTTGAACCCGTTCTGAAACGATAAAACAACACAGTAAATATTAGGAAGATTTCTTTACGTGATAACAGCTACCTGAAAGTAAACTAACTGAGGAGTGTCGAGAGCCAGTTGTTTTCTCAAATTGTAATCATGCAGGCAAAAATCTTCAAATGCTGCCACTGTAATGCATTGTAATTCTCGTAATCTTTAGTGCCCTTCACTTAACAGCTTCTTGTCATTACTAAGTATTGTCCTACAAAATCAAGCATTTTGTTGATTTAGGCCTTTAGTTTAGACTCTCATTATCTGGTTCAAATATATGAGTGTCTCTTGAATTATCAGAGAGGTTCACTGTGCTTCTCTTACTTTTGTTTCTGTTCACTGATCAGTTTGAACAGCCAGGACAGCGCACAAGGAATCAGTCCCAAACTCTGCTCTTTTTCGTCTCGGCCAACCATAGTGTTCGTTTTACCTGGAAGAAAGAAAATAATAAATATTAAGTAAATAATAATATTTTGAATAAAATCGTTTGGTAGGAATTACATGACACTACTCGTTTTTTTATGGACAGCGTGAAAAATACACCTACCTAGACCAGCATGGCCGTACGAAAAAAGACAACCTTCAGATCCACTCACAACTGATTGAAGAACATCTACCAGAGATCCTGAACAAACTTCAACCTTCAAAACAAAACAGTCCAGATTCACTTTTATAGATCAAGTGCACGTTAAGCTGTAAAAGGCCGTTCTAAATGTTAAGTCTGTGGATAGTGTAATGACCATTCAAATGAAAGCTATTGAGCAGTACTTCCATGTGGTACTGTTTATTATGTTGTACAAGGTGGTTCTAACGTTAAAGCCTGTAGATGAAACCCTAGTGAGTGACCATTCAAATGAAAGCTATTGAGCAGTACTTCCATGTGGTACTGTTTATTATGCTGTACAAGTTGGTTCTAACGTTGAAGTCTGTAGATGAAACCCTAGTGTGTGACCATTCAAATGAAAGCTATTGAGCAGTACTTCCATGTGGTACTGTTTATTATGTTGTACAAGTTGGTTCTAACGTTAAAGTCTGTAGATGAAACCCTAGTGTGTGATCATTCAAATGAAAGCTATTGATCCTTGTGGTTCTGTTTATTATGTTGTACAAGTTTGCTCTAAGTTTTTATTCAGTGGATGAAACCCTAGTATGTGACCATTCGGTTGAAAACTATTGAGTAGTGCATTCTCGCAAATTATTAATGCTGTGGAGTATGTCTTGACTTCGATTCCATCCAACTCACCTGAGAGCAATCTGACTCAAATATCGTGTCAAATGCAAACATCTTAGGTGCTGCCACGCCCATCTTTCTGTGTGTCTGTGACACGTGACCAACTGTACTCGGATCATACAACGTGACTTGCTTTCTTTTCTGATCCACCTTCATAAATGACCCAGTCTCTCCCGGAAATGAAGGACAAATTCTTAGCATCACTTTGACCTGCGGTTGAAAACTCGAATTAATGAAGGCTTACAAGCGGCAGTTTACGGTTTTCTTTAACTTGTTAGACAACTCAGCCTCCTATTAACGCGTTTGTTGCATGCAAACACACGTTTATACAAGTACCCAAGGTTGTTATAACTATAATTTCAAATTTGCATATGGCTCATACCTTTCCATCCGTTCTCTTTGTGTTCATCTTTAGCAGGCCAGGTGGTACAGCTGGGCTCGATATCCGAAGCATTTCCTTGAACTTTGTCGGGAAAGGGTAAGGCTGAATTTCCTTCTGCGCATGCCTCGACGGTGTCAACTCCACCATAGGGGAGGGGTGGTACATGGATGGGTCTTGTTTGTGACTGTGTGCTTTCTTGTGCTTCTTTTTCGAGGAAAGTAGTTTTTGAGCAGCCCTGAATAGATATGAACACGGTCTTTAGAGACAAGGTACCAGTTGTGTAAAACAACGGGACGAGATGAAAGCAATACGGGTCATTATGACATGGTAAGACGTTCCAGAAGCTCGGCGTGATATAAATTACGATATTTCGGTTGAAAATAAGTACGTATTTTAGGGAGACGCGTGCACATTATCTCAAAGTAACACGCGTAACTCTAACCAAAATGGGGAGAAACATGCAAGGTCTTGAATTGCTCTTTGTCTGTTACAACTGTGACTTTATTATCGAATGATTGAATAATTAGAAATGTTGGTTTGGAATAACCTGCGGATACCCACAAAATCGAGAAACTGTCAAAAACAATTTATGAATTACTGTGTTGTCGAAAGATAACTGTTACCGGCAAGACAGAAATCACTTTGAAAGGGATCAGATCACACTAAAGGATTTTTCGATTATTCACTTAAGCTTAATTAATCCCTTGTGAAGATCTGATCAGTTTCAAACTTGAAAACGAAGCACTACTTAGAAAAGTAAGTGATCTAAAGTAGGTGATCTGATCGGTCTTAGATAATCTTTGTTTAAAACAAGTTAAGAAAACATAAGTCGTTCAAAGACGGACTACAGATTATAGACATTATAGTCTTAGTCTATCGGCATCACTCATTTATCACTCCTTCTTTGTAATGGCCTTTGCAAGCAAATTCCACAGTTATCGAGTCAATAGAATTAAGGACTTTATCATGTCTGTTGAACACAGGTTCTTCCCAGAAGAGTTTTAAAATGGTTAATATAATTTTGATGTCTTGAATGCACTTATAATCTGTCTACCCGAAAAAAACAATCGCTTTTCACGTACGGCTCGTTTAAACGTACACGGTTTTGACGTCAAGGGAAGAACAAAGGATTAAAATTTAATTCTACAGGAAGAAGCATTGATTAGTTCATGCAAAACATTGACTGTACAACTAAACACAAGTCTCAAAAGAACTGTAAAAATCTTTGACATATGGAATGTAAATATTGATAATTACAAGAAAATGACGGATGCAAAACATCGTAAGTTGCATTCGACGCGGTTCGGAAATTCTAAGCTTAATTAGCGGCCACTTTGCTTTCTTATTTGGAAGCCACCGTAAGGAATGTAAATGAGAAATTGAACCAGACTAAACTCCTTGGCTCTGGTGATAAAGTACTAAGTTTTCATTATAATGTATCTTGTTTTCGTTCCATGTGAATTATCGTACTTTATTTGTGACATTCTGTCGTGCAGTTGGCATGAACTTTCACTTTAGGTAAATTAAGTGGATTAAAGTTTTCTTTGTTGTTATTCCTTGTAAGCTAAGGTACAAGGGTTAACCCTCAGAACATCAATACAAGGGAAATTTTACGCTAGAGGAATAAATATGGCTGACCAACAGAACGTAAAGTAAAAGCGGGCTGATTCACTGCCTAGTGTTACACAACAGAAAAATAGACATTGAGTCCTACCGCACACCAGTTTACGATTTTGTTTCGCTAATACTTGAAACTCCGATCGACTAACTTCAGTGTTACATCCGTAATGCGGTACTTATAATGTGATACACATGGCCAAGTGAATAAAGGTGGTATCACCTCACTGAAATGAACCACAAAGACTTGCCCTTTCAAAGTATGTACGGTATATACGTTATCGTAAAACTGAAAAGTCACATGCAAGTACATGAATACCCATGCAATACGGAAAGTTATCTACCTGACTCTAGCCTTAACCAATTCTTGGCTTGCCGTTAACGCTTGGTAACTTGATAAATAGTGTAAACCGGACGCGGTTTGCGCACAGTTTTGCTCGTATTTGCCAAGAGCGTCCATTTTAGGTCGAAGCGTCGAAGCGAAGTAATGACATGGAATACTGCACCCGGACAAAAATTCCTTTTTTTACGTCCTGTGAGCTGTCACTGGACGGATGCAATAGCACAACCTGACAAAATTGTTTACTCAGCAAGGCAAAGAACCACTAACTAAAACACAGTACAGGCGGGTTTTGTAGGCGGGGACATGTCTTTTATCGTTGATTTTGAGAGAAAGGCAAATGACAAGTTATATGGAACAAAAACATCCATTAAGTCAAGTGCATTCCGATAGTTTTTCAATTGTGTGCCATTTAACTACTCGTTCAACTTTGCGTGCTACTCCAACTAAAACAACACTTAGCCAGAAACTGATACAGCTTGTTAGTGAGGAAGCATGCGACTTCAGGATAAAATTCAACCGGGCAAGAGCTTTTGTCGAGACGAGCGGGAATTGCGTAGTTCTCTTTTCCGTCTCATCTACCACACGCGACGAAAGAGTAGCTTTCTAGCGCAGAGAGGATTCATTTTCTCCGGAAGTCAGCTCATTCATACTAAAGGGTCTTTTTCCTAAACACGACATTAAAATATTCGCGCTAATATGTTTTCTGTTGTTTTGATGTGGTTAAGGGCGTGTTGATTTGCTGACCACCCTTCTTCAGTGATAATATTATTTCAAGACTTGAACAAATAACATTTTGTCGTTAATCCTTTCTATATTCATTGAAAGGGGCATTTGGAAACAGGAATATAAATCCAAAATCTTAAGAAGAGCTTTGTTTTTGTATTATTATTCTAAATTGCAATAAACTTCAAATGCATTTTTAAGCATGCAACAGTTTCGAACAGCCATTTCACCGGCTCGTGCTAGGGTTTAGGGTTAGAAGTAATATCAGTGCATGATTTTAAAGTAGTTTGTTTAAAGTACAAAGAAATCAGATTACTAAAATCCTTTCATAAACAGTCATTTTCACTAAGACTATTCATAAATCAAACTTCACAGAAAAAATTCTTTGACTTGCATAATATTTCTTCCCATTCATTCCAGAAAGACCGGAACTTGACAGATACTTCATCAACATAAGGCTATTAAAACTTTTATTGTTAGGATTACCGAATGACAAAAGATGTGTCTAATTTGTTTATACAAAGAACAATAAAGTTTGGTTGGAATGAACCATTTAAAATTTCCAGTTATTTTCAGTTTCTTAGAATGATCTCCGCTAAGGGAGTACGGTAACTCAATAAATTAAATTGAGCATAGAGAGAGGGAGAATACTGGGAGCTGAGACAACATTTTTCCACCGTGAGGCGGAGATCTCATTCAAACAATAATTGATAATAGCGGTTGGGCCGAGAATCGTACTGTTTGAATTGGTACATTTGAGGCCGACTTACTCGACAGAAAATTTTTGCACGGTTCCGATATAACTGAAAACAATAGCCCGGCAGGGGAATTTCGTTTCTCATCCATGCCTAACGAAAATTTCATCAGTGCACTGACTGCCTATTCAGTGGCCCCTGCACGGATAGGAAAAAAAACGTTTACACAACGACATTTGACCGTGTCGAACCTCGTTTTTTACTTTTTTCTGGTTCTCGTGCCATTTATATCGGAATTTCGGCCTTCCAAATCGGCCTTGAGAAGGGGTCAAATGAGATCTGCACTATGCTGTCTAGGTTTTTTTACAAATCTAAGTTACCTCGAAGACTTTCGAGGTACTTAAGGGGACGCCATGTTGCTTAGCAGCACCTCTGGCTAACTGCGGGCTCAGCAGATTTCTCCAGACAGACTACCAAACGTGTGAGCTTACAAATACAAGACTGGGAGCCTACCTTGACAGAAACGATGAACCAATAGCTGCCTCTTCCGGCTTCACATACGTCATACCACCACGATCACCCGTCTCCATGGCGACGCCGGCGTGCAGGCGCTGCTTGTCCGCCCGTCGTATGAGCTGGTCAGCGTTCGGTCCCACCATGTATCCGGGAATGTTGTAGTAAGCGAGGAACTGGGACTCTTCCAAGGTATTCACCATGGCAACAGCCTCTCTTTTCAGTTGGTTCAGGTCTGTGGCACACACTTCACATTGATCATTTTTCCATGACTTCATTTGCGTCTCTGGAATGCGGATCTGGTCGAAGATCCTTGCAGAAAGTGATCCCTGTAACGGAAAATCGAACTCGTAAACGCTTTTACATCGACACAAACTCAAACATGCACGATTGCCTCTTCGCAACTACATTATAGAGAGCTTCTGACACGGGCTTGGCTCACGCATTATTGACAAAAACCGACCGATCATGGACCAGAGGGACCTATGTATAGTAACCAAGGAAAATGGAACGATATTTTCCGATGACACCGGGCCAACCGAGGGGAATAGATCTTACCTAGAGACTATTTTTCAAACCTTTCCCAAATCCGCCACATAAGTGAAATCTGCTGAAAACAAGGAGGGCAACGAACCGGTTTGTCAAAGTGAAGGGGCAAATTTCGGTCCGACTGGTCCGGCGAACAAAGTGGACCACCTCCCGAGGGGCACCCGAATGTTCCGGTTGAATCGAACCGTCGACTGATATTCACGAGAGTTTTGGTTTTATTGAAAGCACCCCAGGGCTCGTGCACCCAGTGTAAACTGATATCTCCTATCACGGGGGAAAAATTACTCCGTTCCCTCCCCCTTCCCCGCCTCCTTCCCCTCCCACTTTACCCGGTTGACTTTCATTCAAAGGTTATTTTCGTCCTGCATCAACACACATGGACACAATTTTGCAACATGCAGGGCACAGCTGCAGACATGTACCGTGATATTGAATCTAACAAGCTAGACTTAATTCTCTGTCATTAAAATAGAGCTTTCGATGTTCAGTTGATTTCATCATCCTATGTAGTCAACTGAGCAAAGTGACGCTGCAAGTTTCACGCTTGAGTAGTAATTCTGCAAGGTAATATATCGTTCTATTCCTGGAGCCGAAATCGTGAGCCTTCGAATATGAATGATCACGTTGCTGAAAATCTTTGATTAGTACGGCAATAATTTGTTCCTGGTTAAAACGTTAAAAGCGTTTACAATGTTACGTAATGTCGAGGTGAAAAGCATCCCCTCATAGAGTTTGACCACCATGCTGAGATGATCAGTTTGACTACAAATAAAATATCGTGGTTAGCTAATTTTCAGTTACCTCCATGGCCAAACAAAGGGAAAATAGACGTTGTCCAAAACATATTGTCATAAAAGGTTTTCTTAGCCTTGTTGATTAAACCCAAAAATGATACAAGTTTACAAATATAGCCGAGATATGTCATCCATTCGTCGACGGTTTCAAAACAACTGTGATTGCTAAGGCGAAAACAATTTGAATTAAGACCGCCTTACAATTGCAAATGCAAAATGCTAATGAAAGCGACACAACACCCTTAACTTTAGCCCTTAGAAGTGGATAATTGCTGAAGGCGGGGAGGTTTGCGTTGAATTGCAAAACAGGATTATCAAATTCTTCCGTAAAATTTCCGATGTGTACTACGCATTTCGCTGTCTTCAATGAAAATAGATTTTATCCTACAGGTATGTACTCTTAACGAAGCATGGAACTGTTATTGCACGGTATCGAGGGCAATATCAAGTGTGCGAGTATTTCAAGACGTTGTCATTTATTTTCGGTCAAAATATCGCGTGACGGGAAGGAAAACTTGGCTAATATAATTGGGTTGTTTGAAAAGTTTGTTATGGTTTCGCCTCTAGCGCTCCCACTAATAGCCGGAAATTAGTGGAAAAATTAAACAACGCACGAATATATAAAAAGTTATTAATCACGATCGTAAGTGACAAAACTGTACATTCCACGGGTGAAAAAAGAAACGATTAAGTTTTTAACTCCTTAAGGACCTTGTACGCGGTGCAGAATTTCGGAACATTGCAAAAGATTCTTGCAAGGAATTCAATCTAGTTTGTAAACAAGGTCGACTTCAGGTGCTTATAGTAGTGGAGAAGTTAACCCTTAACCTAGCAAATCTGGAAACTTACCAATGCGATACAAGTTCATTGAACTTGGAAAACAAGTAAAACCACAGGAGGTAACTCGTAATAGCTTTTGATTTAATGGTCACACAGTAGGGTTTCATCCACAAAACTTCAAAGTTAGAACCAACTTGAACAGCATAATAAACAGTACCACATGAAAGTACTGCTCAATAGCTTTCATTTGAATGGTCGAACTCTATGGCCTAATGCAGCGATGAGCCAAGTTATAATTTTACTCTAGAGCGAGAAAAGTTGACGTCAAAATTTGCTTTTATCTATTTTTTTTGTTGACGTATAAACAAGTTAAACTATCCTGAAACTCTAAAAGTGCTGAGTGTTACATTTCAAGGTATGGCTTACGTAAGTTAACGAGAACTTTCAATATGAGAAGTGGTTGTGAAAGAAAAAATGTATTCTTACATAGCCTTCTTCTCAACAGTGAACAGTGTCTGACTATCATAACTTTCAGCTGGTGGGAAAGTCTTTGAAATGTTAAGGCGAGCGCAAAGGTAGATTGCCAAAAGTTCAAATATAATGATTCTACACTTGACGTGTTTTGTACCTTCTTTCCTGTTACAGTTCTTCTTACGGGAAAAACACAAGTTCCTTCCATGTCGTTTTAGCTCTTCTGATGCTAATATAAAGTGTTTTCTGTTTTTATGAGCTTATTTTAGCTTTTAAGACATGCAAGATGGACTCAACACGCAACGTTTTCCATGCCCCATTTACTAGCAAAGAGCTGAATCACTTTATTCGAGTGCTGATGTCATACAGAGTAAATTAATCACCTCCTCTCAACAAGGTGTCAAAGGGCTACTTTGTTTATTAAATTAACGGCGTACCTGTAGAAATCGTGAATCGTGCACACTTAAACACACGCAGAGTTCGCCATTTTGGCGGCCATTAACGGCCGCGCGCTTTTTTTGAGCTGCTGTGAGTGATTTTAAAATCAATTATATCGCTCAAGGTGGAGCCACAAACCTCATTTCATTGTAAACTTACCGAGACATCTATATATGACGTACATGACCCAAATTGCTTTTATGTGTGAGCATGAAAACAATTCCCCCGAAGGGTTTCCAATTATGTTCGTTCGACTGCGACGCACATGCGGAGACAATGACCTTGTACTAAAGAACCGGTAAAGAAAAGCACTTTGACTCGTTTCAATGAAAATTTGTGAATGAGATTTAGTGTTTTTTTTTTTTTTTTTTTTTTTTTTTTTTTTTTTTT
>Ga0126339_10001188_pt1 | contig 17069 bp, 11 predicted proteins | sample OrbTmetagenome_2_FD_92532 | JGI IMG/M metagenome (GOLD analysis project Ga0126339, IMG submission 92532) | Coral microbial communities from Petempiche,Puerto Morelos, Mexico - Orbicella T R C metagenome | ecosystem: Host-associated > Invertebrates > Cnidaria > Coral | place: Petempiche,Puerto... | reverse complement strand
TTCTGAGGGAGTGGTTTTGCGGGTGGGGAAAGCTAGATGGGAGATGTTATATTTTGACGGGTTGACGGTTAATGTGAGGAATGGTGGTGTTGGGGAGTGGGGTGGGGGGGGGAGAAGGGCGAAGTTGGCACCGATTGCCTAACATTTTACACTAGAAACAATGTTGCGTGCGTTGTTGAGGCATCCCTTATTTTAATCATTCTTAGTAGCCAAACAATAATGGCTTCCGTTTCAAGAACTGGAGTATCTTATACTTTTCCACGTGTTTGTATTTTCCACACTTCCTTAGAGCTCATCAAAATAGTGCTGGGCAAATTATACAAGTAACCATCAGATTGGGAGTTTGCCAATAGTCCTAAAAACTAATGATTTGATTGCATGCATTGCTCATTTTAACTGAAACAAACTTTGTCACCCCGGATGCAGGTCAGAGCAGCGCAGCCAACAACTGGGCCAAGGGATTTTACACAGAAGGTTCCGAACTCTTGGAATCTGGAATGGACTGCATTCGAAAACTAGCGGAATTCTGCGATTGTGTCCAGGGTTTCCAAGTAGCTCATTCACTGGGAGGGGGAACTGGCTCTGGTCTCGGTTCACTTTTAATGTCAAAAATTCGCGAAGAATACCCGGATAGACTGCTAAGCAGTTTCTGCGTGCTGCCGTCACCACGAGTGTCAGAGACAGTGACTGAGCCTTATAACGCAACACTAAGCTTTCATCATCTTGTGGACATTGCAGATGCTGCTATTTGTATCGATAATGAGGCTTTGTATCATATCTGTTCGAACATTTTAAAACTGAAGACGCCAACTTATAGCGAATTGAACAAATTAGTAGCCACTACCATGGCAGGAGTTACCACGTCGCTTCGCTATCCTGGCCAGGTAAGTTTCCTATCAAAATTCTTCATAAGCTTTAGCAAAGCCCTTCTGTCCCAGTGTCATATAGCAAAAAAAGTTTGTCTCAAAAGATGCGTTTTCGCGAAAGCACTTTAATTCACAGACTTTGACCTTCTCCCTCAAATAAAGACGCATTTATTATAGTTAAAAGATAATACATTTCCATACTTTGCATTCTGGAGTTTCTTTTTAGAAAGCTACGAACTACTACAAGAGCAAAAGTAAATATTAGGTAGCAATTAACTGGGCCGTAGCCAGAAAACAATTATGACTGAGACAATGTCCATGGTTAAATTCTCTTCTTATAGGTAGTTAGCAGTTTTATTACTTTCCACTTCAAAAAAGAAACTTCAGAAACGAAAAACTGACTGAGGCAAATGCGTCGGTTTGCCTCACACTGGCTATGGCCCTGATTAAAGACAATGTCTAAACCGGCCCTACAAGCTAGCTTATTGATTCCAACTTGGGATTACATTACATTTTATAAGTACCACCAAATAAACATAAAATAAGCGTCAATAGACTTACCGACAATTTGATCTCCACAGCTAAACGCAGACCTCAGAAAACTCTCAGTAAACATGGTCCCATTTCCTCGCCTTCATTTCTTTATACCGTCTCACGCGCCTCTTATCAGCCAGCAATCACAAGGGTATAGGTCATATGGCATTTCGGAGCTCACCAGCAGCATGTTTGGACCTCAAAACATGATGGTAGCCTGTGACCCACGTCAGGGGAGGTATCTCACTGCTGCAGCTATGTTCAGAGGTCAGCTCGCCATGAGAGAGGTGGAGGAAACTATCTCCGAAATGCAAAATGCGCACTCGTCTTCTTTTGTGGAGTGGATTCCGAATAACATGAAAACAGCCGTGTGTAATGTGCCACCGAAAGGACAAAAAACATCCGCTACCTTTCTATACAACAGCACCGCTATACAAGAGGCGTTCAAAAGATTCACAGACCAGTTTTCGGCCATGTTCAGAAGACGAGCTTTTCTCCATTGGTATACGACTGAAGGCATGGATGTTATGGAGTTTACTGAGGTATCGTTTAATAATAACTTCTTTAGCTGGACTTGTTTCTTCCCTCGGTTTTGCGAAAATCGCTTTTCAGCAGAATTTTAGTTATTCAGTTTTTCGATGAATAAGTGAAGAAAACGTATGTTTTTGTCGTAGAACGTTGTCATTTCTTAATCGAACGGGAAAATTCGCAAAAATGATTTCCATAATTTGGATCCACATTGACAAATGAAAGGGAAACCAGTCGCATTGATTTTCTACTTCGCAAAGCGTCGAATCGTGGCCGGAGCATCGAATGGGTTTCTTCGCTAACTCTCTGTCGAGTTTTGCAGTTGCAGAGTTAATTCGATGAAGAATTGAAAGTGCTTCGGTATTATTGACCAAAAAAATTCATTTCGGATTCAGCCCGCTTGTGAAATAAAAAAATGTCTGTGATGACCATTTCTACACCGATCAATAGAAAACTGAAAAAAGCTACGCTTGACACTTCTCGCTTTCAATACGGTGAATGATCATGAAAGTGCTCAAACTTAAAATCTTTCATGGCGTGAGACGAAAATGTGTTAAATAACACAGTTCCTTTGTGGTTTTGTTTGTTAAATTTAATTGAGTTTTAAGGAGGAACTACAAAATAAATGACAAACTGACCTTTCTCCATTCATGTCTTCGAGACGAACTGGTAAATGCTCCAATTTTTCTGGCCTTTTTTATCAGAGTCCTTCAGTTTGTCTCCAACATTCAAGCGTCAAAACAGGTGTACTCCCAGTTAGAGTAACATTCATTTGAAACAGACCGTAATACTTGAGGAAAAACGAAGCAAAAGGTCCAAAAGAGTGAGATGTTTGTACGAACAAAAGTAGGCAAAGACAGTTTTCAGAAGTTGTTACGCAACGCTACGCAACAAATACGATTTTCCCGCCTTTCCGCGCGCTGCGCACTGATGTGCTCATGACAAAACAGGCTCTCCTATTGGTTATCTTGGAAGTTCAATAAGACCTTCTCTCTGATTGGCTTAATATAAAATTCCCGGATGGCCACCGGAAGGGCGTGCACCTAGTGAAATTTTTCCATGGTTTCTTTACCCTCAAAACTATTTACAAACAGCAAAATTTTTAAAAGTGATTTCACGGTGAAAATAATAAACTTCAAATCTTGTTTTTCAGGCGGACTCCAACATGAATGACCTCATTGCCGAGTATCAGCAATACGAGGAAGCAGGATTGCATGACGTCATCTACGATGAAGGCGAATACGAAGAGCTTGTAGATTTCTCCAGTGACGGGTCAAATAACATGTAAAAGAAAGAAGTTATCAGCGTGTTACCTAGTTCAACTTATTATCTCGCAATTAAACTATCATCTAAATGAAATTAAGGGATATCTATGTCTCACCGTTGAGTTCTAAGTATAAATATGAATTCAACCGAATTATTATTGAATTCTTAATAGTGAGCTCGAAATTGAATTTAAAAATAACTGCATGCTCCGATCAAGGTAACTAGATGTTTTCGTTATGAGCAATTTTTGTGATGCTTTTAATTTTGCCTCTAAGAAGTCCGGGACTTGATTTAGTTTTAATCCAAACCACTTCTTGCAATATTTTTACGATTGAGCTATTACTGGAAGTAAAAATGAGAGAAAAACAATGGAACATTTTTTCCAGAAACTATTAGAATTTACTGATAAAGGGGAAATGTACGAGAGATTGCTAAAAGAAACGTATTGTGGTGGAGCCTAAAAATATTCCACAATTAGCTGATGTTATAGTGATATAACTTTATTTTATTTTGTATTTATCGGTGATTTTTTAATTTGTATTTGTTCGGCTAAAAATTATGAGCTGCCCATAAATGTAAATATTGCAAGTGAATTGCAGTTTTTGCGAAACAATCCGCAAATTCAAGTAAATTATGTAATTGCAAAAAATTCTATTATTCGAATCCGTCTATTGATGTTGTTTTTCGCAAAGGAGTTAGTTAAGCAATGAATGAAATTTTGAATTAATCCTTTAATTAAATTGTAGCAAATTAAGTAGAATACTCTTTTATAGTGTATTAACATAGAAAGAATCCATGTTGATAGAAGATGTTTATTCAGAGCAGGACTATCTTTCATTCGACGAGTTGTAATAGAAATCCGCAAACCTGATTGGTTCTCCCATTGTTATCTATTTAACAATTATATATGTCGAATTATTCTCGCATTTTGATTGGTTATTATCATTTTTTTTTTGTTTCTTTATTATATAAAACAGATCGATAAAATATTGCCGTGCGTCTGCTCAGTAACAGATCACCGAAGACGTCAAAATGAGGTAAGAACACCAGTGACACTCGGCAATCGCCTAATGTGCCACTTTTTTGTTCTTCCACATTTTGACGTCATCTGTCATCAGCTACTGAACAGACGCCCGGCAACATGGAATCTATTTCTTAAATACAACGTGATTGCGCGCACGCAGTCCTCGAGGGGGAAAATTTGTCTTATTTTGAAATACACAAAATTATAAGTTTGGAAAGGAACCTTTTAGACTCCACGAAAACAATTAGACTCCTCGCCCTCGGTTTCTCGGAGCAATAGTCAACTCGGCTGCGCCTCATTATACTATTCGCTCACAGAAAACTCGGGTTCGAGGTCCAGTTAAGTGACACATACAAGCTAACAAAGTACCATCATATATGTTGGCCTCAAGAATATAAGTATTCAGGTCAGCTAAGGAATCTCGCCGCAAAGAAATCCCATACCTTTTACAAAATATTCAGTAATTATTATTTTCATGAGGATTAAGCTGATAGAGTAATATTTAACAAAAATAATGCAAAATAAAAATATTGATGAAATAAATGTTTATCGGGTATTTTCTTTCCAGAAAACAATATTCAACTTAGAAATTACTAAGTTGTGATTGGTAATTTGTTACATGGTTTATACTGTTTGCAAGCCCATACTTCTTATTACCCTCTGAAAATTGTTTCAGTTGCAAGCTAATTCAAGTCCAATACCGAGAATACGAAAAGTGTCTATTATACACACGTGTGACAGAGGAGTATCCATGCAAGGTAACCATGGTGAATGACGTTCAATGAGGGGAAAAAATTGTAACTCGCAGCCATGACAACATGTTCTTACTGTTTCAGTAAGAGACCTTAATGTTCATAAGTCCCAAAGAACCCAGAAATGTAAAGCCCAATATAATGACAAGTTGACAATAAAGAGGGAGTGCATATTACTTTAAAAAATACCTTTTATTCTGATACCATATGCAAGGTACAACATAATACACTGTTTCTTTTTTCAACACAATTTGAACCCTTCTATTTTACAGAGGTCCAATTTTAAATATTTCAATAATTACAATTCCATTCATTGTGTGTAGCCATTTAATCAATTTGAAGGCTTTTAAACACAAGTCAGGACCTTAACATAAATATTTCTATAACTGAATCTAATTCCAGTCTTGTGTATTTTATTACATACCCCTATGCACTTGACTACAAACCCTATGACAAAGAAAAATTTTCTAGAAGTGTTTCTTGATATATTTCTACACATTTTTAATATGAATGAATCCCCTCACCTAATAAGGAAAAATTTAACGTCCAGTGCATTGTTGAGTAAAATTAACACGCAGGAATAATTAAGAACAGAAAATACATAGAGAGGCACATGGCACAGCTGATAACTTGTAACACTTCTCAAGTGTTCTTAAAAGCAGGAAAGTGCCTTAAATTGAACTCAACAATGCACAAGGTGACTATTTTGACTACATTCCTTATACAAATGTCCAAGAAACTACTTGACCTCAAACTCGTAAGGTGGGCCACGTTCATTATAACTTCAGTTGATAAAACATGCACGTGAGGGACATTACATCCTTTACAGCACTATAATGAACTCGAACTGACCAATCATGTGTACAACTCATTGAACATTTTATAACAGTAAATAAATAATGCTACAAAAGAACAAAATGCAATTCACAGCATGATTTTAGTGAAGTAACAATTCAGTGTATCAATTGTAAGTTGGTTTTGATCTATTAAACAGCTACCAGTCAAGAGTGACCAGCACTCAGCAAGAAATGATAAAAAAGAGAGGACATAATCAGAAAATAAATTTCTTTAGAATTTATTTATGCACCCAAGCAATAGTAGACAAAAACATGGAACATATTCTTCTTATACTCATACAATGTATAATACCATTTAGAATCTTACATAAAACTAAAATCTTGTAGAAACAATAGGACATTAGAACATTTTTCTCAAAGCGAGTCTTAATGCCTATCCTTTCATATGAAAATGAGATTTCATTGACTCGCAAATTAAACTCTTTTTCATATGAATGATTGTGAACCAGGCCTCGCTTTGATAGAGAAGCTTAAGGCAAATTGGAAGTGGGCTATTATGCTGCGATAAAGAACTGAGACATAAAATTGAGAACTCCCAATACAACAATGGAAGAATGCATTACAGCACTCAGCCCAGACAGCTTGCCTTTTCGTTTCTGAATTATCATGTACACAATGCATGGAAGCGAGTAGTTGTATGCCAGTCCACTCAATGATCCCACATACCTGAGGATGACACAACAAAAGGGTTTTAAAAATACTGCTGTGTGAAATTGAGATGTACTCTATTTCTCCTCAAAATATCAAAGACAAGCAGGCAAGTGATGGGAATTACAAATGTTGCAAGATAACACTGAAATTAGCTGTAAAATAGGATTACAGTTCCACCTTAAATATAGAAAGTTTGAAACTCAACATGTAATTAATATTAAATTTCCAAATAACTTGCAAACTATGTATTTATCCACTACCATTAGTCTACCTTATAATGTTGCCAACATGTGGATAAAAAACTGCACAAAGAACACAGGCCATTATAAGTACTAAGTTCAGGATGAAAACATGAAGAAAGCTGTGAATGGAAAAGAAAAACATGCTCTGTGAGAAAAAAAAAGAAAGTACAGTTGAAGCTTTTCTTGTGACCACTGTCGTAATCTACATGCTCCCCATCCTCACGCAACCCCGTTTTCTATTGCAGGTAAATTTCTAACTAAATTTTCAAGTGAGCAAAAACCCTTGTAATAGCCTGCAATTTCCATTTCAGAACTTTTGGTGACCCTTCACAATATTATTATTTAGCTTTCATGTGAAAGGCTGTGAAATGTAAAAAAATACCCCTAATTTCAAAGCAGTGACATACAACAGGCCACAGGAAGACCACCTATGACGATGGAAGACCTGTGACCTTTTTGCACTCAACCACCCTTTGATATCATGAAGTGTAGGTTAGGACTATGCTCAAGGCTAGTAGCCTATCAGGCTGGAGCTTGACTAGGAGCCTGGGGTGACTAGGAGTATTTCTATCCCCTCTGAATTGAACGCTTCACAAGGCTACCCCCAAAGAAAAAAAGCTCAGTAAAAAACAAGAACAAGAAGAACAAAACACGATAACCCCAGCCCATGCTTGAGCTCAAACCGCATGATCTGGAGTCCAGCATGCTGACAATTGGGCCTCTGTGTCTCCAACTAAAGTATACGGCAGCAATAAGGAGAATAAACTCAGTTCTAAAGTCCCCCAGTGCAAGTAAAAGAAAACTTCCAACCAACTCACCTGGGATAAATTTTGTCAAAGAAATATAACATGAACTGTACACGTGTAATATACAGTATCAGAGGGAAGACGGTAGTTAGTTGAAACAAAAGAAAGAGCCTTGCTACAAATGCCATCACATCTGGTGCAGGGATATTGTCCAGAAGAACCTAGACAAACAGAAATAAAACAATCTTTCAGTCACTGGTAATGCAATTCATAACTAATAATACAAACTTTAATAATGTACAACTTAGATTTGTAGTTTCCAAGTTCAGCTATTTCTTCATAAAATTCATCTCTAACAGCTAACATGTTGTCTATGCTGTGGTCTAAATTTGCTTTGCTTTAAAATTTCTAAGCCAAGTTTGAGTTTTAGTTTCCTCTCTAAACTGTAGATTCTATTTGATTTAAACCAGACTGGTTTGAAAACTTTCAACAATGAAATTTTGCGTATTTTTAATCTTGAGCTCAGTGATGGGTTGTCATAGTCGTCCTTAGCTCATGTCCGAGCACCAGTTTCTTCTAACAGTATGGTCTCCTCTTCTTTGATGACCTCGGAGGTGGCTTAGCAGGCCAATCCTCGCTTAGAATTTGCATGGGCAGTGAGGACATGGGAGGGTGGGCAGTGGATGAGGGGCTGCAAGGCAGCGTTTTACAGTACACAGTACACCAATCACTACTGTCTGTATTTCACCACAAGCAGTGGTAGTGATGGTTGTGTGTATTCGTTAGTTTTAGTTTTTGACAGCCTGTTGTGAAGTTTAGTTCTTTTTTGGGAGGAATACCCATTTATACATCTGGGTGGAACAAATTTGCATTTGGAAATGGAATAACAACTTGTTTAAATTTAAGCATATGGTATGAAAACAACTGTATGAAAACAAGTATTAGTGTACCTGCTGAATACAAGATTTTTCTCTTGGAAAAGTAATGAAAAACAGCACACCAACAAGTGTATATGTTAAAGCTACCAAGCAGAATGCTATACTGAGGTCTTGTACCTGAAAAATGGGAAATCATTGTCAACATTGTTTGATGAAAAAATGGTCAGCACAGAATTTCAGTTTCCATCTCTGCTAACCATAGGTATATGGGCACCTACAGACTTGGGGGGAGAGGGGGGGACGGCAGTGGGCATGTGATCTTTTTGTCTCCCAAAAAATTGCACAATGCCCAAAGGTGTCAGTGTTGAAATTGGGATACTAATTAGTGCCCTAAAATTGCGTGAAGAACAATGACATTCACAATTCTCACATCTAAAAAACAGTTATAATTTTGAAACTTGGCATACTCTATGACTTCTGTAGACATCGCACCCAATCTAGTCAAATCAGAAACCATGATCTGGCACGAATGTTAGCCATGAGCTACAGCAGATGCCAGTAACTGATGTGGAATAATGAGCATTTTGCCTGAAAAATTTCAAAATTGCCAAAATTGGGGGGACTGCAGACCCCCTGGTGCACAAGGCAGAATGCTGCTAACTTCAGTTACAAATGAACATGCCTTGCAGGACTACTCACATTATTTTCAGGGTGTTCCTGGCTGCGCATTATTGAAAGGATGCAGTTGTGAATAAAGTAAGCCAAAGTTAGAATTCCAGTCAGGGCTGGGAAACCATCCTTGAACACTAGAATAATATGGAAAATTGAAAAAGATGAGTTAAAAATCTCCCAGTCAACTGAAAAAAAAATCATACGTTCACTATATCTTACTGGGTATGTTTCCATGACTAAAATCCATGTGAACTCCCCATATGCTGGCTTTAGTGATGATGAAGACAATTATGTACATGACTGATAAAGTACCTGTGTGCAAAGAAATTACAAAAATATTAATAATTAAAATTTTCTAGGAGACTTAAAAACTGACTAAAATGTTTACTCTCATTACTACATACCAACTAAATGCCATAATAACAACAATAACAATAGCATTTATTACTTATATTCGACTTTTCCTAAAAAAAATAGTCAAACGAGCGTTACAATTTATTAGATAAATTCTTACAAATTACAAATTGAGAATAATAGTTATTTCAATTTAAGTCAGTTCTGACAGTTTGGAGGAATATCAAAACAGTATCTCCTAGCCAGCCTGTTTTTTTTTTCTATTGTCTTAACTTAATATTTAATTTAATAATAAATGGCTGATGACATACTGTACCTTTTGACATATTTGTAATGTAAATTTAAGGAGAAACGAGGTGTTGATCTTTCAAAGCCCAGAAACATGGACTTGAGTCAGAGTGGATTACATTATTTTTCAGAAAATTTGACTAGCTTTATTGAGGTGGCAAATAGTCCCTCAAAAAATATTTCCTGCCTTTTAAGTTTTAGTCAAATATCGCAGGTCTTAGCATCATCTAGAATTTTTCACAATGCCTTCTCAGAGTCCTGGTTACTTCTGCAAGACTGAGACAGTATTGGACCCATAGAAAAGGTATAGGTATTGCCATCTCAAAGTATTGAATTTACCATTTGTCATCCCTAGATGACCAAATATTTAGCTCACCTAAAGAGTTGAATTTTGTGAAGAATGTTGGTGACTTGACACTACTCAGTGGAAAGAGGATAACAATTAAAAAGAATGGTACAGTGTATTGGAGTTTCCAGAACTTGAAGAAGCTTGATGTGTCAGCTCTTACTAAGCTATCTTCCGTACTTGACGATGATTTATCACCATCGGGGCAAAGCGCTGAAAAGAAAAAAGAATTCAAGTAGACCACCTTGTTAGCTCATAACTGCCAAGTATCACTGATACCTAAGTTATGCTGACTGAAAAATCTTAATCTCCCCCAACCCAGGACTACAGTCCATCTATTGCCTAGCCTTAACCAAGGCACTTTTGAAAAACATGTTTAACTAGAACTGATGCAACAAAAAGAACTTCTCGACATGTAAATGTACTTCGTCTGAATTCTTAATTTCAAAAAGATTTTAAGTATATGCCTCCATGATGTAATATCAGGTTTGTTCGCAGCCTGTAAATTACTTATCATAACAATTCAATATTATATAGCCCCAAAAAAACATGCACTGAATGAGTGACTGAATAAAAGGATAGACCAATCAACTGAGATATACAGTGAAATCCTTCCTTACAGGCAGTGTCCCCATTAATGCGGCCACCTCGTTAATATGGCCATATTTTTGTGGCCCATTGGTGACTGGATTTAAGGAGTTCCACTGTTCTGTCTCCAAATCTCTTCTCTTAAACCTAGATATAAATGCACAGCATATTCCACAGATCAAAGGGGCTCAATCACACATTGAATTAAGAAGCATCCAAGTCTGTTGGGTGCACTTTGAGTACAATTATAAAATAATTACCTCCCAAATGGTGTGTGGCATTTGAAGAATTCAGTGACATGGGAACTGAATAGGCATGATGTATGCTCTCTGAAAACAAGCAAATACCAATTTTTTGAATAAATTAAATACTTTGTCATAAAGTCACTAAGTAATAAATATCTCCGTCTGAGTTGCAACTTTATACTTGGCTCTGTGATTACTATCTCGGATCATTGATCACTGACAGTAATTCACTGCTTAGAGGACCAGGTTCAGAATTATGATTGACACAAATTGTTTTATATGGTGTTTAAAAAGAAATGACTTCACATCAATGTCATGCTCTGTAGTTTTCATTTTGAGTGGTGACAAAAATTAATTAAAAGCATTTTTTCTGCGCAGACAAATGATTCTGGGAGAAAAGTGTAGTAAGTAAATACACATAATTTTTTTTTATGATAATACTTTCAGTTGTTGTCTACAACATGTCATTAGCAAATACATGTATGAAAAAAGTTTCAGTTGTTTAGGCAACTTGAAGGGAAAATGACCACATTTATGTAATGCTATGTATCTGTGGAAAAGATGATCAAGAATCTGTTTCTGGTCATTTCATGGCACTAACTAAATTCCATTTAATTTACATTGCATGCTGAAGAAGGTCAGTAGCTTCAGGAAAATATTCCGTACCTTCAATGTATTTTCCAGAATTGAAGAGGAAATTGCTCATAAGAACCCAAAAGACAATGGCAGATCCCGCAATAGCAGCCAATGAAAACAACACTGCAATGAGCTCTCCAGGCTTACCAAGGTACTTTTTACAGATGTCAGAAAATTCTAAAAGCTCACCACGCTTTGCTGGAGAAAGAGAGAATTAAACTTGTCATCAAATACTGGTGCACTGGAATTCTCTCCCATTATTATTAAGTTTTTAATGAAATACCAATGAATTGGCCTAGCCACAAAAATGTAGCTTCTGAGAGTAACAATTAAAACCAAATTTTAATAACTGGGATGGCTTTCTTGTCCCGTCTACATTACTGTACCTACATGTATTTAATTAAATTAACACTTCTTTTAAGGCAAATAAACAATGTTGATGATGTTAATGATGACGAAAGGAAGACGATGACAAATCTTGTGATGGTGATGATAACGTATAATGCACTAATTTTAATACTATAATACATGAATATGAAGAGTTTGAAAGCTTTAGTATGCTACTTTTAAAGACCTTCAACTTCCCTGTATTGTATATGTATTGGCAGTCTTGGTGTTTTTCCCACAAGATTGCAAAGTGTTATGTAACATTGCAAAAATCTTGCTGTTTTTTCCTGATTTCCATCATCCCAAGGGGGTAGTCCCATTTCCTTTCCTCTTTTCTTTCACCTTCCAAACAGTTCCCATCCCCACCACTCCTAAGTTCCCTCCGCCTTTCACAATCCAGCTCCAACTGTTTGGAGTTTGTGCTGGAGTCTCCCCATATAGAACTTTGTTTTGTACCATCAGGCTTTCAGCTAACAATTGTACCTGTCTCTTCAGCACATTTGAGTATCAAGTAACAACTGTAAAGACAAATCCCAGCCATCAATATCAAAAGAATGATAGCAAGAGTAAAACCAGCCTGCAAAATGAAATGAATTGATTAATGTCTGGTACTAACAACATAAAGCATTTGCTCAAACTTTATTTAAAAAAATCACTTTGAATTCACAAATCCAATGGAGACTCATCTTTAATCATTCAATCGCTGTCTTTATGAGTAAATAACTGAATTGAAGAAACTCAGCTCTGGATATATTGCCAGACAAGAGGTTAGGACTGACCGATTTGCATAATATTTATCTATCTAAAAAAAAAAACTGTTTCAAAGATCTAACACAAAGAGTTCAAATTATACTGTCTGGACTTCACAGAGTATTGACTGAGATATACAGACCTGATTGATTGCCCATGGAATGCTCAACAGTGATGTGCCCATCATAGTGTTCCAAATTGAAAAACTAAACAGCAAAAAAAAAAAAAAAAATTAATAATATCAACCAAGGCATCAATAAAATGTTGCTATTTTGTAGCTAAAAACCGAATCATCTTCAGCTGATGACTCATTAATGCTGAATCATTGCACTAGGTGCCTCTAACAACTTGAGATCCCCTGACAGTCCCAACCTTTTAAATATTGATCTTGTGGAGTCCAATACACTGACAGAACTAAACATTTTGGCCAAAGCACGCGGCCTTCATCTCAACACCATACCAATTAAACATGAATGAATGAAATTATAGTAGAAAACCAATAAGCAATGAATTCCTTAATAACAAAGCCACTAGTATGCCCCTGATTTATTGTTCAAACCAGATGCTTTTGTTTATAATGAACACACATTTACCCATCTCTCAACACTTTGCTATTAGAAATAATCAACATTCACCATAGAAGATAAATCCTGCCACTAAATTAAATAAACATGCCTCAAAAAGTTTACTAACATTGTCACAAGGCTGCTTTGTTTCTCATCGCTTTCTTTAGGTATAATGAGAAATAACTGAGATGGGAGCATGTGACTTGGAATTATCTAAGACAGAAGACAGCAACAAATAGTAAAACTAAAAATATAAGATTTTACTTTGCCAAACTGGTGTCTGAACTCAGGAAAATTTTATAGTTCAAACACAAGGTACTGTAATACATGTATCAACTGCAGACTTTCTAATCTTTCACTACAACAAGATTTTTCCTCTGAGAACAAAGAAGTAATGACTGCCAACAGTAAGTCATTTCCTAGATGCATTGATAATGTGGATCATGTGTACTAAAGGCATCTGCGTTCGAGTGTTGATCAATACTCCATCGACACCTCAGTTGGTACTTGTTCCACACTAAGCTGACATCTACAGTCAGTTGAGAGTCAACTAATTTTTGATTGATGCATCTGAGTCTGTTGACATGGCCGACTACTGACTTACTGTTGACTGAGTCTCAATCGAGATGTTGATTGAGTGTCAATGGAGTGATGACCAAGTATCGACCAGGATGTCAATGGAGTGTTCATTGAGATGCTGATCGAGGGTCGATTGAGGGTATCAATCACTCCACTGCCGAATGCCTTTAGCAGCCATGATCTGATAGATAAATGTTATAATGCTATCAATAACTGTTATTATCAAAATTTATTGTAAGTTATTCTTTCCTTACCAAGTTATGTCTGGACAGTCTTGAAATGTATCTATAGCGACTGAATTTTGCTGCCATGTCCGCATCGTGTGATGTTACAATTGGACTTTTTAGCGTGTTATAATGAAATGGTTTTCTCTTTGGAAATTGATTCTGTGACTCCACATCAACAGAGCTTCTCCTTGAATTTCCATTAACTGTACTATTATCATCTTGGTTCCTGGAACTTAAATAATTATAATTAAGAAACAAGAGTTAGAAAGTGAAGAACAGCAATGATTAACGCAATGATAATTTATCTGAATGTTAAATGCATTATAATTATAATTATAATACACCAAGCAGAGCACCATTCTCATAGGAACCCAGGAATTGGTTTCTCATGGTCAACATGGCTTGCGGTATTGCTTTTGGGTGCGTACGCACGACGATGATGACGACAATGAAGTGGCACAACATGGTGGTGATGCTCTAGCTAATAGGTCAACTGAGGCATGCAGCCTTTACAGTATACATCTTTGATATTGGACATCCATGTTATGGTCAATCGACACCTGTCAAAACAAGGTATCTGCTGACCAGTACCACATGAGCATATTGTGGGCTCAAATCTAGTGCTCATTGAGTTCACATGTTGTTTTTTAAGTTGACTGCTACCCAGGTACTGTTTTTCAATTGGATCACAGGCTCAAGTCAGATTAACTTATTGTAATAAGGAGCTCCACTTTAAATAAGCCTTGGCTAAATCTATATATTATTAATAATGCATTTAATAATAAATGTTTAATTTATAATTTTCGAGCACTTAAAAATTCGCTTTCTAAAATCAATTAATGGTCAGTTGACCAGTTCATTATAACAAGACTCTAAGATAAGTTTTAAAGGAAGATTGTCCATGGGAAATTGAACCAGGCCAATTGACACGTGCCTCACCAGATCATCATGGGTTCTATGAAGATAAATTCATTAGCTCAGATCTATAACCAACTTTGTCAGGTTTTTGAACTTGTGTCCCTTTCTCAATTGGAGTACTGTAATACTGTAGCTTAACAATCTACTTGCCAACTTGAATGTTTCACTCAGGAAAAAGCCAATCAAAGGCCTTGTTTACAGCAATATCAAGCCACTGGGTTGTTTGAAAGGTGGATAATGCTATCCACTGGATAAATCACTATCCAGTGGATAGGGTAGTTTGTTTTGTCAACACTTATTCACGGGATAGTGTTATCCATCTTTCAAATAACTGACACCTGATTTATCAGTTTTTTTTTGCTGAATTTGGATATGGTGACTACCTGTTATTTGTGCCGTTTTGGTAAATATTTTCAGCCGCATATCAGATGTGGATATTTTGCCCTGACCATGTCTTGGCAAAAATTACGAAATACGGCTTGACCGAACTTGCCTGATATGCCACCAAATGCACCAAAAAACAAGGATTAGGAAAAAATAGCACTCTAGTTAACCTTAATAGTTTCAGTTAGTAAGCCTAAACAACTTTGGTTAATTTTAGCATGCTGGTTAGCTTGAATAGTGCTCTGGTTAACCTGAATTGCACTGGATCAAGAATGATTGGCTTTTCAATTATTGAATGGGTAACACAATATATTGCAAAATTTCAATTCACTGGAAGCCACCTTCTAGCGGTGATTCACGAGATCGCGATTTGCTCATGCACATGAACCAAGTGATCTGGGTTCAATTTCACCTCTGCCCTTTATGTACTTAACATGATTCCCTCCCTTTTCACTTTGATAAGAAGAACAACACAATCTAGGTGTCTAGAGCCATTAGACTATAAAGTCACTGGATCGCAGGTTAAGCTTTCGCCTAACTTTGACAATCTCAGAAATTTTTGTTGGCCTGTTGGCGGCGTCTAGAACAATCTATTAAGCTAAGTACATGCACAAGTTCATTGCAATACATATGTCGACTTAAATGTCCAAATATTAAACAGATTATCAGCCTAAAAGCTTTTCTCTTTTGAAAAAAGCTGCGTGCAACCTCCGAATTGATTTCAAGTTAGGAGTCAAGGCATCAGGAAAAAAATTGCTAAATGGTTACGTTACAAGCTTACACCGGCTTACAGCACGAAAGCCAAGCTAAACTTTCAAAATATTTGAAATTTAACGCAATTCTACCTCGAATTGCTTGAAACACTAAACCTGTCCTTGCTTCCATGGTTTGGACCTCCTTGTACAGAGAGAAGAGGAGAATTTTCGTCTGTCATCCCAACTACAGAATCGTCTAAGTCTTCCATGACGGATGTTCATTCACTTGTTTCACTTTGGAGGAGTGAGGACTGGTCAAACTTGGTCAAACTATTTGTCAGGCTACTCCCGGTTAACCAACCGCAGAAGCTTCCGCCGGATGGGCGAGAGCAATTTTCGCCCCAAAACACAACGCGAAGAGTGAAAGAAAGCAATTGTGTTATCAACTGAGGTCACACCTCAGCTTCAGCAATATGTTTCAGTAACTAAGCATTTTATTCAATTATGAAATAAACGACGTCATTGCCACATCATGTGCTGTAACTAGCACTACCTCATCACAGCCTTAGCACGCCTCACGCCGCACGAGCAATTCGTCACGTTATGTCAGTTTCGCGGCAAAAACAAGAGTCAATCCTCCCTTCAAGGCAGGATTATTAGCAAGGCTGTTTCCCATCTTGTCTACAGCGCAGTGATCCCGGAATGGGCACCTAGACATCGCCCATTCTGATATGTTTTGGTGAAAAACGGCCCTGTGAGAGAATAGAAATAAACTGACCGGCGCAGGAAAACTTCATCCCTGAGACTCTCAATCCAAACCATCCTGCATGGTTTATTTTGTCCATTACACTCAGTTTTTTTAACCATGATGTTTTCCTTCCAAATTCGCTTTTAGAAATTGGAAGCTTGACTTAAATCCGGACCTCTTTACATTCCTCACCGTGCCATCCACAACTTGTTTTTCATTACTGTAAAGTGATTGATCTCAATCTTATGGAAGTCTGCGATCACGCTCTACTCCCCCCCCCCCCCCCCCCCCCCCCCCATCCCCACCTCTCTCCCCCCACCCCCCCCCCTCCCACAACCCCCA
>Ga0126339_10001187_pt1 | contig 17071 bp, 8 predicted proteins | sample OrbTmetagenome_2_FD_92532 | JGI IMG/M metagenome (GOLD analysis project Ga0126339, IMG submission 92532) | Coral microbial communities from Petempiche,Puerto Morelos, Mexico - Orbicella T R C metagenome | ecosystem: Host-associated > Invertebrates > Cnidaria > Coral | place: Petempiche,Puerto... | reverse complement strand
TAAGGTGGTGTGGGTGTGGGGGGGGGGGGGGGGAGGGGGGGGGAGGGGGGGTGGGGGGGGGGGTGAGGGGATGGGGGGGGTGGGGGGGGGAGGGGGGAATTGGAATCCCAAGTTAGCTCCACGAGAGCTTGCTTCATTATTCTTCATTTTATTTACAGAATGTCCATAGCAGAAGGTAGTTCTGGTCCTGTGACATCCATCTCGTATCGCAGCTGGATGAATCGTGAAGCTCGGGATCCTGTGCTTCTTGTGAATGTCGCCATTAATTTACTTTGCCTCTATGGGTGAGTAACAGAATAAGTATTCTTTTGTTTTGTTTCGTTTCGTTTCGTTTCGTTTCGTTTCGTTTCGTTTCGTTTCGTTTCGTTTCGTTTCGTTTCGTTTCGTTTCGTTTCGTTTCGTTTTGTTTTGTTTTTTCTTTTTCAAAAAAAAAAAATCCAACTTTCATTTAGTTAGCCTGATTTTGAACCAGTTTGGAATGAGAGTAAGCGATCCAGGACTGCCTCAGAATCAGGCTAGCATTCAGCTGAAATTTAGAGAAAGCTAAGATATGAAGGAATGTTGTCTTATTGGATTGTGATATCATTTCATTTCAGAGTTGTTGATGATATGGGAGGTTTAAAGTTGAAAAAGTCGTTTTCCGTCGAACACAAGTCTCGTCATGTAAGAAGCTCGTTTTGTCCACTAATGTCGTTCAGACAAGGAGCTTGTGTTGGTATGTATTACCAATAAATCGTAAATTCCACTGACTTGGCATTTTCAAACTGATTGATGAGGGGAATATACCATAAAGTCACGAAGCACGAGCACCCGAAGGTAGCGACCTCAAACGTAATTTGACTTTTCGAGAAGCAATCGGAAGAACAGATACAACAAGCTAAACCAAAGTGGGCTAATGTCTCTTACAAAAGGCAAGAAATTGAACATTTATCCCTTCAGTTCTCTTTATCATTCAATTCAAATGAATCGTTACAAATGCGCTTCACGTTTTAGGAACTCGAAAGTTGCCACTTCCGAAATCTGATAATAACTAGGGTCGTTACTTTCTGAACTTTAATATATATGAAAATAAAATCAACCAATCCATAAAGCAGATATTTTCTTGATCTTCGACATTAGGATATGTAGCACATTCAGTTGGAATGTTTGATACCAGCATGGTTAGATGCCCTTAGATATTCTTATTTCGCCGCATAACATTAAGATGAAGCAAACTCTCATATACCTTTAAGTGGTGTAGTGCTTGGCCTTAAAACATGATCAGTTTGTTAACATCGCTTTAAGCGTCGATACGTGTGATATTATATTATGCGCTTTTTATCCTGTAGTGAGCGGCAGCGAAGACATGGCGGTGTATTTCTTCGATGTTGAACGCGCTGAGAAGCCTTGCGTCAACAAACTTCTTGGCCACTCGGCACCAGTCCTCGACGTTTGCTGGAACTATGATGAGAGCTTACTGGCATCTTGTGATACTGAGGTAGATGACTTGCCTAACTTTTCGTGCATCTATAGTCTAAGGAGAACAAGTGCTGTTGCTTTGTATTTTGTGCAGGCCAAGGAATATGATTTTATTATTCTTCCTATCTAAGCGGGACAACTACGTCTCAGCCTGGGAATCCTGATCATTTCTATAAGTCCTTACCAAAAGTTTTCGCGACGCGAAGATATGACAATGGGAGGGCAGGGGGAGGCAAGAAGGGGGAAAGGAGGGCACTCAGGGTTGAGCAGGGCATGCAAGGGCTGGACAGATGAGGAAAGGGGAAGAGAGGAGGGTGGAGTTATCTGGAAGCACCATCTTAGTCTGAATAGGTGACTATTGATTTGTTGTCTGTTGTGAAAGTATACTTATTTTATATATGTTGTCTTTTTAAGGGAACTGTCATCGTGTGGAAGCGAGAGCAGCGAGAAAAGCACGTTCCATGATATGCTGATGAATATAAATTTTAGATAATGTTAAAATTATAAATGAACAGTGTATGTAAAATAATATCATAGTCAACAGCAGACATTTAGAGTAAAAAGGTATAATCTTTTAAAGTAATGTAGACTTGGAATACTGCACATACGGAAACTGTTTCCAAGTGCTTTTCACAACCCTTCAAAAGTGCTAAAACTACTAAAAGTAACTTATACTGTGTTATTTTATTATTTTACCCTGCACTCTCTATCTTTTTATGTAGTCGCTGAGATAAGATACGAAATCTTCAATTTTATGCATTTGTGCCTCGCATCCACACAGTTTCACGTGCATCACACGTGTTTGCAGACACTAGTTCGTTGGCGTTTCTTGGCACAACAGGCGGAAATTAGTTTAACTCTGCGCTTTGCGGTTTGAATAACAAAGTGCGCTTGTCTCAGGATGGGAAGAGAAGTATGACCCTAGAGCATATAGCTTTATTGCTAGGTTCCGTCCAAAGGTTATGGCCTTGAGTATTATAGGGCTGATAATGGGTCATGATTTTGCCTTGGGGTCGGATATTGGAATAATAATTATTTTAGGTAAATCTCACTCGCATGTTGACATAACTGCCCTCTCTTTTCCGCGCGCTTTCATCTTCAAACGAAAATGATGGCAAGAGAAGTAACCAAGAAGAATTTTCAATTCATGCGATAATGTGCGCAAACTGCCAGGTGTGTTGTTTCGGTCAGGATTTGGAGAGTCGAGTGAGCACCAGCACCAAAAATTCCAAGAAATCCACCTATTTAAACGTTTTCGATCATAATCGTGCGAGGTTGTGCAAGGACCAACCTCATTCCACTATTTGCCAATGTAAAACTCCGTATAATTAATTAACTTAATGAATTATCAGTAAGTTTGAGAAGTTGGTACAATTTTGCCTCACATGTTATACCGTACAATTATAAGCCCCCTCCTGAAAACGTTTAAAAGCAGTTTAAAATAACATTATCCAAATGTAAGTCTGCCACATTGTAGATTTGGAAGCCATTTCTCCGTGGGCGGAAAATGTACACGAGCACAGCGGAGGTGTTTTTTCGTAACCAATGATTAATAGTTACGAAACGAATAGCTCTTAAAATTTCACTTTTCACTTTTTTTCTTTAATCTCATATACACTGTATACATAATCATTGTCTTCGTTAACCTGCTGTACAATATCTGTATTTTGGAGACTTTTTTTTTTTTTTTTCATGCTAGCGGAAAGTAAGAGAAACTAGTAAACACCAACCTGCATCATGCACAAGTCACCCTGAGCGGTCTATAGTCACATTGTCTTCATTAATTTGGTTTCACTCCGGGGTAATGTATACCAGTAGTTTCATCCGTTTGTTTAAAAACACTGAAAATCTCATCAAGATTTTTGTTTTGACTTTCTGACGACCCGTTGTCTGTAGGAAATATCACTGAAAACAATGCTGGCAAAAACTTGATTAACTTTGGCCTGAATTTCCGCCGTCGTTTCCCATGTGGTCGTTCTTAGGAAAAAGTGATCATAATAATGCTTAAATTCTAGGCTCATTTAACTTCGACGTTGACTGTTGCCTTTAAAAAAGCATTATTAATAGAGGGCAGTGGTTATGAAGCCTGACAAACATGAAAGGAGCAAACATCGAAGAAATACGTCACTTCAAAATCCAAGACCGTGCACTATCTCTTGTTGTTTTTCGCTCATGAATAATGTCAGCTCCTCAGACAGTAAACAACAGATGTGTTTTGTGCACGGTCATAACCATTTCCCTATATTAACTACGAGAAAGGGCTCAGAGCTTTTAAGCGCCGCTTAATTTTTTAATCATAAACGTTTCTTTCATATCGTCACCCAATGAAATCTTATCTACATGTATGAATTAGAAAGTAATCTGAAAAACTGAATGTAAGTGGGGGAGTCATTAAAGTTGCAGGTAACTGCGATTACATTACTTTGCAATCTTTATGCATGATCAGTTGTCCAATCCCAAAATGTGCAGTTTGCCTAGAACCTTTCTTTCTTCACAATGTGGACAATGGCGGTGCAATTTTGCAGCTGAAAGCAATCAAATAGATTGATTTTCACCCTTAACTGTGTTACAACCTAAATTATTTACGATTTTCGACGGGCGTTCTTTATTAAAACTGGAACGTGGCAAAAAAATATTGATGGTTTGTGTATTAATTCAAGCCCTTTCTTAGTTCAACGTAATTATTGAAAACTCGAAAGGCAGTAACCATTTCTTACAAGGTTCGACTGCAAATCTCTGACAGGATACTGTAGCTTGGCTTGGCTTGAACTCAAAGTTGAAAAATTTACTTGTGCATCTACATACTGAAGAACATGGCTACGAAATGGCGTGCATTTGTGGTCAACACAACTGTTCACGGTCTTCGCTATGTATACGAAAGCCCATCAAGAGTATTTCGCGTTCTGTGGTTACTTCTGTTGTTAACAGCCATCGTATTTCACGTTTTCTTTACCCTACAGAGTTTTTTGAAATACCATTCCAATCCAATCAGCACCGAATTTACAGAAGTTATTCCTGCGAATGGAGAGCTCGTATTTCCCGCCGTAACCATTTGTAACTTGAACCGATTCGTCAAGCGTAAAATCGACATGCCCGAATCTGAGGGGGACTTTTCCAAACTGGGTTTAAACCTTTCCGCTTGTGAAGCGATAAAGAAGGTCAACAAGGATATGACTTGCGGACAGGGATTGCTGTGCGCGTTTGAATTGTTTGGTTCATTTGTCGCAGAGAACTGCAACGACACCATCAAAAGTCGCATTATCAGTGTTCTGAACAATACAAAGGAGCCAAGTTTTAATCCCAAGTTTTAAAGGAGTTTTTATCAGCCTATGGGCACGACTTTAGAGACATGTTACTACACTACTGTCGCTTCGCAGTGGTTGAAACTTGCTCATCAGCCGATTTTTATCCTTTGCTTGTCCAAAAAGGTCGATGTTTTACTTTCAATTCAGGGAGAAACGGGACAAGAATCCGACGAACAAGACGAACGGGATCTTCAGGAGGCCTTGGTGTTTTTCTAGATACACAAGTGCATGAAAACACCATCGGTGAATTTTCTCATGGGCTAAGAGTGATAGTGCATGAACAAGGAACACTCGTAAATTTTGAGAGAGGATTCAACGTGTTTCCTGGATCGCACACTTTGGTTCGGGTTACAACAACGAAAGTAAGTCTGATACGAAAACATTACTGAGTTGTATAGGCACTCTGCTGGGGTCTTGAACAATACTCTTTCAGGCTTTCCACTCAGATATGTAAATTTTAGACGCCTTCGAAATTCCGGAACTTTTGAAAAGGAGGCACATGGTACGGAAATTTGCTTAGGAAATTTCCGGAAAATCCAAAAATTATTTTATATCCCCAAAAAAACGATGGTTAGCCAGCGGGTTAGGTGTGATACCGTCGAGTGTGCAAAGGCGATCCTGTACTATAATTGGTTGTATTTTCTATGGCATGGGATAATAGGGATATTTTAACAGTTCTTTTTCAGTATGCATGTTTGCAATCTGTAAGTGACCGACCGGTTTGCGACTTAAAAACCTCAAAATTTTTCAATGAACTGATGAGCGTTGTAAACAGCTGCAAGTTTCAAACAGCCATTCAATTCCCGCGCGTTTTAGACTAAAGTGTGAACAACACTAAATATTAAATATGTAGAGAGAAAAATTTTAATCGTTATTTAAAAGAAATCCAGTCAGAATTCTACTAAAACAATTGGATTTTTTGCTCTCGATTTCTATGTGGTGCATGGTAGTTGATGAGGCCGTAATCAGCTGAGTCTTGTTAAGATATTCTCTTCTGCTCATCTGTAGCGCGAGCGTCTTCCACACCCATACAAGGCCAATTGTACAAAGAAGACACTTCCTCAGATTCCACGTTACAGTAGAGACGGTTGTTTTACGCAGTGCCTAGCAAACAAGACCTTAGCAATGTGCGGCTGTAGAATGACTGGAATACCAGGTAAGTGAAAAGGCCTAAGTGGTTATTTACCGTATTACTGTAATCCTCCGTAGGAAAAAAAGATGGCGACTAGTACATTTACCCATAGTTCTTAGCGTTCGAAAACCTTAACAACGTTCATGAAAACGTACAGAAAAGTTATAAAATCTTCAAACCTAGGCTACACAATGTCCTTAGTACAAGGACAAATATTCTAAGAATTTGGCTTTCTTCGTGCCTTAGAGGCTGTATTAGGTTCGCAAGGTATTGTGGTAAAATGTACAGCCGCCATCTTTTTTTCCTACGGTGGATTGCATTTGGTTGGTGGAAATGCGACCGGGGAACTCCCAACCAGAATTCCGGGCTCTCTATGATACTCAGAGCTGGCCTGGATTTGAGGTACAATATACACATATCTATTTACTAACTTGAAGTCAATTTACAGGTGAATTAACTGCCGTGTATTTCGAGTTTAAGAAATTCCTTACATGCTTGTCAGCCACCTATCAGAAAATTGTTTTTAAGTGTCTCAAAATTTGTGAATAAGTGAAAGAACGAAACAAAGAATGAAAAATAAACGGAAAGGACGAAATCTCGAGCTGATGAGCTAAAGGCGTGAATTACGTTCCTCGACCACACCCAACGGCTCAATGTAAGATAAATGGTAAGTTCAATTTGGGTTGTATGTTTGCTTGCTGGGAGTTTTGTCCTCGAACCTGCTGGGAAAAGGGAATCTCCTAGAAAAGGGAAAAGATATAAATTCGCCAGCAGTTAGAGAATTGTTTGATTTTGGAAATACTTATTTGTTCCGTTGGTTACCTTGTGGCAAACTGACTCGTTGTGAGTCCTCGACAGCACTAATGGAAAGAAACTCACTTTTTTGCGTTGTTTTGTTCTCAAGTTCCGCCGGGGTATAACTTGAAGTAACACTGTAGAAGTTTTGATTATGCTAACGACCTCACATTTTTTTTTAAGGCCAATAAGAATCTCTTCACTATTTTCCTGACTTTATATCGTCGATCACGCTTCACAATAATGGGTCATATTTCTACTCATTCATGTTTTGCATTGTTGCAGTGCCCTCGAACTTGCCAGTGTGTACTTTTCAACACAAGTTCTGTGAGGAACAAAGTATTGGTACGTATTAACGCCATAGCATATACAGTGAAACCTGTATTAAGCGGACCCCATATTAAGCGGACACCCTGCTTGAGTCCATAAATTTTCTTTGCACATTTACTGTAAAATAAACCTGCAATCAGCGGACACCTCTGTTAAGCGGACGCGGACACCAATATTAAGCCATTTTATTGCACAAAATCTACAATAAGCGGACACTTCAAGGGTATTTTACTTCTTAAGGTTCAGCTGAGACTCCTTCAGCATTGTTCAGCGATGTCGTACGTTTTAAAGCTAAGTGATTATTCCAGATTGATGCATTGACTGACTGGACATTGTGCCATTAGCAGTCTTTGATCTCACACTGTGTTACACTGTGTTGCAAAAGAGTTAATAATGAACTTATTGCACATTATATTAGAACCTACTTAGAGCGGACACCCTGTATTAAGCGGACACTAAATGAGGGTCCAAAAGGTGCCCGCTTAATACAGGTTTCACCGTACTCAGGATATCTCTTCGTTAATATGGAAAGAGCAGATGCCTATCGACCCAGTTCGGCAACGGTCTTTTAAACTTACAATAATAAATCTACTCATGATTACATTACCATAAAATGACATAAAATGTGAAAAATATTTGAATAATAGTTTCTTTTTTCAAACGCAAATACATAATAACCGGTTGTTGTTGCGTTTTTAAATATCCCCAACGTAGTGTGGACGGAAAACACTTGATACGTTTTCAGAGTGAAACCTTCGTTTTCAAATTCCTCCGACGTAGTGTGGGCGGGGCCTCAGTGTGGCTGATGTGTCCTTTTCCGTTTCAGCATCCTACAACTCTAATGATTGCTCCTGTGAGTTGCCATGCGCAGAATTAGATTATACAACACACGTGTCGTACGCACAGTTCCCGGATGATGGCATAACTAAGGTCTTAAAACACCTTCATGATTATAACGAAACATCGCGATATCAGAGGTAAACATGTCTAAAGTAATTGTTTATAGCAAACCTAAATATTTCTTGACCAAGTTACAGAAATAACAAATTTAACGTCAGTCAAGTGTAATACATTCTCGTCCCCAGAGGCCGCGCTCCTTTTGGTCAGCACCAAGAATCGCGACCTCCGGAAAGGTTCAACACCGGAAGTCCGCGGTTCACACGGACTTCCCGTCACCCTGCGCATGCTCAGAGTCAAGCCTGACAAATCTAATTGGCTTAGAGTACGAAGCGAATTTTCTGCGCATGCTCAGAAAATTGGACCCGGCCAGAGGTCGCGATTCTTGATGCTGACCAGAAAGAGCGCGGCCTCTCGGGACGAGTAGTATGACTTCTTAATGAAGAGGGGTCAAGATTGTCACTTCATTGACAAAGGAACTCAGACGAGTTCTGGAATACCTGTTAGTTGTTTGTTTGTTGTTTGTTGTTTGACTTTACGAAAGGGAATTTAGGACTCTTGGTTTATTTAAATACAGCATTTTCATTTGCACCCGCTTTCAGTGTGGCGACATCTTTCGACATGTTATGTAACCTGGCATACGTCAAAAATGTAAACACACTTTGCGGTCGAACTCGACGTCTAGTCATGAAAGATGAATTTATTTGTCATCAAACTAAGGTTAGGAGTATCAAGAAGTCATTGAATGAGAGATAAATCGATTGGTTTGAAAGTTTACATCTTTCGAATACCAAACGTGGTAGCGTCCTAATTCTACCGGAAGTCACTACCGAAAGCCGATCGACTACACGCAAATCATCCCGTAAATCTGGAAATATGCAGAGTCCACAATCTTCTTCAGCCATTTGAGGTCAGTAATTATCATTCATTTGTCATTTCTTCGGCCAATAACCTAAAAGATTGCCAGTTTCACAGTTAAACGGTCTTTCAGCCGTTTAAATAACGTGTCGAAAGACGGCATTTATGTCGAAAGATGGTCGAAAGATGTCGCCTATGCATGTAACACTGAGAAAGGGTGTAATTAAAATTAGATCAATGAAAAACAAAATTAAAGTCTTTTTTAACTCTGATTTTCAGGGGTAATTTGGCATTCCTTCAAGTTGGCCTTAAATACCACGGATACTCACTTATAACAGAAACGCCGAATTACAAGATGGAGAGTTTGTTAGGTTGGGAAATTTAAACATAACCTTATACATTTGTAAAATCAAAGCGAATTGTACTATAGATTTCTATTACCGGAGAACAGGCAAAAAACTATTTTCGCATTATCGCACTTGTCTTACGAAGAGTTCCTAATAATATTGGCCAGTTTATGACACTTAGTCTATTTGTCATAGTACCAAGTCCCAATCAGTTTGGTCTTAGTTTACAATTCTGGGTTTTCACTAGTCATGTGATCAAAACTAGAAATCGAAACCATTCAATAAATAAATTCAAGAATCTGGGATATGGTAGATGATTGCTATATAAACAACCTCGCCAAGAATCAGGTTTCTGCTGTGTTTCATTCGCCCGTTATTCGAGACGCCATGTTTGTGCCCTTCGGAGGGCACAAACATGGCGGCCGTAAAATAACAAAAACATCTGTCGTTGAGTTTTACTACTGAAACGAAAATTTTTACTCTAGAGCTCCGATACATTGAAATAAATGCTTCTTCTCGTGCGATCACCGTTTATTTAGCAAAAACTAAAGCAATAACTCATCTTTTGACCTACGCGACAGTCTTTTCAGGCCGCCATTTTCATGTCACGCAACGCAAAAGCTTGGAGTGCTCTATTACAAAAAGAAGAACTCTGTCGAGCTAAAACATTGTCAAACGTCACGTTCCTACAGGGTCTTTTATCAGAGGGAAAGATAATCCCTAATTTTGGAATATGACTACGTCACATGAAAACCAAGAATAGAACCCCTGTTACAGTAATTCGAAGAAACGAAATGGGACTACAACATTGTCCGCAAGTCTCAGACTTTCACTCTTTTTGCGTTGTTTTTGTTTATGTTGTTTTTTTTTGTTTATGTTGTTATGCAGGTGATATCGGTGGCAACATGGGTCTGTTTTTGGGCTGCAGTCTGTTGACTTTGTTCGAGTTTGTTGATTTGTTTTGGAACCTTTTAAGATCCCCGAAGAGCAAAGATGAAAACGGTGTGGAGGACCTGAAAAACCCAGGACAGAATGAAGCAAGAATCCCCTAAATGTTACTAAACTGCTGTCTCAACCAGCAGGAGCTGAAAGATAAGAGACAGCTGTAATCTAAAACCCAGATCACCCGCGGTCAAGCGGAAGGAACATTTTTCAGTGTCAAGCGCGAGAAATATCGCGGCTGTATTCGTAAACTCGTAGAATACTCGCTAAATTCGAATACGGTACGAGATGTAGTGGAGAGAAGACACTTGCAGAGTCTCTCACCGCTCAAAATGCTTGGGAATAACTACTTCGATCGGGAGAGCATAAAGGAATAAAAAATAGTGATTTAAGAAATAAAGCTCGACCAAAACATATCAAACATCTGTATGACACACCAAATATGCCTTTTTTGATCTGTTATCTCATAGTGTTTCTAATATGGGAACATGACTGCACCCGAAAAAGTGGATGGTAGGGTATAATATATTTTATCAAGCTCGAGACAAATTGAGGAATGTACAATTACGAATAGCGCTACCTTTTTTCAAGCTAAAATACATAGCATACTGATAAGAGGAAAAAAGGAAAGGGTCGCTATTATTTGGTAGGTGAAAGCGATTTGTAGAGTTTTAATTAATCAATATATGTGCGAAAGGCGAAACCAAAACAAACAAATTTCACAACTGTCAAATTACTGGAAATTGTTTCTGATATTCAAATGGAAATCGGTAAAACCTTCAGGGCAAAATGACAGTCTGTAAGTAGGTGCATGATTTAAAAAATAACGTCTATTGTCGTTAGCAAAGTGCAGCTGAAACAAAATATTGAATTAATTTAGAACCTTCTTAAATTGAAAAAGAGAAAAAGCTGATAACGATGTTTTATTTAGATTGTCGGGGGTCATTGTACTGCAAGTTTCGCTAAATGTCGCAATTTTCCACGCTCAAGAATCTAGCTGGGATTAAAAGAAGTAATCATTCTGATTTTAAGTGTCAATTCATTATTTTGATAAAAGGGTGTCACCGGCCATGTACACATTGCAATTGATTTTCACAAACACTTGGAAATTTGTGCCCTAGAATAATGGAATGGTGCCAGCAAGCAACTGCATGATCTAAAGTAGGCCAGACGGTAGATATGAATAAGAAACTTTAAGAAACTCACAGCAGGTAAAAAACAAGAAGGAGGATTGTTTTGGGTTCAGTCTCATGGCTTTTGAATTATTTATTATTTCCGCTGCGCTTTTATCATCATTACTTCAAAACCGAGAGACTCATCGTAACTAGAAACATCCAACTTCCCATGGAAAATAGTTGTTTTCATTGCTCCGCAAGGTGAACTTTGCAAACCGATATTTTTAGCCTTGAATTTGACCACTGAAGACTTGAACTTCCTGAAGACTGTAACTGAAGAACTGTAAAAACGCTCAATTTTGTAGTTGACAATCTGGCTACAGCCCTAACAACATGGTTATCCCGAAATGGCAATCATTTGTGGCTAATACAACTGTTCACGGCCTTCGCTATGTCTTTGAAAGTCCCTCAAGGTTCCGTCGAATGCTTTGGTTACTGATGCTTATGGGTGCAACGGGAATTTACATTTATCTTGTCAAAGAAAGTGTCGATAAATACTTTTCAAACCCAGTGAGCGTCGAATTCTCAGAAGTTATTCCTGAGAAGGGAGAACTGACGTTCCCCGCTGTTACAATTTGTAACTTAAACCGATTCGTCAAAACGAAAATTAACATGCTTGAAAACGATGAGAATTTTTACAAAATGAGTTTAAATCTCTCAGCGTGTGAAGCGGTAAAAATGGTCAACAAAAACATGACCTGTGGCCAAGGTTTATTGTGTGCTTTTGAACAATTTGGTTCTTCAGTAGCCGACAATTGCAACGAAAGCACAAGACAGCGCGTTATCAGCGTTCTTAACAGCACAAAGGATCCAATTTTCAACCCGGAAGAATTTTTTGAAACTTACGGACACCAATTCCAAGAGATGTTTCTTTACTACTGTCGCTTCGCGACTTTTGAAAATTGCACACCGGACGATTTTTACCCTTCCCTTACAGAAAATGGCCGTTGTTTCACTTTCAATTCTGGGAAAAATGGAACAAAAATTCGTAGTACACGAAGAGCAGGATCTTCCGGCGGCCTTAGTATAATTGTGGACGTACAAGCGAATGAAAACACCATCAGTGAATTTTCTCGCGGGCTAAGGGTAATAGTGCATGATCAGGGAACTTTCATAAACTTGGAGAGTGGATTCAACGTGTTTCCTGGATCGCATACTTTGGCAAGAATAACAGCGTCAAAGGTAGGTTTTGCATACGTCAAATTGTAAAAGTTATTATTCCATTGGTTACTCTTACTTTTTTTAATTTCCACGGATCCGATAATTCGGCAAATTTTAAACGGAAATTTTAATCAAGGACCATTCAAGGCCAGACGTTTCGTGCTCTAATCTTGATTAGCCACAGGGTTGTGCTAATCAGATCAGAAATTTAATTAAAAGTAGGCCTTTTTCAAAGTTGAACCCTTACGCTGCAATGTGAGATGTAAATCGTACTGATCCATACACGGCAAACTTCGCAAATCGCTCAGTCCTTAAATATAAACTCATATATATATACATTTTTTTTTATGACCAGGTCAGTGTTGTCTGATCAACCGCTCTCTAAGGGAACGCAGCTGCCACCGGGTGTTCGGTCCGGCTCGAAGCCGTAATGAACTTAATAAATTTTTCTTCATGATTTCATAGAATAAAAACAGCATAACTATAATTCGCTCCTTTCTACACAGAATGTCAACAATTTATATCATTGAAACTGCACTAAACTTGAGCTAGAAATCAATTTTTTTCTTAAAATTTGTCAAAAATCCATTTGGCCCTCATTAGTGTTAAAGGTTAATTAACTCGCTCCTAGAATCGGTTACCTGTCATTTTTCTGAGTTTTCAAGATGAGAAATCATTATTATTGGACTTGAGATTCAAGGATGTGTTTGCCAGCTTTGCTACGAGCATGCTTCAAGCTAAGCGTTGCTGCTCTGCACCAGAACTCAGTGGACGAAAATCATCACCAGACTGGCCCGCTTAGTTACCTCTTCAACATTACGGGCTACATTTGCAAACACTATTCTATTATCGTCATCTTGTGATATATGACGAAAACATTGCTTTTCAAAAATAATTTGGCATCTACTGAATCAAATTTAGTATATGACTCTTCCAAAGTAAGTAAAAATCAGACGATTTCCAAACAATCGACTTTTGAACTAAAGACTTTAACTCAAATTTTCTAAGAATTGCTTTTTTTTTTTTTGGTGCCGAAAGTACTTACAATTAAAAAATGCTATGTACAAAATTAGTGCTAATACAATACTCGATGGCACACTGTTTAAAGTTCTTTTTTTTTTTCTTTTCACATTTTTAAACTGCCCACACCAAAAATAATTTTCAAGCACGCTACTAACGCTAATACTAAAAAAAAAAATACATAACGCACGCACACAATACTAGCACAACAAAAATAACGCTCATTTCAGAGTTACATTATGTCGCTAAAGCTTTTAGGATGCACTACACAGAAAAAAAAATATAGAAAAAGTACAAAAACTCGAAAAAGTAAAGAAATATTACACTTTCATTACTGGAACATGGGAAATAGGGTTGGCAATATACAAAGGTAAAGCAGGGACAAAAACTTCACGCATCGCAAATGCAGAGAGTGGTTCACTAAACTTCTAAGGCTTGCTGTGGTGAGTGCTAATGGCTTAGCTGGGTCCTAAAAATCTCTTGTTTTCATTTCACTACTAATTAATTGCTCTTAAAGAGATCCTCGTGATTTGACATAGTCGAAAGCTGTCGTAATGAGAATTAAGTAGACAATGCAATGAAAATGTCCCGACTTGTAAACTTCAAATTAAACTTGTACTTAATATGATTTCTTGATTTCTTGCATAAATAGAATTTTGTCTTAAAGTCATCTTTACATTTTTTTTTTCCGGTTTTTCGAGCCAATTTTGACTTTTTAAGATCCAAAATGACAGTATGACGCCATCCAGGCGTGATATGGTTTCATGATTAAAGTTTGATATAAGTCTGATTCCTATTAAGTTAATAGTTAAAAACAAAAACAGGCTCTTTGAAAATATAAATAAAACAGACTTAAGTTTTTTTTTTTTTTCTGTGTTGTAGTATGAACGCCTTCCATATCCATACAAGTCAAATTGTACGCAGAAAGCACTCCCTGGAATACCACGTTACGATAGAAACGGCTGCTTTACGCAGTGTCAAGCAAACAAAACCCTAGAGCTATGTGGGTGTAGAATGACCGGAGTACCTTGTAAGTATAATACGTCTGATCATGCAGCTAATTAAGTGGACTGAGGCAGAAATAAACAAGAAATATCGAGTTTGAAATTGGCGAAATTTTAAGAATATTTTAACAATAAACCCAGAGCTAAGATTTCGAAAATAATGTAATTTTCTGAGTTGAAAATTTGTAAATGCAATACGTACAATATCTATGTTTAATTTTAACTAAATGGTATAAAATTCCTCCTTTCTCTAAACGGCACCAGTACACCAGCTTACCCCCAAAACGACAAAAACAGCACTATCTGTATATTCGATGCTAACAACGTTTCTGCAAGGAGTTATGAGGGTTACATGGGGCTTTAAACTAAGAATGTTCATAAGAATACTTTCAGCCAAAACCGGCAGAAAAATAAGAATATTCAGCCTGGCCAGAAACCCAATTTTTTTTAAAAGAAAAAAAGAGTGTACACGAATTATTTGTTCTTTTCTTTGCAGTGCCATCTAACTTACCTGTATGTACATTTCAACACGAATTCTGTAAGGAACAGAGTGAAGGTAAGTATTGCTGACAAAGTTGTCCTTGTTTCTCCCATCGAATCGAAAGGGGTTTTACCTGAGATCAGTTCTATAATACTTGAATTTTTTTTAAAAAGTAAATCCGTCCTGAACGGATTGAAAGGTTGATGTCTTCTCTTTCATTACAGAAAACCCAATAAATTGTTAGTGATCGTGATGAACAAGGGCAAATTAGGAAACTTAGTAGAAATGATTTAAGTTGTGTTATGTGCGTGTACTTTTTCCTTATGGTTAGGGGTTAGGGCTAGTGCAGTCAAAATGCAAGAGCATTTAGATGAAATGGAGGCTAGCCGTTGTGGTCAATTTGTTGTAGTCGTTAAAAGGGCAGGGATCTTAGTTTTCCTGGGACTTTGTTTCAATTTTACAGAAGAGTTGTCACGCGAAAAAAACTTGTATTCCTTTTGCTTTCAAGTTCAAAAGTTATATCTTGTACATGTTACCAAGAAAGCTAACGTGCCATTAGATTTGACTTTCTCCTGGCAAAACCTAAAACCTTTTCGCATTGTGAAAAACACTGCCTCCGTAATTTCCTTTTAGCATGGCAGAACCCTTTTGAATGTTCTTGCGGAATTCCTTGCGAAGAGATCGAGTACATCGCTCAGGTGTCTTACTCTGAATTTCCGGATGACGGCGCAGCCAAGATCTTAAAACACAACCATGCTTATAACAAAAGTATGGAATACCAAAGGTAAAAGCATCTCTAATTCGCATTAAAGGGGCTAGCTTAAAAATGTCATTCATTCTTAGCTTCTATAGGTGGAAGTTCTCAACTAAGTGTGATAGATGCATGAGTGAACTTAACGTTGGCACAACTGTTGGACTACCTGTTCTCACCCGCCTGCTCGCTGACTGTCTGACTTGAATATTAACTGCTGACCGAACTAGGCGATTGTCTGACTGACTGACTGACTGACTATGTTATTATCTGAAGATAAACATTATTATCTGACAATAAAACCAGTTTCATAAACCTTCGCCACAGAGTCACCCATGCCATTGTGGATCAATCTTTTTTCGGGAATATTTCTAGTAGTTAGAATGAAATGTTTGAGATCTCGACGTATCTTAACCTTGACAAGACACTAAAACAGCGACATATACAAGCAAATACACCATGTTTGACGTACTGTATCTTTCAGGGGAAGCTTGGTATTCCTTCAAGTTGGCTTTCATCATTACGGATACACTTTTGTGACGGAAACACCAAGTTATAGAATGGGGAGTTTGTTAGGTAACAACTGAGCTGACCTTTTGCCGCCTCAAAACTGTTTCGCTTTTGGCAAAACTGAAACAAAATACTTTGAAAGGGAGGGGAACGACAGAAAAGTTCAGAAGGACTGGGTTCTAGTGATCTTAAGGTAGCCCGTTAAAGACCTGGTAAAAAAAAAAAAAGAAATTTAAGATAATTTAAGTCACACCCACAGAACGACATTCCGGTAAATTATAAGTATTCTATTCAAAATTTCTCTAAACTTAAATGCATGGTGTAAACCTCTTTAATCGTTGTCATAAAGCCATGAAAGACGATGAACTACAGCAAAAACGCCTTAAATGATCGTGGGGTTAGAATGTTCTTACTTTGGTTCCTCTTTGTAATTTCTTGTACATTTTTCTGCCTGAATACTATTTATAATTAGCCATACTTAGGTCACTCCATAATTTGACAGTGGACATCCTCCCTGTTTCAGGTGATATTGGCGGAAATATGGGCCTTTTCTTGGGCTGCAGTCTGTTGACATTGTTCGAGTTCGTGGATTTACTTTGGAACGTCTTAGACTCCCGAACAAACAGATCTAAAAGTATCCCAGATGATCAGACGGACAATGGATCAGCATAAGACATCAAACATGCAAAAAAAGTATCAACAGCCCTTGGAATTTGTGGAAGATCAACATCCAAAAAAATCTCATTATCATCTAAATTCCCCCCCCCCCCCCCCCCCCCCCCACATACACACCCCTCACCAAAAACTCAACATTTTTTTTTTCTTATCTTTTGTTTTTTTCCTTTTCTCTTGGGAAAAAAAAAAAAAAATTTTATAGGGGGGGAAGGTTGTATATGTTCAGCGGG